>Ga0335072_10010428_pt1 | contig 13380 bp, 4 predicted proteins | sample Lox_Sample_21_FD_206725 | JGI IMG/M metagenome (GOLD analysis project Ga0335072, IMG submission 206725) | Soil microbial communities from Loxahatchee National Wildlife Refuge, Florida, United States - Lox_Sample_2.1 | ecosystem: Environmental > Terrestrial > Soil > Wetlands | place: USA: Florida...
CGCCGGTTCCTCAATCAGCAGGCGTGGCAGCGCTGATGCAAGAGCTGCGGCCAGCGTCAGGCCCGCTGCAAGGCTCACGATGCCAAGCAAGAGATTTTCAATCAGCAATTGCTGCGCGACCGCCCATCGCCGCGCACCCAGCGAGAGACGCAACGCTACTTCAGGGGCCCGCGCGAGAGCCCGCGCCAGCAACAGCTGAGCCACGTTCACAATCGCCAGCAAAAGCACGCCGCCGACGATGGCGAAGAGGACTTTGCCGCTGGTTCCCGCCTGGCTCATGCGGTAGCTGAAGTCGGAGACGGCTCGCGCTCCGCGGTCGTGATTGTTGGCAGGATCGGCAGCGGCAAGCGCGCCGGCGATCGTCGCAACCTGCTCGTTGGCCTGCGTTACTGTCGCTCCCGGAGCAAGGCTGCCAATCAGGTTGAGCCAGCGGAACTCATGCGAGGTCAGATCCCCTCCGCCGTTTAACACGGCCCAGGACTCCGCGGGAATCCACAGATCGCGATAATCGTTGGCTTCAATCCCACGAAACGACGCTGGAAGCACACCCCACACATCCACCTGGTTGATCCGGTGTTCGCCGTGCCGCAGCGGAATCTGCTTTCCCACGATGTTCGGATCGCCGTTGAAGTACTTCTTCCAGCAGTCAAATCCGAGCACGACACCGGGATGCGTACGCAGCTGTGCGGAGTCCTGCGCGGTAAAGACCCGGCCCAGCAACGGGCGCACGCCTAGAACCGTGAAGAAATTGTCGGAAACCACGTTTGTCAGAAGCATCTGCGAGGTTCCATCGGGACGAGGCATCAGGCTGCCGCGGCCGCCGATCGCAGCCAGTCCTGCACCTGGCCCCTGGAATGCGGTTGCCCGCTGCGCCAGCGCCTGGTATTCGATGTAGCTGAACGCAGCTTCCTGATCCTGCGGAGTAGTCCCGAAGACGCGAACGATCCTGCCTGGATGCGGAATGCGCATCGGATGCAGCCAGAGACCATCCATGAGGCAGAAGATTGCCGAGCTGGAGCCGATGCCGAGCGCCAGCGTGAGCACCGCCGCCGTTGTAAAACCGGGCGACTTGCGTAACTGCCGGATTGCATACCGCAAATCCTGAACGATCGATCGCATGGAGAGACTCCTTTCTTCGAATTGACCTACTCGATGCGCAAGGCCTGCATGGGTTCAATGGACGAAGCGCGACGCGCCGGGAGGAATCCAGCAAATGTGGCGCAGACAACCAGCACGACGGGCGCGAGCGTAAGTGCCCACGGATCGTAGCTGCCGACGCCGTAAAGGATGCTCTTCATCAGGTAACCGACGTAAAGCGACGCGGGAATGCCGAGCACCAGTCCAATGAGAATCTGCCAGATGGCCCCGCGCAACACCAGCGCGACGACAGAACCGCGCGTGGCGCCGAGAGCCATGCGGATGCCGATCTCGCTGGTGCGGCGAGCGACAAAGTACGACATGACGCCGTAGAGGCCGACGCAGGCCAGCGCCAGGGCGATGATGCCGAAGAGCGTGGTCAGGCGCGAGATGAGGCGCTCGGTATCGAAGTTGCCGGCCACCTGCCTTTCAAACGAGCGAAGGTCAGAGATGGTGAGATTGGGGTCGATCGAGCTTAACGTGTGACGCATGAGTGAATCGACGTCGGAGGGAGGCGAGCTGAAATCGACGATCATGGAGTCCATGTTCATTGACTGCACTTCGGTGCCAATCATGTCCGGCTCTTTGTAGCCCATGAACTGCTGAGTAAGCGGGCGCAGATACACCGGGTGGACTGGTTCACGCGGGTTGTTCATTTTGAAGTCGCGAAAGACGCCCACGATCTGCCAGGCGCCCGAATACTGCGGAAAATCGATGCCGAAGCGCTGGCCGATGGGGTCTTTGCCGGGGAAAAACCGCTTCGCGAAGGTCTCGTTGACAAGCACAACCTGCGGCGAGGCGGCCGTGTCCTGATCGTTGAAGTCGCGCCCTCGAACGATAGGCACGCCGATGGAGTCGAGATAGTGTGTGCTGACGCGAACCCAGGTTGAGCCGCAGTGTTCGCCGGGCCCGGGCGCGGGATGGCCTTGCTGAATCACGCATTCGCCCCAATTGTCGCCTTCGAGCGGGCTGTACATGGCAAGGCTGAAATGTTGAACGCCGGGGAGGGATGAGAATCGATCTTCAATCTGGCGGTAAAGCGCGGGCAAACGGTCGGAGGTGTATCCCGCGCCGACCGGATCGAAGTGCAGAATGTAGCGATTGTGTGTTTCAATGCCGAAGTTCTGGTTCTGCAAGTTGAGCAGGGTGCGGGTCATGAGGATGGCGCCGCAAAGCAGAACCACTGAGAGTGCAGCCTGAAATATGACCAGCGATTTCTGGGGCAGTGTCGAGCGGTCACTGGTGGAACGGTTGACGCCACGCAGCGCCTCGGCCGGCTGCGCATGCATCGAGAGCCACGCCGGGCCTACGCCGAAGAGAATGCCGGTGACCAGCGAAATGCAAAATGTGAAGGCCAGAACGATAAGCGAAGGACTGGCCTCAATCGGCATGTTGCGCGAATCGGGGAAAGCCAGGGCCAGGATCGTGCGACAGCCTGCGTAAGCAACGCCGACTCCAGCCACGCCGCCCAGGCCGCTCAATAAGACGCTCTCAGTCATAATCTGGCGCAGTATGCGTTTGCGAGCGGCGCCGATGGCCATGCGCACCGCGAGTTCGGCGCGGCGAGTGGTGGCGCGGGCCATCATCAGGTTGGCGATGTTGGCGCAGGCGATGAGCAGCACGATCGAGGAGAGAATCATGAGGACTCTGAGACCCTGGCCTACATAGTCCTGCAGATTCTGGATTCCTCGGCCGCCGGGCGTAAGAACCACGTGCATTTTGGGAATGAGGGTTCCTCCCCCGAACTGGATAAGGACGGTCCGGGTCCAAAGCCACTGACGAAGCGAGGCGGTCATTTTGGATTGGATGGCCGGGACGCTTTGACCCGCGCGAACGCGGCCCAACAGATAAAGCCAGTGCGACTCGCCGTGGTGAAGAATCGAGCTGGCGCCGCGCACATAAGGTTCGGTGTTGATCGGCATGTACACGTCGGGAGGAGTGTCGGTGACACGATCCCCGAAAAACCCGGGAGGCGTAACGCCGATAACGGTGAACGGGCGCGTCTGGATGAAGATGGTGGAACCAACGATGTTGGGGTCGGAGGCAAATTCACCCTTCCATGCCTGGTAGCTGACGACAACCGTCGGCGGCGCGGTGGGTGTGTCGTCGGAGTCGCTTAGAAGCCGGCCTTCAAAAGATTTCAGCCCCAGGGTTTGAAAGTAGTTGCCGGAGACGAATTCGCCGTGCAGAGGTTTGGGTAAGTCGTTGCGGCGACGCACGGCCCATTGCCATCCTCCGGCCTGCATAGCTGCCAGTTGCTCGAACTCCGGTGTATGCGTGCGCAGGTAGTCGTAGAGGTCGGTGGAGAAGATGGTGAAGTCGCCGGTGTCGCTGGCGCCGCCGGGGAATCCGCCTTCGACGCAGCAGTCGCCGTTGTCACCCACGCGCCAGAGCTGGGCCGGATTGGTGACCGGCAGCGAGCGCAGCAGAATGGCGTGCACCAGCGTGAAGATGGCCGTGTTGGCGCCGATGCCCAGGGCCAGCGTGAGCACGGCCGTAATCATGAAGGCGGGCGACTTGCGCAACTGGCGAAGTGCGAATCGAATGTCGAGCCACAGTGTATGCATCGTTTTACCTCCTTACTCCTTCGATTCTGGTGCCTACTCTGTTCTCAGCGCTTGCATCGGTTCAATGGCGGCGGCGCGGCGGGCGGGGATGAACGAAGCTGCAATTGCCAACGCAAAAATCGACAGCGCGGCCAGCACGATGACCGCCGGATCGAGCGGATCGACCTCAAACAGCAAGGTGCGCAGGAGCCGCGTGGCGAAGATGGCCGCGACGGCTCCGAGCCCGCATCCGATGAGTCCCAGTTTTGCCCCTGACACAAGGATGAGCTGCATGATGGTGGAACGTTGACTGCCGAGGGCTAGGCGAATGGCCATCTCCTGCGTGCGCAGCGCCGCCGAAAACGCGATGATGCTGTAAATGCCGAGCACCGCCAGCAGTACCGCCGCTATGGCAAAGCTGGAGATGAGCGCAGCGTTGAAGCGCCGGGGAGCCTCTGCTTCGTTTACCGCGCGATCCATTGACTGCACCTGGATGAGCGGAAGCTGCGGATCGATCTGGCGAACCACTGCGCGCAGGTCCTCAATGCTCTGTTCCGGATCGCGCGTAGTGCGCAACACGATGGCGCCGCCCTGTGCGTTGAGCGAATCGGGAGACACGAGTGAACCAAACGACTCGGAACTCTGGCTGGCGGGTTGGTAGATCTGGTACTGCACCGGAGCGTCGGGCGTCGATTGCCGCACGTCGCCGATTACGCCCACCACGGTCATCCACGGCGTGGGCGTTTCCTGCATGCCCCAGCGCACACGTTTGCCGATCGGATCCTGCCCGGGCCAGAATTTGTCGGCCAAAGTGCGATTGATGATGATCACCATCGGGGACTTCACGGCGTCTGCAGGAGTAAAGTCGCGGCCGCGAAGCAGCGGAATGCCGGCCGCGTCAAAGTAGTCGCCGATGGTCTGCGAAGGCCACGCGAGACTCAGGGCAGCGCCTTTGGGCGCCGCGTAACCTTCAGCGACAAACGCCGAATTGCCACCGCCGCCTGTGGACGGCAATTGCGAAGTGATTCCGACCGATTTGACGCCGGGCAGACTCTCAAGCCGACGGAGCAATGTGTCGTTGAACTCGTCGATCGAGGCCTGCGTGGAGTACTGGCGTTGAGGCAGGTTGTAGAGGGCCGTGAGCATGTGATCGGGATTCAAGCCGAGATTGACCTGGCGCAGCTTCTCAAAACTGCGCAGCAGCAGGCCTGAAGCGATAAGCAACACCAGCGCCACTGCAATCTCAGTAACCACCAGCGCCGAGCGAAGCCGCGCATTGCCGCCGCCTGCCGTTCCTGTGCGCCCGCCTTCTTTCAAGGCTTCGTTCACACCTGTGCGTGCCGCGGCGAGTGCCGGAAGAATGCCACAACCGAGACCAGTGAAGACGGCTGCAACCAGAGAGAAGATTGCTACCTGCCAGTCAATTCCGATGGAACCGATGCGCGGCAGCGTCTCCGGCAAAAAGCTCAATCCGGCGCGCAGAGCGACTGCAGCCAGCACCAGCCCAACCAAGCCTCCCGCCGTGCTCAGCACAAGGGTTTCAATGAGCGTCTGGCGCAGGATGGCAGCGCCGTTTGCGCCCAGCGCGAGACGCACGGCGATCTCGCGGCGGCGGCGGATGACGCGAACCAGAAGCAACCCGGCAAGATTGGCGCAGGCGATGAACAACACCACCATCACCGCCCAGAAGAGGGTGCGAATGAGCGGGCGCGCCTGCGCTACCGTGTCCTTTGCCAGCGAGTGGACAACAGCGTCGATGTGCAGGCTCGACATGAACGCAGGAAAGCCCTTTTCGATCTCCTTGGCCACGCGTTCGCCGCTCTGCTGGGCCTGTGAAGCGGTCACGCCTGGCTTGAGCCGGCCCACCATCTGGTAGCTCCAGTTCGCTGCTGCACCGCCTGAGAACTCGTCGTCGCGAAAACTCATCGGCACCCATAGTTCGCTGCGGTTCAACTGCCCGGGAACGAGCGGGAATTCGAAATCGCGCGGCATCACACCGATGATTTCGTAGGGCTTGCGATCGAGCAGCACTTTGGTTCCCAACACATCCGGATCGGCGTGGAAGCGGCTGTTCCACGTCTGGTAGCTGATGACGGCTACCTGCTGTTTGCCCGTATCTTCATCCGGTGTGAAGACACGGCCCATGAGCGGCGAAACGCCGAGGAGCGGGAGAACGCTGGCTGTCAAACGGCTGGCGTTAATCTGCGCCGGAGCGCCCGCGCCGGAAAGCTCGTAGCCGGTCTGCTGGTAGCCGCCCAGCGCCGTGAATCCCTGGACCTGCTTTTCGTACACCATGATTTCGGGGGCGGTGACTCCGAGAATTCCGTTGGGGCCCAGTTCTGTGCCCGCGAGCTTGTCGCCAAAGGCCACCAGGTGGCTGGGATCGGCGAATGGCAAGGGGCGCAGCAGCACGCCTTCGACGATCGAGAAGATAGCCGTAGTGGCGCCGATGCCGAAGGCCAGCGTGAGCACGGCAGTGAGCGCGAATCCCGGCGACTTACTCAGATGCCGAAGGGCGAAGCGAATATCGTTTACGAGGTGTTTCATCGGGGTCCTCTCAAGGGCAATTGCCGGAATTTCTCATTCAGTGCGCAGCGCCTGCATGGGATCGACCGATGCAGCGCGCCCGGCGGGGATGAGACAAGCGGCCAGAGCTACCAGCGCCAGCGCCGCTGCGACAGCCGCAAATGTGAGCCCATCGGTGACGGCCACGCCATAGAGCATTCCGCGCAGAAATTGAGCGCAGGCCAGCGAGGCAACTACGCCTGCGGCAACGCCGATGAGGGTGAGCCGCAATCCCTGCCGCAGAGTCTGCCGGAAGACATCTCCGCGACCGGCGCCCAGCGCCATGCGGATGCCGATCTCGTGGGTGCGCTGCCGCGCGGTGTACGAGACCACGCCGTAAACACCAACCGCCGCCAGCAGCATTGCCACCAGCCCGAAGGCGCTGGCCAGAACCACCGCGATGCGCTCAAAAACATTCCCGATCCACATGTTGTGTTCGAGCGTGGTAACGCCGTAGAGAGGCAGATTAGGTTCGAGACCATGAATCGCCCGCTCAATGGAAGGAGCGAACGACATCGGATCGCCCGCGACGCGCACATGCAGAATCACATCACCGTCCGGGCGCTGCCCGAGTGGGTAGAGGATCAGGGGCGCTGCCTCCCTCACCAGGCGGCGATACTTGGCATTCGCCACCACTCCGACCACCGTATAGGTGCGGCTTCCGTCCTGAATGTGCTTGCCGATGGCGTTCAGTCCCGGCCAGTAGCGATCGACCAGGGCCTGGTTCACCATGGCCACCATCACGGAGTTGAGATTGTCGGCAGAGGTGAATTCGCGGCCGGCAACCAGCGGTGTGCGCAGGGTCTGCAAATAGCCGGCTGACACGTCGCCGCGATCGACTTCGATGGATTCGTGGGGCTGCGGGACGTAGCCCTCGGGCAGCACGCCGCGGGAGTGAATGGTGAAACTGAGCGGCGAAAAGTCGGCTAGGGCCGCGGAGCGTACGCCGGGCAGTGCCCGCACGCGATCGAGAACCTCGCGCTCGAACTCAATTTCCTTCGCTTCCGGGTAATTCAGTGGATCCAAGTCAAGGGACGCGAGGTATACATTGTGGGGATTGAAGCCGGGATCGGAGCTCTGCGCCTTGTTGAGACTGCGCACGAACAGTCCGGCGCACACCAGCAGCACCAGCGAAAGAGCTATCTGCGCGGAAACCAGCGCGGAGGTGAGGCGCGACTTGTGAATGCTCGCCGAGGCGTTCAGGCCTTCATCCTTGAGAACCGTTACCGGAGCCAGTGCCGTCGCGCGCAATGCGGGCACGATGCCCGAGATGACCGCAGTTGCCACTGAAACTGCGAAGGTAGCCAGCATCACCGTCAGGTCTACGTGCCCATTGATGTCGATGGGCAGGCTGACGCTGGGCAGAAATGTGCCGAGTGTGCTCGCCGTCCAATAAGTCACGGTGAGGGCTATTGCGCCGCCGGCCAGCGCCACAAGCAGATTCTCAATGAGGAACTGGCGTGCGAGCGTCCAGCGGCCGGCGCCCATGGCCAGGCGAATGGCGCACTCGCGGCGGCGCGATATCGAGCGCACCAGCAGCAGGTTGGCAACATTGGCGCAGGCCAGAATCAGCAGTACGCCGGCCAGCGCAAGCAGGATGGGCAGCGTGCCGGCCAGATAAACGTTGACTCCGAAGGGCGAGCGCCAGAGCGGATCGATAGAGAGCAGGTTATTGCCGCGATGCGAATCGGGATAGCGCTGGGCGATGCCCTCCATAATCACGTTGAGCTCGTTTTCGGCCTGGCGGGGATCGACGCCGGGGCGAAGAACGCCAAGAACATTCAGCCACGAAACGCCGCGGTTGTTGATGCGGTCACCACCCCAAATCTGGTTGTCCATGCCCAGCGGGAACCAGATATCAGTGCGAAGGCCCGACTTGCAGCCCTCGAACCCGCGCGGCGCGACGCCCACTACGGTAAAACTATGCAGGTTCACCTGGATGGCTTTGCCCACGATGCCGGGATCGGAGCCGAAGCGGTTCTGCCAGAGCGCGTAACTGAGGATTGCCTCCGGCGCTCCGTCGCGCTCGTTGAAGTTGGATTGACCAAAGGTGCGGCCAAGAATCAGATGGACGCCGAGTACCTCAAAGTAATTCGTCGAAGTGAGCGCGCCGTAGATGCGCACCGGCATTCCCGCGCCGGTGAGAGCCATGAAGTCGTCGTGGTACCCCAGCAAGCCGGAGAGAGAAGTAGCGTGCGTACGCAGATCGACAAAGTCGTCATACGAGAGCGGCGGCGCGGCATGTTCACTGCGCTCGCCGCGCTGGATGGTGATCATGCCGCCGGTGTGCGCAACTCCGGGAACGGGATTAAAGAGGGTGGATTGGACCCAGGAGAAGATGGTGCTGGTGGCGGCGATGCCCAGGGCCAGCGTAATCGCCGCGGTCGCGGCAAACCCGGGATTCTTGCGAAGCTGCCGTAACGCGTAGCGAAGATCGAGCCACAGGTTTTTCATCGCATGCCTTCTTCCTTGCTGTTGATGCAATCTCTATTCGTTTCTCAGCGCCTGCATGGGATCGATGGATGCGGCGCGGCGTGCGGGTATGAACGCGGCAAGCAGCCCGGCAGTCACCAGCAGCAGCGCAATCATGAGCAGGTTTCCGGACTCTTTTCCGGCATCGAAATAGATGACGACACCGATGAGCTTGCGTGCGGCAATTGCAAGCGCGATGCCGGCAACGGTTCCCGCGCCCAGCAACCACGCCACGCGGCCGAGTACCATTCCCAGCACGCTCTGACGGGTGGCTCCCAGCGCCATGCGCACGCCGATGTCCCGCGCGCCCAGCTCCACTTCGTGACTCACCAACCCGTAGAGCCCCACCAACGCGAGAAGAAGAGCCATTGAAGCAAAGATTCCAAACAGCCAGCTTTCCATGCGCTCAAAGATCAGCGTTTCAGAGACCACTTCAGTCATCACGCGGGGAGCAATAAACGGAACGGTTGGATCCACTTCGTGAATCGCGCTCCGCAAAGCAGGAATAATGGAAGAGGCGCTTCCGTCGAACCGCAGGACGAGCCACATGCCTCCGGCGAGGATCGATTGGCTGTTCAAAGGCAATTCGTCGATGAGAAAATCACGCTCGGCAAGCGGAGAATCGTAGATGTCCTGGCGAATGTTGCCGGTGACGCCAACAATGCGCGTCCAGTTTTCTTGCTTTGCCCCGTCGTCGATGCGCTGGGTAGTCGGGTCGAGGTTGGGCGGGATGAACTTCTTCACGAAAGCTTCATTCACCACGACGTCCGGCGCAGGGTTTTCAGGGCGATCGAGCGCAGGCGAGAGCGCGCGACCCCTTTTCAGCGGAATTCCGAAGACCTGAAAATAGCCGGTGCTCACGAACCGGTTTTCGCCAAGCATTTCTCTGTTCGGCGGACTGGGGGGCTGGCCGGCGATGTGAATGTCAGAGTTCGCTCCGTACTCCGCGACGGGCAGCATGTTGATCGACCCCACCGCCCGAACTCCGGGGATGATAGCCACGCGATTGAAAAGCGGCTGGTAGAAGTCGGCAACAATGCTGCGGTCCTGGTAGCGCTGCTGCGAGGTTTCCAGTTCAACCGAGAGAATATGGGAGGGGTCAAAGCCCAGATCCTGGTGGCTGAAATGCAACACAACGCGCATCAGCAGGCTGGCCACCACGAGCAACACCATGGTGAGCGCCACTTGCGTGACGATGAAGCTGGAGCGCAGCCGGTTCTGGGATCGCGCCGAGCCGGCGCTGCCGCCGGCTTTTAGCGCGCGGCTCGGATCGATGCCGGAAAGGCGAATGGCGGGCAAGAGCGAGGCAATCAGGCTGGTCGCAGCCGCGAGAGATACCGCGGTTCCGAGCACGGCCAGGTTCATATGAATGTCGGCACCTCGCGCAAGAGCTTTCATCAGGAAGGCGCGCATCAGGTCCAGCATGGTCGAGGCGAGGAAAACGCCGCCTGCGGCTCCCAGCAGGGCAAGCATCATAGCCTCGATGAGCAGTTGCCGCACCAGAGTTGTGCGGGCCGCGCCAATGGCGGTACGCACCGCCATCTCCCGCTCGCGCTTGACTCCGCGCGCCAGCAGCAATCCGGCGATGTTCACGCACGCGATGGCCAACACGGCCAGCACGGCGGCCAGCAGGGTCCACAGCGGCCCCCGGCTCTCGCCCGATACAGTTTGGCCAAGCTGCTCAAGATGGACGGTGCGTCCCTGATCGGTGTGAGGGTACGCTCGCCCCAGATTGGCAAACACGTGTGCCAGATCGGCCTGCGCTTCAGTGAAGGTCACGCCGTTCTTCAGCCGGCCTACGGTTTGCAGCCAATGATTGCCGCGCCCGTCCATCCACTGCTTGTCGCGATGAATTGGTGTGTAGATTGCATCTTGTGTATTGAGCGGAAAACGAAAGTCGGCCGGCATCACGCCGATGACCGTGTAGGTGCGGCCGTCAAGCTTTACCGCGCGATTCACGATGCCGCGGTCGCCGTTGAAATACCGCTGCCAGGCGTCGTAGCCGAGAACCACCACATCGTTCTTTCCGTCTTCCTGTTCGCCGGGCAGATAGGTACGCCCGAGGATTGGATTTACGCCGAATACGCTGAAGAAATTGTCGGTCCCATTCACGGCTTCGAGAGCAACCATGCCGGCGCCGGGAGTCTCGACAGAGGCCTTGAAGTAATTGATGAATCCGGCCAGCGCGGCAAAATCGTGGCTCTGCGAGCGCTCATCCAGGTAGCCCTGCCAGGAAGCGGGCTGCTGGTAGCCGCTTTGGCTGTTTGAAATCACCGTGACGATGCGGTCGGGTCGGAGGTAGGGCAGCGGGCTCAACACCACTGCATCGAGAACGCAGAAGACCGCGGTAGCGATGCCGACACCCAGGGCAAGCGTAAGGATCGCTGCAAGCGCGAACCCAGGCGCGCGGCGGAGCTGGCGCAAGGCGTATTGCAAATCGCGAAGCAACGTTCTCATCACGCCTCCCCCCTCAGGTGAAACTATTCTGCGCGCAAGGCTTGCATTGGTTCGATCGATGCCGCCCGCCGCGCCGGAATCAAGACTGCGCCAAGCGACACGATGGCGATGATCGCAACCGCCCAGGCCATGCTCGTCGCATCGAAGGGTGACATCTGGTAGAGCATCGACTTGAGCGGGCGGATTGCCAGAAGCGTTAGAGGTATGCCCGCGGCGAGTCCGCCTGCCAGCACCCACAGGCTCTCGCGCATCATCATCGCGATCACCTGGCCGCGGCTGGCGCCCAGCGCCATGCGTACGCCTATCTCGGTGGTGCGGCGGCTTACGCGGAACGAGTGCGATCCGTAGAGTCCCGTGGCAACCAGCAGCGCCGCGAGAACTCCGAAGAATCCGCCCATGGCGGCGAACATGCGCTGCTGCGAGTACGATTCGTCGAACTGTTCCTGCTGCGTCATGGGCCTTTCCAGCGGGATGTTGGGATCAACCTCTGCCACCGTCTTGCGCAACAAGGGGAGCATGGCCGGCGCATCTCCGCGCGTGCGCACTTCAATCTGCATGGTGCCGAGCGAGGCCGCCTGCAGTGCCGCGTAGTAGGCCATGGGCATTTGCCCTTCATCCACGCTGTTGTACTTGCTGTCGCGCACTACGCCGATGATCGTGACCGGGTTCTTCGGTCCGCCGAGGTGGTGCCCCAGGGGGCTGGCGTGCGGAAAATATTTCCGGGCCAGGGTTTCGTTCACCAGCGCGACGCGCTGCGCACTCTGCGTGTCCGATTCCTCCACATCCCGCCCGGCAAGGATGGGAATGCCCATGGTGGCAAAGAATCCGGGCCCCACATCGTTCGAACGCAGCAACACGCCGTTTTCGAGAACGCCGTCGATGACGAGGCCATTATTGTCAGTCCATCCCGAGCCGGGCCGGTTGCCCACAAAGGTCACCATCTCGACGCCGGGAAGCTGACGGAGCCGGTCGAGAAGATCGCGGTAAAAGACGTGGTCGTCCGTCTTTCCCTGGGGCGTTATGCCGAATACCAGCAATCCTTCGGTCTTCATCCCGAGTTTTTGGCTTGCGTAGTTGCTCAGCGTGCGCAGCAGCAGCGCGGCAGCCATCAGCAGCACGAGGCAAACAGCCATCTGCGCGGCCAGCACGATGCGGGCGCCCACCAATCGGCTGCGGCTCGTGGTCACGCTGGATGCCGTTGCACGCAGCACGCCGGCAACCGGGGCGTGCACGGCGCTCCACAGCGGAACCAGGCCGAAGATGAGCGCTGCCAGCGCTGAAACCATCAGCGTAAACAGCAGTACATTGCGATCGGGGCTCAGACCGGTTTCGATCTGCGACCAGGTGGCAAGCAATCGTGTCGCTCCGAGGGCGAAGAGCCAGCCGAGGACTGCGCCTGCAGTCACTAGCAAAATGCCTTCACACAAGAGCTGACGAAAAAGCGTACCCCGGCCTGCGCCAATGGCCAGGCGCAAGCTGAATTCGCGCTGCCGCTCGCTGTTGCGTACCTGGATCATCATGGCCACATTGGTGCAGGCAATCAGCAGCACCAGAGCCACAAGGCCCATCAGGATCTTCACCGGTTCGCTATATTGCTCGTTCAGGCCGGCGATGCCGCGCGCCGGAACAAAATCGAGCAAGGGCTTCCAGTGTTTGGGATCGATCGTTCCCACCGCCTGCCGCGCCGCCTCGCCAAATGTGCCCATCAGCGCCTGCTCGGCCTGCGTCGGCGAAACGCCGTCCCTGAGCCGCGCCATCAACCGCAGCGACCACCACTTGGGCGAACTGTAAAGCGTGTTCACCGTAGCGCCTGTCGCGGAGGGCGTTCCCCATGCATTCAGTTCGGGCCGCGACTGCAGCGGAACCCAGAAGTCGGTCGAGCTGGCCGGTTCAATGCCTTTGAAGCTGCGTACCGTTACACCGACGACCGTCATGGGAATGCCTTTGACATAAATCGTCTGCCCCACAACGCCGGGATCGCGTGCATAGCTCCGCGTCCAATAGTCGTAGCTGAGAACCGCGACGGGCGCGTGGCTGCGTTCCTCCGCGAGCGTGAAACTGCGCCCTAGCTCCATACGAACACCCACGCCCGAGAAGAAATTGCCGCTTACCTCTTCGCCCTCGGCCTCTTCAGGCAGCGCCCCGTGACGAACGGCCACGCTTTCAGAAAAACTAAGCGGGACGTAGGCGATGAGATCTTCAA
>Ga0335072_10010429_pt1 | contig 13380 bp, 9 predicted proteins | sample Lox_Sample_21_FD_206725 | JGI IMG/M metagenome (GOLD analysis project Ga0335072, IMG submission 206725) | Soil microbial communities from Loxahatchee National Wildlife Refuge, Florida, United States - Lox_Sample_2.1 | ecosystem: Environmental > Terrestrial > Soil > Wetlands | place: USA: Florida...
GCAAGCCTGGCAGGGACTGCGCTACGCTCCGTGCCCGCTTTCCAGTTGCGCGAAGGTTGTGCGCAGGAATTTATGCGGGTTCACCGGAATGTCGTGGATGCGAACTTCGTAGTGGAGATGCGGCCCCGTGCTGCGTCCCGACATACCCACATAGCCGATCACCTGTCCCTTGTGGACGGTCTGTCCATCGGTCACGGCAAATCCCGAGAGATGGCCGTAGCGTGTCGAGACGCCCCCGCCATGATCAATCTGGAGCATGCGGCCGTAACCGCTGTAAAAGTCGGCGTAGGTAACGACGCCATCGGCCGGCGCGATTACTGGCGTCCCAAAACGGCAGGAGATGTCCACCCCGGAGTGGAACGCGCCTTCACCGTTGAACGGATCGATACGCTCGCCGAAACCGGCGGTGATCGGGCCGATAACCGGCCACAGCATGGGCGCATTCATGGCGTTCGTCCACTGCGAGAGGGTAGCGTCGTGGGTCAATCCCATGCTCAATCCCGCCGTGGCTCCGCCGGTCAGCGCAGTGTTGCGCAGCGCATAGAGCTGGTCCATCGAATACTTCACTTCGTCCGAGTCCGAGTCCGAGTCCGATTGCGCCGATCCCTCGGTCGCCTTCATCAGCTTGGCGTTCGGCTTCAGCCCGTAGATCACCGATACTTCATTGGCCAGCGAGCCCAGCGAGGCGACCTGGATGTCTTTCTCGTGGTTGACCTTTTCCAGCTGCTGGTAGCGCGTTTGCAGCGCCGTCTTCTCCAGCCGCAACTGGTTGAAGCTGGCCACCTTCCACAGCATGCGCGCGTACGAACCCGCCATGCCGGTGATGGTGAACATGCCGATCAGAGCGCCGGCAAGAAACACGTACAGATAATGAATGGGAATGGGGATTTTTCGTAGCTGGCCTTCCGCGTCGCGGGCTACGAAAAGAATATAAAAGCGTTTCCGCAAAACATTAACCCTCAGCGAATAATCTGGTTCCGGGGAGCCATGATGCAAACTTCCTATGAAAATCCGGAACCGAAGCCTTGCCGACCGGCTGCAAACCTCGGTTTCAGGAATACCGCGGGTCTTCGGCATCCCTCCCGGCCGGAACTGCTATGCCGGGTGCTTGGCTGGTACTTTAAGTAACGACATCAAACCGTAACAGACGGTTCAAAGCGGTGTCAACCAATTCGAGCTGCGCGTCTACCACTAAGGTACTCTAAACAAAGTAGTAACCACTGCCGAAAGCGCCCCCTTTGCTGCCTCAGTCGCGGATCGCACCCCCGGAGTTGCAATCCGTTAACGTATATTGACGCAAGGTTGGTGCAGGAGGCTGTCCGTGCCGCTAGCAGAAAAGCAGCTCATCGCCCGCATTCGCCGGGCTGCGGGAGAGAGAAAGCTCTCCGGGGTGCTGGGGATCGGCGATGACTGTGCGGTGCTGCGTATGCCAGCAGGTAACGAGGCGCTGGTTACCAGCGACTTCAACCTCGAAGGCGTTCACTTTCGCCGCGACTGGCACCCGGCGGATACGGTCGGCCATCGCTGCCTGGCGCGCGGACTGAGCGATATTGCTGCCATGGGCGGCGTGCCGCGCGCAGCATTTCTTTCGCTGGCGCTGCCGACGGAGCTGCCGCAGAAGTGGGTCGATCAATTCATCGCAGGGTTGCTGAAACTTGCGCGCCAGTATTCCGTCACCCTGGCCGGCGGCGACACGGCGCAATCTCCCGACGGAGTGCTGGCTGACATCATGGTGCTCGGATCGATTCCGACGGGGCGAGCGATTCTGCGCTCTGGAGCGAAGCCCGGCGATGCCATCTACGTCACCGGTTCGCTCGGCGAAGCGTTGGCGGATTTGAATCGGCTGCGCGATGGCGAAAAACTGCGGCCGCAATCGCACAAGAAACACTTCTATCCGGAGCCGCGACTCGCCGTCGGGCAATTTCTGCGCAAGCGCAAGCTGGCCTCGGCGATGATCGACGTCAGCGACGGACTGTCAACCGATCTCGGCCACATCTGCGAAGAGAGCGGAGTGGGAGCAGTGATCGATGCCAGCTCGCTGCCGCTCGCAAAAGGCATTGACGTGCGCCTTTCTCTCGCCCTCGCGCTGCACGGCGGCGATGAATACGAGTTGGTCTTTACAGCGCGACCCAACCAGCGAATTCCCAAGAGCATTGCCGGCGTTCCGATCGCGCGCATCGGCGAGATCGTTCGCGGAAAAGAAATGACCCTGCTCACGCAAAAGGGCAAGACCACCCCATTCAAACCCGCCGGATGGGAGCACTTCTCCTGATCGCGTCTCGCCTGTTAAGGCATTTGCTCTCAATCCCTTGAACCGTAATCCAAAATTAAGTTGACCGGCGGATGGATGCGTCGGAACATGCCTGTCGCGCGGAGCATTCGGCTGCGGATTTTTAGCCAGCCGCCTTCAATTGCAAGAGTGAGGAGTCCTCCATGACAAACGTTGCAGCGTTCAAGTTTCGGCTGCCGTATTTCGCATTGGCCCTGGGCTTGTGCGCGCTGATCGTCATAGCGAACCAGCCCGTCCAGGCGCAGACCTTGACGGTCCTCCACGGCTTTACCGGCGGGGGAGATGGCGCGAATCCCGCCGCCGGGCTCACCCCCGACGCAGCCGGAAATCTGTACGGCACGACCTTACGAGGCGGCCTCGATGACGGACCATGTTACGGAGCATGCGGCGTTGTCTTCAAGATGACGCATCGCGGCTCGGGTTGGACCGAGACGCCGATTTACAGCTTCCGCGGCGCTCCCGATGGCCAAAACCCTAACGCTCGCGTTATCTTCGGCCCGGATGGCGCTCTGTATGGCACCACCTACGAGGGTGGCTCGTGCTGCGGAACCGTGTTCAAGCTCCAACCTCCTCCCAATTTCTGTCCCAGCATCTCGTGTCCCTGGCACGAGACTATTCTGTACAGCTTCACCTCACTGGCCGATGGGGCAAACCCGGCCGCCGAGGTGGTGTTCGATCGCGCCGGCAATCTGTACGGCACGACCCAGTCGGGTGGAACCGGACCTTGCCAATTGGGCTGCGGTACGGTCTTCGAGCTGAGCCCGAATGCGGACGGCACCTGGAGCAAGAGCACGCTCCACTCATTCCAGGGGGGCGCAACGGACGGCGCCTCGCCTGACTCGGCCCTGCTGTTTGACTCGGCGGGAAATCTCTACGGCACAACCTCCCTGGGCGGCGATTACTACTGTTATTCCGCCCCGACTTGCGGCACGGTTTTCGAGCTGACGCCCTCCGGCTCCGGATGGAATGAGACCATCCTCCATATCTTTACCGATAGCGCCGACGGCGGTAATCCCGCTGGCCTGGTCTTTGATAGCGAAGGCAATCTGTACGGCGCCGCATCGCAGGGGCCGGGAGAGTTTGGCTCCGGCACAATTTTTGAATTGACTCCGGACCAGGGCGGCGGCTGGACCTTCACTGTGCCCTACACCTTCACCGGCTTTGAAGCGTCATATCCCAACGCCCCGTCGATGGACGCAGCCGGCAACATCTATGGCGACTCGCAAAACGGCGGGGCCTATGGGTATGGAGCTGTGTACAAGCTGAGCCGCTCGAACGGCGGCTGGAGCTATGCGACTATCGGCAGCTTCGATTATGGGGGCGAATCCGGCGACACTCCGGTGGGCACCGTGGCGGTCGATGCGCAAGGCAACGCGTACAGCACGTGCTACTCAGCTCCCCCGCCGCACAATGCGGGCACGGTGTGGGAGATCATGCCGTAACTGCAGAGGGCAGTTGCCGGTTGTCAGTTGTCAGTTGTCAGTTGCTAGTTGCTAGTTGCTGAGAGGCATTAACTCACACAATGTGGGATACAAGCAGGAGGACGTGTGACACAGCTAAAACAAAAGAGATTTTCCGCATCGCTTGATCGTTTTATCGTGGCTGCCCTCGCCGCGATGTGTGTGCTATTAGTCCTGCCTGCTCCGGCGGCGCAGGCGCAAACCTACACCGTCCTGCACAACTTCACCAATGGAAGCGACGGCGGGTTTCCTCAGGCCGGCCTTGTCATGGACCGCGCCGGGAATCTGTATGGTACAGCCGTTACTGGCGGCACCACCGGCAACGGAACGGTTTTCAAGCTAGAGCCCTTCGGCTCAAGCTGGATCTTTTCTCCGCTTTACGAATTCTACGGGACCTCCGACGGGGCCGCTCCCACCGGCCCGCTCACCATCGGCCCGGATGGCGCCTTGTACGGAACCACTCTAGCCGGCGGATATTTTCAGGGGGAATATTGCAACGATGGCGGTTGTGGGGTGGTCTTTCAGCTCAGACCTCGGCCTACAATTCCTGCGTCCTCATTGACCCCCTGGAACGAGACCGTACTCCTTGCCTTCAACGCTGCAGATGGAAATGAACCTGTCTACCCGCAGTTGCTGTTCGACAGAGCGGGAAACATTTACGGCACTACTCAATTCGGCGGAGGTCACGTCGCCGGAAATGTTTTTGAGCTGTCCCCCTCCGCTGGTGGTTGGACTGAGACCGTGCTTTACGACGGTTTTGATGGACCAAACGGATCGCAACCTTATTCCGGAGTCGTTATGGACAGTGCCGGCAATCTGTATGGCACCACCAGCGTTGGAGGAGAAGATGGTGTGGTCTACGAAATAAGTCCCACACAGTATGGTTGGGCTGAAACCGTTCTGCACGACTTCGATAACGGAGCCGACGGCGGCCTGTCCTACGGCGGGCTGGTCATGGATCAGGCCGGCAATCTCTATGGCGGGACGGTTTCTGGAGGGACAGGACATTGCGGAGTGATTTACGAATTGTCGCCATCGGCCGGAGGCTGGACCTTCAACATGATCTATACCTTTACCAGCTGTCCCGAAGGTCCCTACGAGAATCTCGTCCTCGATGCGGCGGGCAATCTCTATGGCACGACCTTTGGCGATGGGGCCTATGAGGCAGGAATGGTTTTCAAACTGAGCAAGTCCAACGGCGTATGGAGCCTCACCGACCTTCACGATTTCTCCTTCGGCACGGAATATTTTCCTTACGGAGCGGTGACCATAGGCCCCAACGGCAATCTCTACGGCACAGCCTCGGGGGGTGGAACGTATGGTCACGGTGCGGTGTGGGAGATCACCCCGTAACTGCAGTGGTCAGTGGCCAGTGGTCAGCAGGATCGATACCCCTGGAGAACAGGACGACAGCGAGGAGTTTATGGTGCGCACGCAAAAGAATTACGCTGCCGCAATCGCTCAAATCGCAGCGTGTCTCGTGCTTTGCTTCGCGGCCGCCCTGGCGCAGGCGCAGACCTATCAGGTGCTCTATAACTTTCGGGGCGGCAGCGACGGAGCAAATCCCTATTCGGGGCTGACCATGGATGCCGCCGGCAATCTCTATGGCACCACCAGCGGCGCCGGCTACACCGGAGGCTATTGCGCCCAGGACTATGGATGCGGAACGGTGTTCAAGCTGAGCCACCACGGCTCGGGGTGGACGTTCACGCCACTTTACGCCTTCCGGGGCGACTCTGGATCGAACAATGATGCGGCCATTCCCTTTGCCGGGGTAGTTTTCGGACCCGATGGCAGCCTGTATGGCACGACGGTAGCAGGCGGCGGTGGAAACTGTTCCTACTTTCACAACGGCTGCGGGGCGGTTTTCAAACTCAGCCCCCTGCCTACGGTGTGCAAAAGCGCTCTCTGTCCGTGGAATGAAACCGTCATTTACGACGTCGCCGCCAACAACGGCGAAGAAGCTGCAGGCGAGGTGATCTTCGATCCCGCGGGAAATCTGTATAGCACAGTGGACATCGGCGGCCAGTATGACGGCGGCTACGTTTTCGAGTTGACGCCTTCTTACGGCGTGTGGACAGAGCAGACTCTGCACGAGTTCAATCCGGTTTCGGGTGACTGCGGTGGCCCTATGGCGGGCTTGGTGTTTGATGCTGCCGGCAACTTATACGGAACCGGATTCGACGGCTGCGCGGGGGGCTACGGTGGCGTATTTCAGCTAACCCCGACCGCTTCCGGCTGGACCGAGAATATCCTGCTTAACTTCTACGACTCCGGCTATGGCTATGGATCATATGCAGGTTTGACGCCCAACCGCAACGGCGGCTTCTACGGCACAACCGGGGACCTTGGACCCGGTGGCCATGGCGCCGTTTTCGAACTGACCCCCTCGAACGGAGGCTGGGTGTATTCCTTGGTCTACGCTTTTGGCGGTGATGGCGGAGCCTATCCAAGAGCGCCCGTAACCGTGGACGCGAGCGGGAATCTCTACGGCACCACCGACAACAGCGGGCCTTTGGGAATCGGAGATGGCACCGTATATGAGCTGACACTCTCCAACGGCACCTGGACGCAGAACGTGTTGCACTACTTTACCGGGAGTGACGGACAATTCCCCGTCAGCAATGTGCTCATCGACGCGCAGGGGAACCTCTACGGTACTACCAGCTATGGCGGAGCGTATGGCCAAGGTGTCGTCTGGGAGATCACGCCGTAGCGCGGCGATGGTTCTGAAATCTACGGGCACGATGCCACTCCCCAACCCGCCGACTTCCAGGCAGTGAGGAGCAAACTACGGCCCTGTGGCCTCTGTGCGATCGATTCCAGCGGTAATATCTATGGAACTACGTCATTGGGTGGCGGGAATGGTATGGGGGTGGTCTTCGAACTCACTCCCTAATTGGGAAAGGACAATCGCGCCGTTGCTCCGACGGCCACGGAACGTATAAAGTTCAACTTATCGTGCAGGACACGAGAACACGCATTCTCTCGGCGGCCATCCGGGAGATTTGCCAACATGGCTGGAAAGTCCCCATCGAGGCTATCGCCAAAGCTGCCAAGGTGGACCCGATCACGGTTTATCGTCATTTCACCGATCGGGAGGCTTTGCTGCGCGAAGTCATGCACGAGGCCAGCCGGCGCAATCCCTTGATTGCCTACCTGAAGGCGACGCTCCGCAGCAAGCCGGTCCCGCCGCTGCACCAGGTCATGTGCGGCATGACCGAGGTCATCACCGGTTCCTCAGCCGACTTGTACCGCCTGATCTATCATGCCAGTCTCAATCGGCCCGACGTCCTGGCTTATTGGGATGCCGATCCCGATCGGCCACACGTATTAACGTTGCTGGCGGAGTACGTGAACCGCCTGCGCGCCCAGAAAATGCTCTCCGCCGCCCTGGGGCCGGATGAGTCGGCAGCCAAGCAGTTGCACGGCATGATCATGGGCAGCTTCGATCGAAACGTCCTGTTTGAAGGCTGCGAGAATGCCGATGCCGATCCCGTCAACGCCATGCGGCACCTTTGCCTGGCCATTGAACACATCCCTTAAGCGCTACGATTTTTCTTAGCAGCCTGTACGCAAAAATAGTAACCCGGTTCGGTAAGTTAGAACTTGCTTGCCTTGTGCTCTTGGTGTTTACTGATTCCACCATCCCCGGAGCGCCACCTCGGGGCACGGCTAAATGCAAAGCCTGAAGGCACCCTCCTTAAGGAGCCGTCACCGTGTACAGCGGCGATGTGTACAGCCCGGATGGATGGCAACCGGTGGTTGAGTGGGGCGACGTTTCACGCGTCGCCCCCAGTTTTCTACGGCCTTGGCTGTCGCACGAGGCGGACGGTCAGGCAACATCGGCGTGGCTCTGAACGGGAGAACAATGCAAGTACTGAGACCCTCTATGGCGACAATGACGAAGCGGCGGAAGATCGAACTGAAGCCCTGCCGCACCACTCTCGGTCAGCTGGAAGCTGAAGTCATGCAAGTCATGTGGAGCGCGCAGGAATGCAGTGTACGGGAGGTCAAACAGCTGCTGCGCAAAGGCCTGGCGTACACCACGGTCATGACCACCATGGCCCGGCTCTTCCATAAGGGACTGTTGAAGCGCCGCAAGCAGCAACACAAGTTCATCTATTCGGCGCGGCTTTCCTCCGAAAGGTGGGCGCGGGTCGCGGCCTCGGAGGCGATCGGCCGCCTGCTCGCGACCCCCAACGCGCGTGAGGTGCTGGTCGAATGCCTGGTGGAAGATCTTTTCCGCCATGACCGGACGCTGCTGGCAGCGGTAAACCAGCGCTTTGACGAGAATCTGCGAACCGCCGCTTCCTGAGAGCGTGATCCACGCCTGTCGATCGGACGATGCCGGATCGAGGACCCTGCCAGGGTTTGCTGGTTCCGGCCTGAGTCTCGCGCCCCGCTCCCGAAGTTACTGCCCCTCGCTACAATTCCCTGCCATTGCTTCCTCCTTCCAAGTCATCTGTCTCTATACGCCAACGTAAGACCACATTGTGGCATATAGGAAGAAGGAGCTAAGGGAATACTGTACACAAGAATCCGGTATTTCCCCTTCCAAAATCAGCTTGTCAGTGGGACGGCCTTCAGGCATGCTATCCGACAATGTGGGGTATCGAGATTCGCCATGCCACATCGTGATACCTGTGATTGATTCTGGTGAAAGCTTGCCACGAATTCTGCGGTTCACAGGACTCTAAGACCCTCAGCCATCGAAACTGAAAAAGGAGACGACACATGTATCGAAACACAGCTACATCTGGCCGGTCGTCAAGCGTTGGCTGGTTTTTGACCATCGGTGCGGGTCTGGCGCTGGCGTTATTGGCGCCGGCCGGCAGCTTTGCCCAAACGCTCAGCTACACACCCTCCGCCTATGGGACCTACGCGTTTGTAGGAAACACCGTGCTCGTCAGTCAAACCGCGCCGGCCTCGCTCGCCGGCTTGTGCGGCACCTCCACCGAGCCGCTGAACACCACCGGGACGGCGGCGGGGGTGACCGTACTGCCGCTGGTGAGCGGAGGCGCCGCCAACACAGCCGTTTCCGACAACGAGCAGCAGGCGCAAGCGCAGTCGAGCACCGCTTCCATCAGCCTGCTGGCGGGGCTGATTACGGCCTCGGCTATCAATGCCGTCAGCACCACGACCATCGACAACAATGGCAACTTCCAGTTGAGCTCCGCCGGATCCAACTTCAGTAACTTGAGCGTGCTCGGCCAGAACTATAACGGGCCGGTCGCACCCAACACGCGAATCAATTTGCCGCTGCTGGGCTATGTGGTGTTAAACGAGCAAAGCTCGAATATCAGCGCGGAAAATGCCACGCTGACGATCAACATGGTGCATGTCTACGTAACGGTCGGCAATCTGCTCGGTTTGCAGGTCGGCACGCAGATCATCGTGTCCAGCGCCAGCAGTGGTATGTACAACGTCAACGCTCCCGGCATTATCGGGGGCTATTCCTTTGGAACGCAGGTTTCGGGAGGAATACTGGCCTCCTCGCCCAGCGCCTCGGAGGTGCTGCCGTGCCTGGGTACGGGCGGCAACGTCCTGACCAATACGCAAGTCAGCGTAAATCTGCCGAGCATTCTCACCACCGGCACCCTCGTCGATACCGTAGAGTCCAACCTCACGCCGAGCTACTCCAGCGGGCAGAATACGTCGACCATCCAGGCGCTGAACCTGCTGAACGGGCTGGTCACGGCCAGCTTGCTGCAGGCGCAGGTGAGCGCCTCCATCGTCGACGGCTACTGGAACGCGACTTTGACTGGACAGGATAGCTTTGTCGGGATCGCTGTGGCCGGCCATCCCGAAATTACCGACAACATTCCAGACAATACGGTCGTACCCATCGCCGGCCTGGGAACGTTGTACCTGAAGGAGATCATCTATTACGACGCTCCTTCAGGCATCGAGGTGCGAAGCGTGGAGCTGGTGGTCAATCAAGTCAACATTTATGGGCTTCCGGTTGGTCTGGATGTGATTGTGGGGGATGCCTACATCTCCCTCGTCCAACATTACATTGGCCCCAGCTAACCGGAAGCTGCAGGCATTCCTTGGTACGCATGAGCGGAGCGGCCAGGCGATGTCCGGGGAGAAGCGGGTCCTCTCTGGCACATCGCCGCGCTCTGTTCCCGGTACTTGCGTTGACGCACCAATCCTGCGCCCCTAAGATGGGGAAACCTCTTCGGGGCAAGGCATGATCGGACAAACCATTTCGCACTACCGCATTGTGGAAAAACTGGGCGGCGGCGGGATGGGGATCGTCTACAAGGCCGAGGACCTCGACCTGCAGCGCTTCGTCGCGCTGAAATTCCTGCCCGGCGATGTGGCCAACGATGCCGTGTCCCTGGCGCGCTTCCAGCGCGAAGCGCGGGCCGCGTCGGCCCTCAACCATCCCAATATCTGCACCATTTATGAGATTGCGCAGCAGGACGGCCGGCCGTTTCTCGTCATGGAGTATCTCGACGGCGTGACCTTGGCGCAGCGAATCGCCGGCCATGCGTTGGAGCTCGATGCGCTGTTGCCGATTGCGATTGAGATCGCGGATGCGCTGGACGCTGCCCATGCCGCCGGCATTATTCACCGCGATATCAAGCCGGCGAACGTCTTTGTGACCCAGCGCGGCCACGCCAAGGTGCTTGATTTCGGCCTGGCAAAAGTCAGTTTTGTCCGGGGCCACGCGCAATCCGCTCCCGGAGCGACGGCGCAGGAGACGGCGCTTAGCGAGGAGCAACTCACCAGTCCCGGAAGCCTGGCGGGAACGGTAGCGTACATGTCGCCGGAGCAAGTGCGGGCCCGCGAACTTGACGCCCGCACCGACATCTTTTCCTTCGGCGTGGTGCTGTACGAGATGGCCACGGGCAAGCTGCCGTTTCGCGGCGAAAGCTCGGCCATGACCTGCGAAGCGATCGTGAATCGCGTGCCGGTGCCGGCGGTCCGGCTCAATCCCGATTTACCGGCCGACCTGGAACGTATCATCGACAAAGCGCTCGAGAAGGACCGCAATCTTCGTTATCAACATGTTTCGGATATGCGCACCGATCTGGAGCGGCTGAAGCGCGACAGCAGCTCGGGCAGCCATCGTCTGGCTTCTTCTGCCGCGGTGCCGGCAACGCGGGAAACCGCAGTCCCGAAGCGTGGCCGGCGAATCGCTCTCTTCGCGTGCGCCGCAATTCTGCTGATCGCCTGCGCGGCGGGCGCGTGGTGGTTCTACCGCTCAGCTCGCAGCCGTCCTCCCCTGGTCGGAGCCCAGTGGGAGCAGCTCACCTTCTTCACGGATTCGGCGGTGTATCCGACGCTCTCGCCCGACAGCCGCATGCTCGCCTTTATACGCGGCCCCAATTCCTTCATTGGCGCGGGACAAGTCTACGTGAAGCTCTTGCCCGGCGGTGAGCCCGTCCAGCTTACGCATAATGATCAGCGGAAATTCAGTCCGGCGTTCTCGCCTGACGGCTCGCTCATCGCCTACAGCGTCCTTGAGCCGTGGGAAACCTGGCAGGTCCCGGTGCTGGGCGGCGAACCGCACCTCTGGCTGCCCAACTCCTCCTCGCTGACCTGGATCGAGAACGGCAAGCGCCTGCTGTTCTCGGAAATCAACCAGGGCTTGCACATGGGTGTGGTCACCACCGACCAGAGCCGTGGCGACCTGCGCAATGTCTATTGGCCCGAAGGCAATCGCAGCATGGCACATCACTCGTATCTTTCGCCCGACGGCCGCTGGGTGCTGATCGTGCAGATGGACAGCCGCGGCGATCTCGTCCCCTGCCGTGTGGTTCCCTTCGACGGCAGCGGTCCGGCGCGGCCGGTTGGTCCTCCGGATCGCACCTGTCTGGCGGGAGCCTGGTCGCCCGACGGCAAATGGATTTACCTGTCGGTGGAAACTTCGGGCTTCCACCTCTGGCGGCAGCGCTTTCCGGACGGCCAGCCGGAACAGATCACCTTCGGTCCGACTACGCAGGAGGGCGTCGCCATGGCGCCCGACGGCAAGTCGCTGATCACCTCGGTCGGGTCGACCGATTCCACCGCGTGGATCCACGACGCCAGCGGCGCACACGCCGTCTCGACGGAGGGAAATTCGCGAGCGCCGCAGTATTCAGCCGACGGCCGCATGCTTTACTTCCAGAGGAGCAGCGGCGATTCGGAGAACTTCGAACTATGGCAGCGCGATGTAAAGACGGGTCAGGAGGAGAAACTGCTGCCCGGATATGACATGGAAGAGGTGTACAGCGTTTCTCACGACGACAAGTACGTCGCCTTCTCAGAACAGGACAAAACCGGCCGTTCCGCGCTGTGGATTGCGCCTACCAACCGGCGCACCTCGCCGGTGAAGCTCACCACCAGCGGCAATGAGGGCTCGCCCCTCTTCCTGCCGGATGGCGATCTTATCTTCCGCTCGGTCGAGCCCGGCGGTAACTTCGTCTACCGCATGAAAGCCGACGGCAGCAATCTCCGCAAGCTATTCGCGCAGCCGGTGCTCGATCTGCTCAGCGTCTCGCCCGACGGCCGCTGGCTGCTGTTCGCCGCTGCCAGCGGGGTCGACGAGCCGCCGGTGGTAACGCAGGCGCTTCCCATCGATGGCGGTCAAGCTGTGACCCTGTGCTCCGGCTACTGCGGCGGCGACTGGGACGCGAGCGGAAAATTCTTTTACTTCTACTTCGAAGCGCTCACCAGCCAGGTCTATGTCTTACCGACGTCGCCGGCGACCGAGCTTCCGAAAACGCCGCCAAGAGGCATTGTCAGCATGGACGACGTCAGCTCGGCCAAGCCCACCGCGACCATCGCGGAGACCGTGACCTCCGCGCTGAATCCTTCCACCTACGCCTATGTGCGCACCAGCACGCGCCGCAACCTGTACCGCATTCCCCTGCAATAGCGGAAACTGCGAGCCTCACAAGGTTTTCGGTTGTGGATCACAAGGGGTTGGGTTGCCGCTGGTTATAATCCCTCCCATGAATCTGGAAGAGAAATTGACTGAACTGAAGCGCCGCGATTCTCTGGCCGAGGCCGGTGGCGGCGAAGAACGCCGCGCCCGCATGCACAAAGAAGGCAAGATGTCGGCCCGCGAGCGGATCGAATTCCTGCTCGACGAGGGCACCTTCGAAGAGACCGACAAGCTGGTCGTCCATCGCTGCAGCGACTTCGGCATGGACGAGCAGAAATATTACGGCGACGGTTTCCTCACCGGCTACGGCCGCATCGAAGGCCGGCTGGTGTTCGTCTTCGCCCAGGACTTCACCGTCTTCGGCGGCTCGCTTTCGGAGACCAACGCCGCCAAGATCGTGAAGATTATGGACATGGCCATGAAGGTCGGCGCGCCGGTGATTGGGCTGAACGATTCCGGCGGCGCGCGCATTCAGGAAGGGGTGCGTTCGCTCGCCGGCTACGCCGACATCTTCCTGCGTAACGTGCTGTCATCAGGCGTAGTGCCGCAGATTTCGGCGATCATGGGCCCCTGCGCCGGCGGCGCCGTGTACTCGCCGGCTATGACCGACTTCATCCTGATGGTCAATAACACTTCGTACATGTTCATCACCGGCCCGGATGTCATCAAAGCCGTCACTCACGAAGAGGTCACGAAAGAAGAGCTTGGCGGCGCCATGACGCACAACGAGAAGTCAGGCGTGGCGCACT
>Ga0335072_10010431_pt1 | contig 13380 bp, 15 predicted proteins | sample Lox_Sample_21_FD_206725 | JGI IMG/M metagenome (GOLD analysis project Ga0335072, IMG submission 206725) | Soil microbial communities from Loxahatchee National Wildlife Refuge, Florida, United States - Lox_Sample_2.1 | ecosystem: Environmental > Terrestrial > Soil > Wetlands | place: USA...
TAGCAAGGGATGCGAGTGGCGTCGTGTTTCGGATTACGCCATGAGCTGCGCCGTTTGACCGCGCTGGAGTTACTCCCGTAAAATAAACAGGTTGGAATCGGCCTGCCGATTTGGATCCAAGACATTCAAGCGAAGGTTAACGAGATTACATGGCAAACCATTTTTCGGCGCTAAAGCGCGCCCGTCAGTCTGAGAAACGCACCGCCCGCAACCGGGCCAACACCTCGCGCCTGCGCACCGCGCTGCGCGGACTGCGCGAATCGCTCGCCAAGGGCGACAAGGCTGCTGCGGAGAAGACCTACCGCGAGACCGTCTCTGCGCTGGATAAAGCCGTGCAGAAGGGCGTGATCCACAACAATACCGCGTCACGCTACAAGTCTCGCTTGAGCGCAAGACTGCATGCGGTGAAGTAGCTTCTAGCTTCTAGCTTTTAGCTTGGTTCGCGACGAAGGAAGATTTTGGTGTCTACCAAACCCAGAGCTTTTGGTTCTGGGTTTTTGTTTTATCCGCGAAAATCTGCGTGAATCCGCGGCGAATTAGACGGGCAATTCTTCCTGAGACCAGCCGGGGACTTCGAGCTTCGCTTCTGCGGTCAGATCGAGCACCAACTTCTCAAGCACGATTCTCTTGCTGGGAGGGTTCGAGCGCAGCGCGAGATCGGTTTTCGCCACCAGGCGAATCGCGCGGGTCAATTCCCTTTTCGATTTGTAGCGGCGCGCCTGGCGGATAATGTCGTCGGCTGCGAATGGCGGAACGCGAAACCCCTGCCAGAGCGCGGCCCACAACATACGCTGGTCGCGCACGTTCCGCTCGAGAATCACCAGCATCTGGCGAAAAGTCTTGGCCAGCATGTAGAGGTGGCCGATGGCGGCTTCCTCGCCATCGCCGGTGGTCAGGATGGCGTCAAGCATTTCAAGCGCGCGCACCCGGTCTTTCGCCGAAATGGCATCGGTGAGTTCGTAGAGCGAACGCTGCTTGGCAGCGAGCACCATGGTTTCGACGTCGCCCAGCGTAATGTGCTTTTTCTCGGCGACGTAGAGCATCAGCTTTTCAAGCTCGTTGGAGATCATCATCATGTCGCCGCCGAGCGAATCGACCAGTTCGCGGGAGGCGTCGGAATCGATCTTTACGCCGCGCAGAGTGCAAAATTCCCCGATCCAGCGGACGGCATCGTTTTCCTCCACCCGCGACAACTCAACTACCGCACAATACTGCCCCATAGTTTCACGGATGCGCTCGTAGCGATCTTTATCGGTGAGCTCCATGCGCCGGGCATCGGCGGGAATGCTGATGTGGTCGGCGATGAAGATCAATACCGCGTCGGGGTTGGGGTCTTTGCAGTAGGCCTCGATGGCCTCGAGTTTTTCATCATTCGAGCCACGGCCAAAAAGATTCTTGACTCCGCGCACGAAAAAGACCTGAAACGGCGCCATGAGCGACGGCGTTCGGGCGCGATCCAGAACTTCGGCGAGATCGGTTTCCGCCAGATCAAATTCGTAGAGGCTGAAGTCGCGAAGGTCCGAGGGCACCAGATGTTCAAGGATCGCCTCGCGGCAGCGTATGCGAAAGAAAGCTTCGTCGCCCACGAAAATGTAAGCGGGGCGCAGCTTGCGCGTCTGCACTTCAGAAACGAAGCGGTCGGTCTGGGCGAAAGCGCGCATCAGAACCCTTCCAGAATATTGGAAACCAAAGTCTGCGCAAAGTCACGCGAAAGGCGCTGGTAGGCCGGCGTGTCTTCTTCAAAAAAAGCGTTGGGATCGCGCGAGACTTCATACTGCTCGCGAAAGAGATAGGACGGGTTCTGGTAAAGGACCTTGCCGTCTTTGGCTTTCAGCGTCACGCTCATGGAAACGACCACCAGCACGCTGGCGGCGCGGCCGGTTTTCGAATCGTAGGTCATGGGCGTGGTGTAGGTGGAAAGGACCGTTCCGTTGAGCGTGGCGTCAGCGTCTGAATCGGCCTGGTTGACGATGTGGTAGTGGGTGCGGGTCGTCATTTCGCGGACGACGGCCGCGGTAAGCATTTGCTCAATCCGATAGGTGTGAGTTTGATTGACAAACGCCGGGATGGCGATGGTCTGAATGTTTTCGGGAAGAGTATTGACCTTGCCGGCAGTGTGGTATCCGCAGCTCGCGGTGCACAGGCAGAGCAAAAGAACGCCGATTGCTCCCCTCATTGAATCTTGCCTCTTGGCCGCGTGGTCGCCATGCTTTCAGCGCATTCCACAGCCGTGGCGGCAGAGACGCGAAGATTATCGCTAGTCGCCCATAGCCAGAAACGTTCCGGATGCCCCGGATCGGCGAGCACCGCCAGCTGAATATCGGACTGTCCTGCCGCGCTGACGTTACTGGGGGCATCTTCGGCCCCGGGAACCAGATTGATGTGCTCACCGGCAAGCGATTGCTGGATGGTCTGCAAGTCGGAAGCCTTATCGATTTCAACCTGGACCGAGAACGCATGACCATGAAAGATGGGCGCTTGCAGCAGTAGCACCGACAGATCGGGCGCCGACGGGGCAATTGTGCGGTAGTGCTCCCGCACAAGCGCTTCGATGCTCGATAGCGGGGGCGCAGATTGCACGCCGTAACGCGCGAGCATATTGAACGCGACCTGCGCGTCGAACACAGCCTTTGGCAGCGCCTGAAACGAAAGCAGATTGACCGTTTGCTGGTGAAGCTCGTCCATCCCCTTCTGGCCATGTTCGGATGCGGGCTCAAAGACGGTGGCAGATGCACGAATGATCTTCGCCGCCTTTTGCAGGCGAAGCATGAGCAACGCGAGCACGGTGGCAGCCGGATGGGCCACCACGACCGGACCGGGTTGCAAGTCGGGAAGAACCTGCTGGCCAAGTTGGCGCTCGATCCAAGGAGAGCGAATCGCGGCGCGGGCGTCGGCTTCGACAGCCAACGCGTAGGAGAGATCGACGATATCGGATCCCGCATCCCGCGCAATCTTCCAGCTCTTGCGAGTGGATTCCGGATCGCCGGCGAAAAATGTGAAATCGATGTTGTGAAACTCTTCTGCGCGCAGCTTTTGGATAAACGTAACTTCGTCGCCCACCGATTCGATCTTTCCTAGAGCTTCGTCGTCATCCAGAAGCTTGACATCCAGCGCGGGGAAATTTCGGTCGTTCAAAACTTCCGAAAGCTCTTTGCCTTTGAGCGATCCGGCGCCGACGATGGCCACACGATAGAAGTTGCCCGTGCGGGACACATCGCTGTGAGAGATGGTTTTCAAGTTTGAGCTCATGAAGGCAGCGATGCTTCCTGGTACGGCGGAGGCGGCGGATTACCGCGGCGGCGGAAGGTCCATTGCAATCGCCAGATGATCCCCGAAGCCATATACGCCAGTGCGAGGACGAACAACAGCCATTGCGAAAAAAACCAGATTCCGGCGAACAACAGCGCCACCAGAATGATGAGACGAAATGGCTGACGGGCGCGAAAGTCAATGTCCTTGAAACTGTAGAAGCGCCAGGTACTGACCATCATGTAAGCGGTGGTCACGATGATGAGCATCCAGGCCAGGCATCCCCAGAGCGATTCGACAGGCTCGCCGGAGGAGAAATGCACCACTGCGGCGATGACCCCGGCACCCGCCGGGATCGGCATCCCGACAAAATATTTCTTCCCCGGCCGGCCGGGATTTGATGGCTGAGGATTGACGGTAATGTTGAAACGGGCCAGGCGGCTGGCGCCTGCCATGAGAAATAGAAAGCTCGCGATCGCGCCGAGCTGAGCCATCTTGCCGGTCAAGTCGGACGACGCCATGAAGATCGGCAATTGGCGAAAACCCCACATCCAGGCGAGCATGGCCGGCGCAACGCCGAAAGTGATGACATCGGCGAGCGAGTCGAGTTCCCTGCCAAAATCGCTGCTGGTTTTGGTCATGCGCGCAATGCGGCCATCGAGACCATCGAACAGAACGGCGAAGCCAATGGCCTTGGCGGCGTTGTCAAAGTGCCACGATTCCTGTGGGGTGGCATGCGTCACCTGCAAGATCGCGTAATACCCTGCCGCGATATTAGCCGTGGTAAAGAGCGACGGCAGAATATACATGCCCTTACGCTGGCGCCGGGGATCGCGGTCTTCACGGCGGCGGCGAGGAAATCCTAACGCCATTCGCTGGCTCCTTGGCGGACGCCTTCCGCGCCAACCTGCACGGGCTGGGTCCTTGCGGTCAGGTAAGCGAGCACGCTTGAGCCGCCTTTGACATGGTCCCCGATTTTTACCTGGATTCCCGCCGAGGTGGGAAAAAACACATCAACGCGGGAACCGAACTTGATGAGGCCGACCCGCTCGCCCCGCTCAACCCGGTCTCCAACTCTCTTGTCAAAAACGATCCGCCGGGCAAGCAATCCCGCAATCTGCTTAAAAATTACGATCTGGCCATCGCCTTCCACCGTAACCAGGTTCTGTTCGTTTTCGTCCGCCGAGGCCGGATTCATGGCATTCAGAAATTTTCCCTTGTGATAACTCACGCGGCGAATTACGCCGGCGATTGGCGAGCGGTTCACGTGCACGTTGAACACGTTTAAGAAAATGCTGATGTGGAGATGCTGGATCCCTTCGAAATTAGTGCGGCAGATATTGGTTACTTTGCCGTCGGCGGGCGAAACCAGCAAATGAGGGTCACCGGGAACCACGCGCTCAGGGTCGCGAAAAAACCACAGGAAAAATGCCGCCAGCAGCACCGCTGGCAATCCCCACAGGGGCGTAGTCAGCCATCCCACCAGCACGGCGGCAGCAAGTAATGGCAGCGCGTAAAAGTATGCGTCGCGAACCATGGGGGATACGAAGATTATAGTTCAGACCCGGAAAGCAAGGGGATTTCGTGTGCCGGTCCGAACAAAACTGAACCACAAAGATCACAGATGCTGGAGCAACAAAAAAGGCGCTTATGCGCGCCTCGTGCCGAGAAAGTCTTTTCCCATGACGGCATGAGCCGCGTGGGAGTGGCCCGAAGAATTAAGCGACCTGATTGTGCCCGACCTGCTGCTGGAACTGCCGCTCAATCGACTGCATCTGGTCTTTGAGGCGGAGCTTCAGCTTTTTCAAGCGCACTTCTTCCAGCTTTTCGTCGTCTGTCAGAAAGCGTTTCTGGGTGAGAGAATCGAGACGTTTTTCGTACTGTGTGTGTTCTAGCACCAATTGACGGAACTCCTCGTGACTTGCAAAGAGTTGGTCTCTAGAAGTTTGCATCCAGCAGACCTCCTAACCGGGTTGTCAAGGTGACGTTACCATAGGACGTAGCTGGGCGGCAATGCGAAATTTCCCACATGCAAATGATTAGCCAGGATTGCGAAAGTGCATGAAAACTGATGCACATTACAGGCCTAAGCGGTAAATAATTGCGGCCTCAGAGGGGTTCCGATAGTAGCTGGGGCGCATGCCGCTCGCTTGGAATCCATGCTTTTCGTAAAGGCGGCGAGCTGGAAGATTCGATTCGCGGACCTCAAGGAAGATGAACGATGCGGCTCGCGAGCCGGCGGTCCGGATTAGAGACTGAAGCAGTTGCAAGCCAAGGCCGCGGCGGCGCGCGGAGTTTGCAATGACGATATTTTCCAACTCCCACTCGGGGCCGATGACATGGGCGACGAGAAAGCCCAATATTTGATTTTCTTCAACCACAAGTGCGAAGCGGCTGGGCGAGAGAATGGATTGATATTGCTCGCGCGACCACTGCGCAGAGGTTGGAGATTCGCTCGCGAGATTAACAATGGCGGGAAGATCGTCGAGAGTGGCGGGGCGAACCATAAAACAGTTTCGAGTTTCCGGTTTCTTGTATCTAGCTTCTGGCGAAAAGTTGGTCGGCACGGCGGATGTAATTAGCGTCGAGGGCTTCGGGCGTGACAGTTTCCCCGGATTGAATCTTTTTCCATCCCAAGCGAGCGATCGCATCACTGCGCGGGCGTGCGATTTCCTTGACGGTTAGGCCGCCCAAACGGATGAGATCGGCGACGGCTTTGTCGCCGCTAACCACAAGCTGACCCTTCGCCTCTGCCAGGAACTCCGGCTCTGTAAGCAGAGATTCAGCGCCGCTCAACGACCGCACATAAAGTTCCTTTCGGCCCGCATCCATGGCAGCCAGGGCAGGCTCTGCCGATTCGGCCGCCATGGCTTCCAGCAACGAAACCGCGGCCAACGGCCGGTTGAGAATATCGGCGAGCGCTTTGACGGCCGCCAACCCCACACGAAGTCCCGTAAACGACCCGGGACCGGAAACTGCGGCGAATGCGCCGATGTCGTTCTTTGTAACATTGTGCTTCGCGAGCAGGTCAGAGACTTGCGGAATAAGTTGCGCGGAAAAAGCTCCGCCTTCGAGCGAGGCCATTCCAAGAATCTTGCACTTGCTGGCGTCACAGTCGGCGAGGGCAATTGATCCGTCTTTGCCGGAAGTGTCAATGGCCAGAAGAAGCATTGAATTTCAGTGGCCCTCGACCAACTCGAGCAGCACTCCGCCAGCGCTTGAAGGATGCACGAACACATAACGATGACCGCCGGCGCCGGTCTTGATTTCATCAGTGACCAGACGCACGCCGTCTTTTTTCAAGCGAGCGACAGCGGCAGCAAGATCGGGGACGCGCAGCGAGACGTGGTGGAGGCCTTCGCCGCGCTTCGCAAGAAATTTGGCGATGACGGAATCCTCGGAAGTAGGCTCGAGCAGTTCAAATCTCGATTCACCAACCGGAACCATCACCACGCGTACTTTTTCTCCATCGACGACTTCTTCCGCCGAAACGGTCATGCCCAGCTTTTCGTAGATGGATTTCGCCGCGGCCAGCGACTTCACTGCAATGCCAAGATGGTCGATGGTGAACATAGGTCAGGTCGTAGCCAGCTTACGCGCAATTTCCTCTATCAGTGTATAAGGATCGCGTTTGTGCTCGGCGACTTCCGTTGCGTAGCGTGCCAGGCTGCCATCGGCGAACCCGGCCCGCGCTTTCTCCAGCAACGTATCGCGGAGCATTTCAAGCAGGCGCTCCTGCCAATGCAGTGCACGCCGTTGCAGGGCCAGATTTTCGTTTTCCAGATAGGCCTGATATTCGGCGATGGTGCTGGCGAGTTCTTCAACGCCCACGCCTTCGCTTGCAACCGTCTTCACAATCGGTGGAGTCCAACGATCGCTACGAATGGCAAGAGATTGCAAAGCCCGAATCTCTCGTTCCACGCGGTCGGCGCCCTCGCGGTCGCTTTTGTTGATGACGAAAATATCGGCGATCTCCATGATGCCGGCTTTGATGCTTTGTACGTCGTCGCCCATGCCGGGGACAAGAATGACGATGGTGACATCGGCAACGCGGACGATGTCGACTTCGTCCTGGCCAACACCGACGGTTTCGATCATGATCAGGTCTCGGCCGGAGGCGTCGAGAATGGTGGCAACGTCGGCGGTAGCACGCGACAATCCGCCCAGCGCGCCTCGTGTCGCCATGCTGCGGATGTAAATTCCAGGGTCGGAAAAATGGTCCTGCATGCGGATGCGGTCGCCGAGAATCGCGCCTCCGGTGTAAGGGCTAGTGGGATCGACGGCGATGATACCGACCGTTTGGTTCTGTTTGCGGTAGTACTTCGCAAGCTGATCGACCAGGGTACTTTTGCCGGCGCCGGGAGCGCCCGTCAGGCCGAGCACGCGGGCGTGGCCGGTCCTTGGGAATGCGGCTTTCAGCAGTTCAGACCACCCCGGCGCGCGGTTCTCGATGGTGGTGATGGCGCGAGTAAGTGCGCGGGTGTCGCCAGAACGAAGGCGGTCCAGCCAATTTTGCAGATCGGGGGTCAAGCAAGCAGTGTAAAGCAGAGAAGGTATGGGAGAAAATCCGGCGGTTATAGGAGGTCCAGACTGCAGACCCAATCAGCAGCCCATGGCATGCCTGATCTTGTCCACCAATTCGCAGATCCGCCGGTTGCTGAGGGTTCTAAGCCGGTTGCGAGATTCCTGCAACTCATTTTGGGGGACAACCGCGATGTCTTCGGCTTTAAGAACACCCTGCTCCAGCCCGGTTTCACCAGGAGTTAAGTAAACGTGTGTGGCGACGTCTTTGACTACCGATGTTGTCAACGGAACCACGAGAACAGTATCGGCTCGCGGATGGGAGTTGCGGTCATCCGTTGAAACTACGGCGACCGGCCGCGCACCCTTGCCAGCAGGATCAGTGGGCAAATGGACAAACCAAATTTCCCCGCGTCGCGGGGATTTAGGAGGGTTGGCTATGCTCGATCTCCTCGCAGGTTGGAGTGAACGAACTCTCCCCAAGCGCGGTTTTCGCTTCTTTCTTCCCGATCAATTGTGTCGTAGTAATTCCGAATGCTGGCGGCGGCACGCTGTTTCTCTGATGCGGCCTGCTTCTCAAGGATCAGGACTTCCAGAGCTTCGGAAACAGAACGCGCGTTCTTGGCAAGGCCGTCAGATATGCCAACGCATCGGCTGAGAGCGAAAAGGTCCGTTTGAGCTTTCGTCCCCGCGTCGCGTTCGAAAGACGAGTGTGGCTGGTCCTCTTACCATTCTTCACACCAAACATAATCCCACGCACTGTGGACACAGATAAATGCACTGAGCCCAAGGACATACGTGAGGGCATCTCTAATTGAGGATGCGTCGTGCCGGCTTACCAAGGACCGGGTTCTGCAGAGATTTACTCCTTCAGCAACTGCCTTGCAATTACCAGCCGCTGCACTTCGCTGGTGCCCTCGCCGATGGTGCATAGTTTCACATCACGGTAGAATTTTTCCGCCGGATAATCCTTGATGAAACCGTAGCCGCCGTGGATCTGCACGCTTTCGTTGGCGCAGCGGACAGCAACTTCACTGGTGAAAAGTTTGGCCATCGAAGATTCCTGCGTGGTTTTCATACCGGCGTCTTTCATGGCCGCGGAGCGGAAAGTCAGCAGCTTGGCGGCCTCGATTTCCGTGGCCATATCAGCCAGCTTCCACTGGATGCCTTGAAATTCGCTGATGGCTTTGCCGAATTGTTTACGCTGCTTCGAATACTTGAGAGCGCATTCATAGGCGCCTTCGGCCATGCCGAGGCCGAGCGCGGCGATCGAAATGCGACCGCCGTCGAGAACCCGCATAGCGTCAATAAAGCCCGCGCCCTCTTTGCCGACAAGATTTCCGGCCGGAATGACGCAATCTTCAAAAATCAATTCCGATGTATCACTGGCGCGTAGGCCGAGTTTGTTTTCCTTCTTGCCGGGGCGAAAACCCTTGGTTCCTTTCTCGACAATGAAAGCCGAAAGGCCATGCGTGTGAGCCGCGCGGTCGGTCACGGCGATGACAACCAGAACGTCGGCGTAGCGGCCGTTGGTGATGAAAGTCTTGGTGCCGTTGAGCACCCACTCGTTGCCCTTGCGGACGGCGGTCATGCGCGCGCTGCCGGCGTCAGAACCGGAAGATGGCTCCGTCAATCCCCATGCGCCAATATATTCTCCGGTGGCCAACTTCGTGACATACCTCTTCTTCTGTTCTTCGTTACCCGCCAGAAAAATATGGTTTGAGCACAGCGAAGTATGCGCGGCTACGATGATGCCCACTGACCCATCGACGCGAGAGAGTTCCTCAATCGTGGTCACGTACTCGATATAGCCCATGCCCGGGCCGCCATACTCGGTGGGAAAAATCGTCCCCATCAAACCCAGTTTGCCAAGTTCTTTGATCGTGGCCATGGGGAATTCGCCCGACTCGTCCCACTCCATGACGTGGGGAAGAATCTCGCGTTCGGCGAATTCGCGTACGTTTTTCTTGAGCTGAAGCTGTTCGTCGTTGAGTTGGAAATCCAAAAGCGCCTCTTGAAGATGGATTGTGCCGATAACGCCGCCCATGCGGCACTCTTCGATTTAAGCACGCCCCGTGAAAGTGGAAAAGTTACAGGAGGCGGAACCTTTCTCAGCGGCGGAGAGGCGCATGTTTACTGGGGATTTCCGCAATTCCGGCGCGATTCCCAACCGACCGATTGGTCGTGAGTTCAAACCGATTTCTTCGGTTGCAGGCCGAAAAGCTTACGCGCCATCCAGACCGGGGCCACGAAGACGTGGGCGGGATTGGTAAGAAAGGCCGGTTTGTTGCCTTCAATCAAATGGCCGAGCCAGGCCAGCGCGAAAGCTGCGGGAATCAGCAGCAGGGCGATGACCCAGTGGTACCACACGACAATCAGCGAAGAAAACCCGACCGGAATGGCGATGATATGGAGCAACCGGTTGATGGGGTGATTGTGGGCGTGGTCGTAATGGGAGTAGAGCCCCATGCCGCGGATTATACCCCGGAATTCAGCGGCAAAACCTCGGTATTTCACTCTTGAAATAAGCAGCTAATCGCGCTTCCCCGCTGCCGGCGCCAGCAGGAAGCGCTGGAAAACCTCGTTGCTGACGATGCGGCCTCTGGGCGTCAGGCGAATTACCGAGCCTTCACGTTCAAGCATCAGATCACAAACAAGGTCGCGAATTGTGTCCTCAAATTCGTGTGACTTGGGGACCAGCGCGGTGTCGACTCCGCAGTTTAAGCGAAGGCCGAGAAAGAACGCCTCCTCCAGCGCCGCCCGGCGGTCGAGGCGCACGGGCTCTGGATGATTTCCGGCCAGATAAGCTTCGAAGGAGTCCGGCGTTGCAAAGCGAACGGCCTCATGGGCCGTGAGCAGCATCGAATGGGCGTCTACGCCGAAACCGAGATAAGGCCGGCGAGTCCAATATTTCAGGTTGTGGCGCGATTCAAAACCCGGACGGGCAAAGTTCGAGATCTCATACTGCTTGATACCCGCACCCTGAAGACGGGCGCAGGCGCTTTCATAGAGATCAGCGGTGAGGTCTTCATCGGGCACAAGATGCGCGTGGTACCTGGTTCCACCGGCGATCAGTTCCCTTCCCAGGCGCGAGTCGTCATCGATTTCCAGCATGTAAACGCTGACGTGCGGGGCTGCCGTGGCAAGCGCCTCATCAAGCGACCGCTGCCAGCTTGCAGCGGTTTGATGGGGCAGGCCGGCGATCAGGTCAATATTGAGGTTAGTCATGCCGGCGGCGTGCAGGTTCTTGATGTCCTCGAAAACCGTCAACCGGTTGTGCAAGCGGCCAACCGCGCGCGCCTCCTGATCAACAAAGGATTGAACACCCAGGCTGACGCGGTTGACGCGACAGCGGTTGAAAAGATCAATGGCCGGCGCAGTAAGGGTACCGGGGGCGCACTCGATGGTGATCTCGGCGTCGGGCAAAATGTCAAAATTTTGCGAAATCGCAACAAATATCCGTTCGAGTTGGTTTAAATCCAGTATGGTGGGAGTACCGCCGCCGAAGTAGATAGAATCGACCGTGCGGTCGAGCCCAGCGCCGAAGCTTTTCGCCATGGTTTGGGAACCGGCGAGGTCGTCGCAGAGTCGTTTGACGTAGCGCTCAAAGATGGTTTTCGAAAAAACGTCGGAGGCGAAGTTGCAATAGGTACACTTGGTCCGGCAGAACGGGACCGAGATGTAGAGGCCAGTGGCCATGGCAATGATTATTTCAAGGACGCGAAGGATCGCCAAGAGGGCGAAGCTGAAGCTGGACTCGATCTGGACCCATCGGGTTCGCTCGGAATGAAAAATATGTTGCCTAGAGTGGTCATCACCGGAATCGGCGTGGTCAGCCCCAATGGAATTGGGCGCGAGGCATTCTGCCGCGCGATTCTGGCAGGTGAGTCTGGCGTAAAGCGGATTTCGCGGTTCGACCCGGCGGAGTTGCCGGTGCAAGTCGCGGGAGAGATTCCCGAGTTTGACGAGCTGGCGTGGGTCGATCCGCGGGAGCGCAAGCACGTCTCGCGGGTGGTGCCGCTCACGGTGGCCGCTTCGAGGGAAGCGGTGCTCGACGCCGGGCTCGATCCCGCCGCCATGACAATGGAGGAAAAGCGCGAGATTGGTGTTGTTCTTGGCACGGGCGGAGGCGCACAGGAATTCTCGGAAGAGCAGTACCGGTTGTGGCACAGCGGGCAGGTCAAGCACGTCAGCTTGTTCTGTATTCCGAGTGGGACCATGGGAACGATTTCGAGCGAAGTCAGCATGCGCTTCGGTTTTCGCGGATACAGCCATGTGGTGACCGCCGGATGCACGTCTTCAACCGATGCCATCGGCTACGCGTTTCAGCACATTCAGGCGGGCGTGCAGCCTCTTTTTCTCGTCGGCGGCGTCGACTCGGCCATCACGCCGGGCATTATCAAAGGTTATTCGATGCTGCGGGCGCTGACGCAATCCTGGAACCATGCGCCGGAGCGGGCATCGCGGCCGTTCTCGAAAGATCGCGATGGGTTCGTGATTGCGGAAGGCTCGTGGATGTTCATCCTGGAAGAACTGGAACACGCACGTGCGCGAGGGGCCAGAATCTATGCCGAGATTGTGGGATACGGATCGACCTGCGAGGCTTTTCACCGCGTCCGTATGAGCGAGTCGCCGGAAGAACCGGCGCGGGCGCTGACGCTGGCGATGGCGGAAGCCGGAATAGCGGCGCAAGACGTCCAGTACGTGAACCTGCATGGCACTTCAACCGAGATGAATGACCGTGTGGAAACGCGCGCGTTGAAGCTGGCCATGGGAAAACAAGTGGAGCGGATTCCGATGTCGGGATTGAAATCGCAGATTGGCCATGCGCAGGGGGCCTGCGGTTCGGCTGGCGTCGCGGCGACGCTGATTGCGATCGAACACGGCAAGATCCCACCCACCATCAACCTCGAGGTTGCCGATCCCGAGTGCGACTTGGATTACGTCCCGGATGTGGGGCGAACGGCAAGAATCGAACACGCCATCTGCAATTGCGTGGGATTCGGATCGAAGAACTCTGCTTTGGTGCTCAAGAAGGTCGCCTAACCTTCGAGAACGCTCAGCACGCGAAACCCCCTTCGGTTGTGCTAATTTCCATTTGTGCGCGTTCTTGTAATTTTTATGCTGACCGGACTTTGCTGCCTTGCCCAACCGCAAAACCAGGCGGCGCCAGCGGATCGGCAGCCGTATCTGCTGCGAATCGGCCGCATTGAATACCAGGTCCGCGCCTGCGTCCTGCTCAAACGCGATGGCAACTATCACCTGGAGCACGACTCTGGCGACAAGGCGGAGGTCTTCGAAGGCACGCTCTCTGCAGCCGAACTAGAGCGGTTGCAAGGGTTCCTCGACGATGAACGCTTGCAGAAACTAAGCCGCGAGCAGATTGTGCAACCACTGGCGGCGGAAGACCCGGAGAAGTGGCAGTTCAATATTTTTCGCGGCGACCACTGGCAAGACCTTCCCTTTGAGTCGGGCGACAGCATGAGGCCATTTCATGAGTTCCTGGCCCCGGTCATCGATTGGTTTAACGATCTTCATAAAGAGCCTCACCAGACCATTCCTGAGAACGAAGGCAAAACCAACTGCCTTCCGCCCAGAAAGATTGCCTTC
>Ga0335072_10010432_pt1 | contig 13379 bp, 13 predicted proteins | sample Lox_Sample_21_FD_206725 | JGI IMG/M metagenome (GOLD analysis project Ga0335072, IMG submission 206725) | Soil microbial communities from Loxahatchee National Wildlife Refuge, Florida, United States - Lox_Sample_2.1 | ecosystem: Environmental > Terrestrial > Soil > Wetlands | place: USA...
TGCGCCGCGCGCTCGACAGGAGCGCGGCCGCGGAGCTCGGTTCGCGCTTCCTGCCGATGGAGAAGAACTACCCGGCGCTGGCGCGCTGGATCGGACGCATCGAGGCGCTCCCCGGATACGCGAGGACCTACCCGCCGCACTGGCATGAGGTCGCCGCCTCGCCCGCCGCGTCGCCTTGAAACTTGGATCTCCCGCTCGCCACCCTGTAGGCTGGCGCAGGACTCCCGGGCGGGGCGCTCGCGGTCTTACGACAATCGAGGGGATCGACATCATGGGGATCGGGTCATGAGCAGTCACGAAGTGCATGTGAAATTCGCCGGCAAGATCGTCATGGTCGGTTTCGGCAGCATCGGACAGGGGGTCTTGCCGCTCATCTTGCGTCACATCGGCACTTCGGCGGACCGCATCGTCATCGTGACGGCCGACGATGCCGGCCGCGCCGAAGCGGCCCATTACGGCGTGAGGTTCGTGAACAGCGCGCTCACCCGCGACAACTACCGCCGCACGCTCGAGCCATTGCTCGGGAGCGGCGATTTCCTGCTGAATCTGTCGGTGGATGTCTCGAGCGTCGCCCTCGTGCGCCTCGCGCGCGAGCGCGGCTCTCTGTATCTCGACACCTGCATCGAGCCCTGGGCGGGCGGGTATTTCGACGCCAAGGCCTCGGTCGAGAAGCGCAGCAACTACAGCATGCGCCTCGACGCCCTGGCGCTGCGCGAGGGGGCGGGCGACGCCCCCACCGCCGTGCTCACGCACGGCGCAAACCCGGGTCTGGTCTCGCACTTCGTCAAGCAGGCGCTGCTGAACATCGCGCGGGATCTGGGGTTGCCGGCCGCGCGGCCGCACGGCCGCGACGCCTGGTCGAGGTTGGCACAGAGCCTCGGCATCAAGGTGATCCACATTGCCGAGCGCGACTCCCAGATCAGCCGTACGCCGAAGCAGCCGGACGAGTTCGTCAATACCTGGTCGGTGGACGGCTTCGTGAGCGAGGGCGCGCAGCCCGCCGAGCTCGGCTGGGGCACGCACGAGAGGCACTTCCCCGCGGACGGGGGCCGGCACGAGCAAGGGTCGCGCTGCGCGATCTATCTGAATCGCCCCGGCGCGAGCACGCGCGTGCGCACCTGGACGCCCAGGGCCGCGCACTTTCACGGCTTTCTGATCACCCATTCGGAGGCCATCTCGCTGGCCGATTACTTCACGGTGCGCGAAGGCGAGCGCGTGGCGTACCGCCCGACCACGCACTATGCCTATCACCCGAGCGACAGCGCGGTGCTCTCGCTGCATGAATTTGCCGGCCGCAACTGGCACTTGCAGGACAGGAAGCGAATCATGCTCGATGACATCACCGAGGGCATCGACGAGCTCGGCGTCCTGCTCGCCGGGCACCGCAAAAACGCCTACTGGTACGGCTCGCAGCTCTCCATCGAGGAGGCACGTGCGCTCGTGCCCTACAACAGCGCGACCAGCCTGCAGGTGACCGTGGCCGTGCTCGCCGGGATGGTGTGGGCCATGGAGAACCCCGCGCGCGGGATCATCGAGCCCGACGACATGGAGTTCGAGCGCCCGCTCGAGATCTGCATGCCCTATCTCGGGCGAGTGGTGGGCGCCTACACGGACTGGACGCCGCTGCACCAGCGCGGTGAGCTGTTTGCGGAGGACCTCGACCTTGCGGATCCATGGCAGTTCAAGAACGTGCGGGTCATGTGACCTCGGGGGCCGGCCGCAGGCGCCGGCCGGCCCGCCGCAAGCGATCGGCCGCGCTCGGGAGTCCGGGGCTCAGGATTGGGCCTTCGAGTAGCTGATCGCAATCACGGTGAAGGTTTGGGCGCCCGCCGGCAGCGCGACCGTCACCTCCTCGTCGAGGCGCTTGCCCAGCAGGCTCGATCCGAGCGGGGAGTCCATGCTGACGTAATCGCTCGCCATGTCGAACTCGTCCGGTCCCACCACCCGGTAGCAGTGCAGTGCGCCATCCGTGCTCTCGAGCTGCACCCAGGCGCCGAAGTAAACTCTTTCGCGGTCGCGCCGCCCGCCCTCGGCCTCGGGATCCACGACCCTCATGCCCTCCAGGCGCTTGCGCAGGAAGCGCACGCGCCGATCGATCTCGTGCAGCCGCTTCTTGCCGTAGGTGTATTCGGCGTTCTCCGAGCGATCGCCTTGGGCCGCCGCCGCCGCCACCGCGGCCGTGACCCGCGGACGCTCGCGATGCCACAGCTCATGGAGCTCCTCGCGCAACCGCTTGGCCCCTTCAGGGGTGATGTATTTCGAGCCGGCAGGGGTCGGGGGGCGATATCTTGACACGGTGCAATACGAGGATTTGCTCGGGACGTGAACGCGGTCTTGCGTCCGCGTGATCGACTGAGCAGTTGCTCACAGAATATGGTGGGTCGTTCTCTCTAAGCTCTGTGCCCATGAGCGCCAAATACTACACCCACTTCATCGCGCAGTCGGACGGCGCCATCGAGTACAGCGAGTATCGCGGCGTGGTCGAGCTGCTGGGCACGCAGGGTATCGTGCAGGGCAGCCGCGAGATCGCACGCATGCTGGCGCGCAGCTTCGACCTGGAGGAGATGGATATCCAGGTCCTGCAATGGCATCAATTGCACTGAATCCCCTAGCGGGCTTTACTTCCCTTCATTGAAGTCCGCATTTTCCGCCCCGAGCTCAACCCTCGGGGCTTTTTTTTGCCGGTGGTAGACTGCGCGCACGCCCCCGCCTCGAGGGGCGAGGAGGGGACTCATCGATGCGCGTATCGGCTTATCCCTGGGGCGCCTGGGCCCTTGGCGCGATCGCGGCCCTGTGGCTGTCGGGCTGCGGCTACAACACACTGCAGACCAAGGACGAGGAGGTCAAATCCGCCTGGTCCGAGGTGCTCAATCAGTATCAGCGGCGCGCCGACCTCATCCCCAACCTGGTGAACACGGTCAAGGGGTACGCAGCGCAGGAGCAGACGGTGCTGTTGGGGGTGACCGAAGCTCGGGCCCGGGCCGGCGCCATCCAGGCGACGCCTGACCTCATCGAGGATCCGGCGGCACTCGCCAAGTTTCAGGCGGCGCAGAGCCAGCTGACGGGCGCGCTGTCGCGCCTCATGCTCGTGTCGGAGCGCTACCCGGAACTGAAGTCCGATCAGAATTTTCGCGATCTGCAAGCGCAGCTGGAGGGCACGGAGAATCGCATCGCGGTGGCGCGCAACCGCTACATCCGCGCCGTCCAGGAATACAACGTGACCGTGCGCTCCTTTCCCGACAATCTCACCGCGGCGACGTTCGGCTTCAAGCTCAAGCCGAACTTCTCGGTCGAGAACGAGGCGGCGATCTCCAAGCCGCCGGCCGTCGATTTCGCGCCCGCGCCGCCATCGGTCCAACCCGCGACGGCAGCGCCGCCCGCCGCGGCGCCGCCATCTGCGCCGGCGCCCGACGCGCCGCAGGCGCAGTGAGCTCGCTCTGATTCCCGCGGCGAATGCGGCAAACGCGGCGCCGCCGCGGCGCGGCCGGCGCCGGCGCGCCGGGCTCGCCCTGGCGCTCGGCCTCGCGGCGTTGCCCGCCGCGGCACAGGTTGCCGTGCCGCCCAAGGCTCCGGTCGTCGATCTCACCGGCACGTTGTCGGGGGCGGCCGTGACCCGCATCGAGCGGCGCATTCTGCAGCTCGAGGCAGCCAAGGGCAGCCAGATCGCCGTGCTCATCGTGCCGACCACCCAGCCGGAGGAGATCGAGCAGTACGGCATTCGAGTCGCCGATCAATGGAAGCTCGGGCGCAAGGACGTCGACGACGGGGCGATATTGATCGTGGCGAAGAGCGACCGGCGCGTGCGCATCGAAGTGGGCTACGGCCTCGAGGGCGCATTGTCGGATGCGGTGTCGAATCGCATCGTGGACGAGATCATCGCGCCGCGTTTCAAGCTGGGCGACTACGACGGCGGGGTCGAGGCGGGCGTGCAGCAGATGATCGCCGTGGTGAACGGCGAGCCCTTGCCGCCGCCCGACGAGCGCTGGGAGCATCGTGCGGGCCTGCACAACCTGCTGCCGCTTGCGCTCGTCGCGGTGGTGGTGGCGAGCGGGCTCCTGCGCGCGCTGTTCGGCCGCTTGATGGGATCGGCGGCGACCGGTGCTGTGGCGGGCGGCATCGCCTGGGTGCTCACCCATGCGCTCCTTGTCGGCCTCGGCGCGGGGCTGCTCGCGTTCCTCTTTGCGCTGTTGCTGGGAGCGGGCCGGGGCTGGTCGACGGGCGGTTTCGGCGGCGGCTGGGGAGGCTTCGGTGGGGGCTTCGGCGGCGGTGTGCGCGGCGGCGGCGGATTCGGCGCAGGCACCGGGTTCAGCGGCGGGGGCGGAGGGCGCTTCGGCGGCGGCGGCGCCTCGGGAAGCTGGTGATGCGGGCCGGGCGCTTGATGCGGCACGCCGCCGCGTTGCACCTCAAGACCCGGTGGTGCTTTGCGCCGGGCACGCTGCGCGCCATCGAGGCGGCGATTGCCCGCGCTGAGCGAGCCCATGGCGGGGAGATTCGCTTCGCCATCGAAACCTCGTTGCCGCCGCGCCGGATCCTTGCCGATATCACGCCGCGCATGCGGGCGCTCGAGGTGTTCTCGCTCCTGCGAGTCTGGGATACGGAGCACAACAACGGCGTGCTCATCTACGTGCTCATGGCGGATCGCAGCGTGGAGATCGTAGCCGACCGCGGCGTTTCAGGGCGGGTGAGCGGGGACGAATGGGGAGCGGTATGCCGCATGATGGAGGAACACTTCCGGGAAGGGCGCTTCAGGGAGGGCTCGACGACCGGGATCGACGCCGTCGGCGGGTTGCTTGCGCGCCACTTCCCGGCGTCGCCGGCGCAGCGCGCCCGATCGCCAAATGAATTGCCTGATCAACCGACTTTGCTGTAGATAGGCGCCAGAGTTTGCTGTAGATAGGCCATGATGATCCAAGCACTGTACTCGCGCAGGCGAGCTTTCGCGGCGCTCGCGCTGTGTGTCGGCGTCGCCGGCTGCTCGCTGTTCCGTCCCGCGCCCCCGCCGCCGCCGCCGCCACCCCCGCCCGCGCCACCGCCGGCGCCCGCGTTACCCAAGCCCTCGGCCACCCATCGATTCGAGCTGGCGCCGGAGAGTGGCGATGTGGTCGGCTACGTGCAGCGCACCACCATCGGCAAGGACGACACCCTGCCCGACATCGCCCGGCGCTTCGACGTCGGCTACGAGGAAATGGTGCTCGCCAATCCGGGCGTTGACCCCTGGCTGCCGGGTGTCGGGCGCGAGGTCATCGTACCCACGCAGTTCGTGCTGCCCGAGGCGCCTCACGAGGGGCTGGTGATCAACGTCGCGGCGATGCGCATTTTCTATTATCCGCGGCACAAGAAGGGTGAGCCGCAGGTCGTCTATACGTACCCGATCGGCATCGGCCGCGTGGGCTGGAAGACGCCGGAGGGCACGACGCGGATCGTGAGTCGCCAGAAGGATCCGGTGTGGGTGGTGCCGAAGTCGGTGCGTGACGAGCACGCCAAGGACGGAGACATCCTGCCGGCGGTCGTGCCTGCCGGGCCCGACAACCCGCTCGGCCAGTATGCGTTTCGCTTGAGCTGGCCGAGCTATCTGATCCACGGCACGAACAAGCCGTACGGCGTCGGTATGCGCGTGAGCCACGGCTGCATACGTTTGTACCCGGAGGATATTGCCGCGCTGTTCGGCGTGGTCCCCATCGGCACCCGGGTCACCGTCGTCAATCAGCCGTATCTGTTCGGCTGGCGCAACGGCACGCTGTATCTTCAGGCCTACGCGGTCATGGAGGATGACTCGCGCAACTGGGACAAGAACCGCAAGCGCTTGCTCGCCAACCTGTTGAGCCCGAAGCAGCGGCAAAAGATCGGACAGCGCATCGAGGGCGCGGACCAGCAGGTGGATTGGCAGCGCGTCGGCGACCTGGCACACGCCCCGCGCGCCATCCCGGTGGCGGTGACGGGCGGTGCGCCGGGGCTGGACGAGGTGCTCTCCAAGTCGCTCCTGGTCGACGACACGCTGCCCGACGGTTCCAACTGGGACGGCAAGAGCGGACTGCTGGTCGACGAGAAGACCTTCAACGAGCTCATCAGCGGCAAGAGCGAAGCGCCGCCCGTCGCGCCGCCGGGGCAGGGGTCGGCACCGGGGCAAGGATCGGCGCCGCCGCCGGGGCAGGGATCGGCGCCGCCGGGTCGAAGTCCGGCTGCGCCCCCCGCATCCGCGGGCTCGCAATAGGCGCATGAATCGTTCCCGGCGCAGGGGAGCCGCGGGCCGCGCGCTCGCCATCTCGAGCATGCTCCTCGGCGCAGTTGCCGCCTCCGCCGCACGCGGTGCCGCGAGCCCGCCGCCGCCGTTGCCGAAGGATCTCGCCCCCATCCAGAGCGGACTCGACTACCACTCCTTCGCGAATGTCGAGCAGTTTCGCGTCACGCACCTGGATCTGAACCTGCGGGCGGACTTCCACAACAAGGTTCTGTTCGGCGAGGTGGCGCTGCAGGTGAAACGGCTCGACCCGAGCGCCACCGAGCTGGTGCTCGACACACGCGGACTCGACGTGCGCGACGTGAGCGAGAAGCCGACCAGCATCATCGGCGCCCTGTCGAAGACCGAGACCACATGGGTGAGCCGGCCCTTTCATCTCGACAAGGCCGATCCGATCCTCGGCAGCCCGCTGGTCATCGAGCTGCCGCCGCTCAAGAAGTCGACGGAGACCATCAAGATCGCCTACGTCACCTCGCCGGATGCGCCCTCGCTGCACTGGCTCGAGGAGGCGCAGACCGCCGGCAAGCATCATCCGCTCATGTATACGCTGTCCGCACCGATGGGTGCGCGCGACTGGATTCCCCTGCAGGACACGCCGCTGGTGCGCGTGACGTACTCCGCGTTCATCCACACCGATCGCGACCTCCTTGCGCTGATGAGCGCGCGCAACGACCCCGAAGTGAAGCACAACGGCGAGTACGCTTTCGTGATGCGTGATGCGATACCGCCGAGCCGCATGGCCCTCGTCATCGGCGACCTGCGCTTCAAATCGACCGGCCCGCGCACCGGCGTTTATGCCGAGAAGCCGCTGGTGGCGGACGCGGCGAAGGAGTTCGCCGACGGCGAGACCCTGCTGCAGGCGGCGGAGAAGCTGTTCGGTCCCTACCGCTTCGAGCGCTGGGACCTCGTGGTACTGCCGCCGGCATTCCCGCTGGCCGAGGTGGGCAATCCGCGCGCTGCCTTCATCAGCTCCACCGTGGTGACCGGGGATCGCAGTCTCGAGCCCATTGCGGCGCGCGCGCTGGCGCAATCCTGGGCCGGAGATCTGGTGAATGGGGCGACGGTGCGCGATGCCTGGATCAACGAGGGTCTCGATGTTTACATGCAGTACCGCATCGTGCGCGAGGTCTATGGCGAGGCGCACGAGACGGCCGAGCGCACCCTGGCGCAGCGCACGCTGCGTGAGGCGCTGGCGCGGATGAGCGAGGCGGACCAGGTGCTCGCGGTGGACATGCGCGGGCGCGATCCCGGCGCCGTTGCCAGAAGCGCCCCGCAAGAGAAGGGCGGACTGCTCTTCGCCGATCTCGACGGCAAGTTCGGACGCGGGCATTTCGATGCATTCCTGCGCGGCTATTTCGATCATTTCGCCTTCAAGAGCGTCACCACCGAGCAGTTCCTCACGTACTTGAAGGAGAATCTGCTCGACCGCTTCCCGGGCATCGTGACGCCTGAGCAGGTCGCCGCGTGGGTGAACGCGCCCGGCTTGCCGGCGGATGCGCCGCTGTCGACGGCGCCTGTCTATGGCTCGGTCGATGCGGCGCGAGCTGCCTGGCTCGCCGGGCAGGTTGCGGCGAAGAAGCTCGACACGCGCGGCTGGGTCACGCCGCAATGGACGTACTTTCTTCGCGGCATGCCGCCCACCTTGCGCAAGGATCAGCTCGCGGATCTGGATCGGGCCTTCGGCCTGACCAAGACGCCGAACGCAATCGTCGCCGCGAGCTGGCTCAGGCTGGTGATCGAGAACACCTATCAGCCGAGCTACCCGCGGCTCGAGGAATTCCTCGCCAGCAACGGCCGGCAGACCCTGCTCCTGCCGCTGTATACCCAGCTCATGAAGACACCGGCCGGCGAGGCGCTGGCGCGGCGTGTATACGCGCGGGCGCGCCCGCTCTATCAGGCACGAACCGCTGCGGCGCTCGATGCGATCGTCAATCCCGCTTCCGAAGGGTCCGATGACGAGTGAGTGGATGAAGGTCATGCTCGAGGAGATCGAGCGCAAAAGGGCCGAGAGCGAGCAGGCGCAGATCGAGCAGAAGCGCCGCGAAGAGGAGGCCGCCCGGGAGGCCGTGCCGGCGCCGCCGCCCGCGGGCTCCCCCGGCGGATGATTCCCCTCAAGGACGACACGCCGTCGAGCCTCGAGCCCTACGTCACCTACATGCTGATCGCGCTCTGCGTGGGCGCATTTCTCTGGCAGTGCTCGCTCGATGCGGGATTCGCGCAGCGTGCCGTGGATGCGCTGGGCGCCATTCCCGCGGTGCTGCTCACCGATGCGCGCCTGCCGGCGGATCTCTGCTGGGTGCCACGCTACGCGACGCCGCTCACCTCGATGTTCCTGCATGCCAGCTGGATGCACCTGCTCGGCAACATGCTGTTCCTCTGGATCTTCGGCGACAACGTCGAGGATGCTCTGGGGCACGCGCGATATCTCGCGTTCTACACGCTGTGCGGCGTCGCGGCCGTGCTCGCGCAAGCGTCCGGCGATCCGCGCTCCGCCTACCCCATCATCGGTGCGAGCGGCGCCATCTCGGGCGTACTGGGCGCCTACCTGCTGCTGTTCCCGCGTGCGCAGGTCCTCACGCTCGTGCTCCTGCCCTTCTTCTTCACCACGGTTCGCGTGCCCGCCATGCTGCTGCTGCTGCTCTGGTTTGCGGTGCAGCTGGTGAGCGATGTGGCTCTGTCCGGCGGCGCCGGGAGCGTGGCCTTTCGGGCACACATCGGCGGCTTCCTCTTCGGCATGCTGCTGGTGCCCTTGCTCAAGCGGCGCGCGTCCTTCGCCGTCTAGCGGCGGCGCCGGTTGTGCTACAGTTGGATGAGGCAGGCGCCTCGAAGGATGATATTTGGCCACACCGAGCACCCTGGGGCTTGAGCTACAAGAAGAACGGAGTCCCGACCGCTCGATCCCGCGCCTGCCCACGGCAAGAACGGCGTTCCTCGGACGCACTTTGCGTGGTCCGGTCAATCGTCCGGTGCTGGTGGCGAGCTTCGCGGAGTTTCACCACACCTTCGGCGGGCTATGGCAGCCGAGCCGGCTTGCTTACGCGGTGGAGCATTTCTTCGAGAATGGCGGTGCCGAGGCGCTGATCGTACGCGTGGTGAACGGCGCGCGCGCCGCGACCCTGCACCTGCGGGCCGGCAACGAGTTCCTGACGTTGCAGGCGGCGAGTCCCGGAACGCGCGAATTCCTGCGCGCGAGCGTCGACTACGACAACATTCCCGCGCATGACGCAATGCGATTCAATCTCACCGTGCAGCGTGTGCGCGTGCAGGCCGGCAGCCACGTGGAGGACCAGGAGATCTTCCCGCAGCTCTGCATGCTGCCGGGAGACGAGCGCTACGTGGGCGCCGTGCTCGCCCGATCCGAGCTGATCCGCATGCCGCCGGGGCCCGTGCCCTTGCAGCGGCCGCAGCGCACGACCGATGCTGCGGGTGGCCCGGCCTATGTCAGCTCGAACGGCGACGGCGACGACGGCGCTCCCCTGACCGACTACGATTTGATCGGCTCCGAGATCGAGCGCACCGGCCTGTTCGCGCTCGGAGCCTGCGATTTCAACCTGCTGTGCATCCCGCCACTGGCGCGCACCGAGGACGTGGGTCCCACCGTGCTGATGGTGGCGTCGCGCTACTGCAAGGATCGGGGCGCGATGCTCATCGTCGATCCGCCGTACGCCTGGCACACCGCCGACGACGCGCTCGCGGGGCTGCGCGAGTGGAGCATCAGATCGGAAAATACGCTCATGTATTTTCCGCGCGTCCTGGCGCACGACAAGCTGCGGGGTCACTTCGAGTCCTTCGCCCCGTGCGGAGCCGTCGCCGGCATTCTCGCGCGCACCGATCAGACGCACCCGGTGTGGAGCGAGCCCCGTAGCGACGATGCCGTGCTGCGGCCGGGCTACCGGCCCGTCTGCCTGGTGCCGGAGGATCGACGCATGCGGCTGCTGCTGCGCGGGGTCAACACGCTGCAGTCGATTCGATCGGTAAGCCGCATCGGCAGCAAGCCGCGGACCCTCGCCGCCGGATCGGCGGGCACCGCCGACTGGCAAAGCCTCGCGGCGCGGCGGCTCGCCCTGTTCATCGTGAATTGCATCGAGCGCGGCACGCGCTGGGTGGCGACGGCCGAACCGGGCGCCGAGACCGCGCAGATCGTCGGCGCGCAAGTCCGTCTTTTTTTCGATCAGCTTCATGAGGCGGGGGCGTTCGGCGCGCGCCGCCGCGAGCAATCGTTCTACGTCATCTGCGACCGGCGCTTCAACGCCGCCGACGGTGAGCGAGCCGGCGAGTTTCAATTCCTCGTCGGCTTCGCTGCGTCGCGGCCGGGCGAGTTCCACACTTATCGCATCTCGCACTCGGCCGCGGCCAGCCGCGTGAGCCCGGCAAGCCTGAACCGCGCGAAGCTCGCGGAGTTCGGTCCGGAAGAGCTCAAGTGGGTCGACAGGCTGGCGCGCCAGCTGGAGCCGCCCTGATCGGCGCGCCGAGCGGGACCGTGACTTCAGGTGGATTGCTTGGACAGGGCCCCGGCGGCGAGGCGCCGCTCGATCTCGGTCGCGAGCGAGCTCGGCGCCGGCTTCGTACCGGGTGTCGCGGCGAGACGCGGCAGCTGCGGCAATTGCGCGAGCGCGTGGCGCGCATAGTCGTAGCCGGCGTCGATCGCCCGATCGAAAGCATGCCACTCGAGCAGGTCGATGTTCGCGAGCGGCGGCTTGAGCACGAGGTCCGCCAGCATGCGCTGTGCCGCCGAGCTCGATACGCTGTTGACCATGCCCGCGTGCATGAGGATCTGAAAAATGTTGATGCGCCGCTCGCCGTTGCGCCGGCGCGCGAAGAATCTCCACAACGGCGGGGCATCCCGTCCCGGGGCCTGTGCGGGAAAGCTGTGATCCGCCCCCGCATCGCAGCCGATCACCAGCCCCGGCGCTTGCCGATGCATGACATCGACCGGCAGGTTGTTGAGCGCCGCCCCGTCGACCAGCACGTCTTGCCCCTGAAATACGGGCGGCATCACCCCGGGAATCGCCACCGCCGCGCGCAGCACCTGCCACAGGAGCCCCTCGCGATGCTCGAGCGTGCGCCCGGTGGTGAGATTGGCGCTGATGCAGAAGAACGGCCGCCGCAGGTCCTCGATCAGCACGTCGCCGTATTCCCTCGCGAGCAGCCGCGAGACCTTGCGTCCGCGTGTCAGCGCGACCAGCGGAAAGGTGTAGTCGTTCACCGGATTGGTGTCGACGAAGCTGCGCCGGTAGCGCATCCGCATCTCCTCATCGCTCCAGCCCATCGCGAGGCCGGCCGCGATGATCGATCCGATGCTCGCTCCCCCGACGAAGTCGATGGGCACCCGGGCCTCGCGCAGCGCGCGTATCACGCCGAGATGCGCGAAGCCGCGCGCGCCGCCTCCGGATAGCACCAATCCGACACCGCGATGGGTGAGGAGCCGCGCGACTCTGCCCAGGTCCTCGGCATCGAGGATGTGATGATGCTGTGCGGGCCGCAGGCTCCTCAGCCAACGGCCGGTGTGACCGGCCGCGAACCCGTTCTCGTGCAGCAGGGCGAGATCGATGCGTGCGCCGCGCTCGGCGGCGCCGCACAGACTTTGCGCCCAGGGTCGGGGCTGCGCATCGGCGCGGGCGAGCGCCAGGATGAGGTCGGCCTGGCGGCAGCATTGCCGCGTCCAGCCGCTATCCGACGGGTCGGCTGCGTAGAGCACGTAATCGTTCTGCTCCTCGAGGCGGCCGAACCAGGCCGACGTGTGGCGAATGGCACGCACGTCCCACACCAGCTCGGTGCGGCCGACTCGCGCCAGCTCGCCGACCAGCCGTGTGGCGAACTCGATTGCGTCGATTTCCTCGCTGTTCGGCACGAGCGCGAACACCCGCGCACGGCGCGCGCTCGCCTTGGCCGCGTTGCTGCGCCGAAGGCGACGGGCGCAGAGCCGAGCCAGCGCGAGCGAGAATTCACTGGAGCGTGCCGCCGCCGCCTCGAGCACCGCCTGCGGCAGCAGCACGAGCTCCGAGTCGCGCAGGGCGATGACCGTGGCGCTGCGCGGCTCGCCGAGCAGCCAGCCGGTCTCTCCGACCAGCTCGCCGCGCTCGATTTCGGCAATGAGCGCACCCCCGCCGCCGGCACGCACCGCGAGCCGCCCGCTCGCCAGCAGATATACTCCCTCGGGCGAAGAACCCGATTCGAACAGCACCTCACCCGCCGGCAGCGAGAAATGCACGGCGCCAGCGGCGAGTGCTTGCAGAGCGGCAGCGGGCATGTTCTTGAGGTCGACGCTGCTCTCGAGGCAGTCGATGGCACGGCGCAATTCTTGCGCGGCGCCCGACGGTTCTTCCTCCAAGGCCATGCGCGGTTAGCGGCCGGATCGCCTTGAATCTTTAACATTAGCGGCGCGGAGCGGGACCTTATGTCATGTACGGTGGTGTTCTCTCACGGCAAGGAGAGCGGCCCGTGGGGCCGCAAGATCACGGCCATGGCGGCCCTGGTGCGCGAGCTCGGGATGGCGGTCGAGTCGATCGATTACCGAGGCATGGACGACCCCGCCGCTCGAGTCGAGAAGCTGGTCGCGTTTGCCGCGCGGCTCCCAAAGCCGGTCGTGCTGGTCGGATCGAGCATGGGCGGCCATGTCTCAGCCGCCGCCGCCTCGCGCGTGAGACCTCGCGGGGTGTTCCTGCTGGCACCAGCCTTTTACATGCCGGGGTTCGAGGCGTACACGCCCCAGGACGTGCCCTGTCCCGCGGCCCTGGTGCACGGCTGGCACGATGACATCGTGCCCGTCGCAAACAGCTTCCGCTGGGCGCGCGAGCACCACGCAGCGCTGCACGTGCTCAACTCCGACCATCGGCTCGAGGATCGGATCGAAGCGATATGCACGCTTCTGCGGGCCTTTCTCGCCGAGCTGTGAGGGCGCCGGCGGCGCGCGTCAATGCTGTGGTGCGGAAGGTGTGGCGGCCGGTCCCGGCGGCGAGGCAGGCGCCCCCTGGGGTGCCGGGGCTGGCGCGGCCGGCGGGGCTGGCACGGCCGGCGGGGCTGGCACGGCCGGCGGGACCGGCGCGGACTGCGGGCCCGTCTGCGGCGGTTGCGGTGCGGCAATGTCGGGAGGCAGCCGGTCATCCGGCGGGGGTTCGAGCTTGGCCTGCGCCAGCTCGCG
>Ga0335072_10010434_pt1 | contig 13377 bp, 7 predicted proteins | sample Lox_Sample_21_FD_206725 | JGI IMG/M metagenome (GOLD analysis project Ga0335072, IMG submission 206725) | Soil microbial communities from Loxahatchee National Wildlife Refuge, Florida, United States - Lox_Sample_2.1 | ecosystem: Environmental > Terrestrial > Soil > Wetlands | place: USA: Florida...
GGGCGATGCTCGTGGGGATCGCCTGGCGGCTCACGGGCGGACGGCCGCCGTTGGCGCTGCTCGCCACCGACGCGGCCGTGATGGCGATGTCGACGTTCGTCGGGTGCGTGAGCGGATCGATCCCGTGGCTCCACTTCGTGCTGCTCGCGGTGTGGGCGCTGGGCGGCGGTCTGCTCGTCGCCCTGGGCAGCCGGGGCGGAGTCATCGGCAATCAGGCGATGATCGCGTTCGTCGTGTTCGGCCGGTTCAGCCAACCGCCGGCGGCGTCACTCGCGCTCGCCGGGCTGGTGCTCGCCGGCGGCTTCGCGCAGGTGCTGTTCCAGAGCATCGTCCAGTGGCCGACTCCGCTGAGATGGCAGCGCACGGCTACCGCCAACGCGTACCGCGCGCTGGCCGGGCTGGCTAGAAGCTCGGTTGAGACCTCGACGCTGCCGGTAGCCGAGGCCCTTGACGGCGCACAGGCGAGCCTCTCGTCGTCGACGCTGTTCGGGGATCCCGCACTCATGACGCTGCGGAGCCTGGTCAACGAAGGGCTCCGCATGCGGATCCAGCTGAGCACGATCCACTCGCTGATGAGCCGCCGACCGGGTGCCGAAGCCGACCGCGACGGTTCGCCGGATAGTGGCGCGGCGCGGGTTCTCGAACTGGCGGCGGTCGGGCTCGATCTTGCCGCGCGGGCAATCGAGGGGGATCGCGCCGCCGCCGCCGAGCTGCCGGAGCATATGGAGAGGCTGAGCTCGGACACGGCTGAGCACGCGCTGACACCGGAGGTGTCCGGGCTGGTGTTGTCGCGCCGGCTCGCCGCGCTGGCCGGGCAGCTTCGCGCGATCGGCTCGCTGGCGGTCACCGCCGGCGAGGCCAGCGGTCTGCGTGACCGCCGGCCTCACCCACGCACGAACCGGCCGTTTGAGCAGATGCAAGCCGACCTCGCGACGCTCCGCGCCAACGCCAGCCTCCAGTCGCCGGCCGGCCGTCACGCGGTGCGGCTGGCGGTCGTCGTGCTCCTGGCCGAGCTGATCTCGCGACACCTGCCGCTCAGTCGGAGCTACTGGATGGTGGCGGCCGCCACCACGCTTCGGCCGGAGTTCGGCGCGACTATCACCCGCGGCGCCGAGCGTGCCGTCGGGACCGCGCTCGGCGCCGGTCTGGCGGGACTGATCGCGGTCGCGCTCCACCCGGCCGGCGGCGTGACCGTGCTGCTGGTCGGGGTGCTTGCCTGGGCGGGCTACTCGGTGTTCCCGGCAAACTTCGCGGTCGGGTTCGCGTTCATCACCGCGGTCGTCGTCTTCCTGTTGAACGCGATCGCTCCGGACACGCTCGCCACCGCCTGGGCGCGGCTCCTCGACACCCTCGTCGGCGGCACGCTCGGCCTGCTCGCGTACGCGCTGTGGCCGACCTGGTCACAGGTCTCCGCGCGCCAGTCGCTGGCGGATCTGGTGGAGGCGGAGCGGGCGTACGTGCGAGCGATCCTCGCGGTGCTCGTCGACGGACGGCGGGCCGACGATAAGGAGATGCGCCCGCTCAGCCGCCGCGTCAGGTTGACGCGGACCGTCACCGAGGCGAGCGTCGCGAGGTCGCTGTCCGAGCCCGCGACGCACCGGATCGACGCCGAGCAGAGCCAGGGCTCGCTGGCCGCCGCGCGGCGGCTTGTCCTGGCGGCGCACGTACTCAGGCTGGACGCGCAGGAGGAGCGCGGTCGCCGCCCGTTGCCGGCGCTCGAGCCGCTCGCCGCCGACCTCGACAAGCTGCTCGGGACCGTCGATGCGACGCTCCGCGCCGGACCGGATGCGCCGGCGCGCCCGCCGGCGCTGCCCGACCTGCGAGCCGACTACGAGCACCTCGAGCGAGCGGCTCCGAAGGACCCCGACAGCGCGGCGGTGCTGATCGAGCTCGACGAGATCGTCGACTCCGCCAACGGCCTGGCGGCGCTGGCAGGGCTCGACTCCGTCGACGGGAACGAAGACGAGCCTCCCGCATAGCGCCTGGTCGTCGCGCCGCACAGACAGCTGGGCGACGACTGAGTCACTGTTTGGCCACCCGCGCCGCCTTGCGCCGGCCGTTCGCGTCCAGCACGGCCTTGCGCAGCCGGACGGCGTGCGGGGTCACCTCGACGCACTCGTCCGCGCGGAGGAACTCGAGCGCCTGGTCCAGCGACAGCTCACGCTTGGGCACGAGCCGGACGAGCTCGTCGGCGGTCGAGGAGCGCATGTTGGTGAGGTGCTTTTCCTTGGTGGCGTTTACGTCGAGGTCTTCCGGGCGGGAGTTCTCGCCCACGATCAGGCCCTCGTAGACCTCGTCGCCGGGCGCGACGAACAGGGTCCCGCGCTCCTGCAGGTTGAACAGCGCGAACGACGCCACGGTGCCGCGCCGGTCGGCGACGAGCGACCCCGTCGGCCGCGTTCGGAGCTCGCCGTGCCACGGCTCCCAGCGGTCGAATACGTGGTGCACGAGCCCGGTCCCGCGCGTCTCGGTGAGGAACTCGGTGCGGAAGCCGATCAACCCGCGCGCCGGCACCAGGTACTCCATCCGGACCCACCCGGTTCCGTGGTTGACCATCTGCTCGAGCCGGCCCTTGCGCATCGCCAGCAACTGCGTCACCACTCCGACGTACTCCTCGGGCACGTCGACGCTCATCCGCTCCACGGGCTCGCAGCGCCTGCCGTCGATGTCGCGGGTGACCACCTGGGGCTTGCCGACGGTGAGCTCGTAGCCCTCGCGGCGCATGAGCTCGACGAGCACCGCGAGAGCGAGCTCGCCTCGTCCCTGGACCTCCCAGACGTCCGGCCGGTCGGTGTCGAGCACTCGCAACGACACGTTCCCCACCAGCTCGCGGTCGAGCCGCGCCTTGACCTGCGAGGCCGTCAGCTTGTCGCCGTCCTGCCCGGACAGGGGCGAGGTGTTGATCCCGATCGTGACCGATAGCGAGGGCTCGTCGACGGTGATGACCGGCAGCGGGCGCGGATCCTCGGCCGACGCCAGCGTCTCGCCGATCGTGATCTCCGGGATGCCCGCCACCGAGATGATCTCCCCGGCGGCGGCCTCGTCGGCCTCGACGCGCTCGAGCGCCTCGGTCACATACAGCTCGGTGATCTTGACCCGCTGAATCTCGTAATCGCCGAGTTCGGCGCCAGCCGAACTCGCAAGGCCGGACGAAGTCCGGCCCCGGCACCACGCGACCGTTTCCCCCCGACGGATCGTGCCGTGGCGCACGCGGCAGATCGCGAGCCGCCCGATGTACGGCGACGCGTCGAGGTTCGTGACGTGAGCCTGGAATGGGTGCGAGGGGTCGTACGACGGCGCCGGGATATGCGAGACCAGGAGATCGAGCAGCGGCTCCAAGTCACTCCCGGGAACACCCGGTTGTAAAGAAGCCCAGCCGGCCTTGGCGTTCGTGTAGACGATCGGAAACTCGATCTGCGACTCGTCGGCGTCGAGATCGAGGAACAGCTCGTAGACCTCGTCCACGACCTCGTCGATCCGGGCATCCGGCCGGTCGACCTTGTTGACGACGAGGATCACCGGCAGCCGGGCCTCGAGCGCCTTGCGCAGCACGAAGCGCGTCTGCGGGAGCGGACCCTCGCTGGCGTCGACGAGCAGCAGCACCCCGTCGACCATGGTCAACCCGCGCTCGACCTCGCCGCCGAAGTCCGCGTGCCCCGGTGTGTCGACGATGTTCAGCTTGACGTCGCCGTAGCGGACCGCGGTGTTCTTGGCCAGGATCGTGATGCCCTTTTCGCGCTCGAGGTCCATCGAGTCCATGACCCGATCGGCCACGTCCTGGCCAGCGCGAAACGCTCCGGATTGCCACAGCAGGGCGTCGACCAGCGTGGTCTTGCCGTGGTCGACGTGGGCCACGATCGCCAGGTTTCGGATGTCTTCGCGGGAGGCCATCGACCCTCACGATAGACGCGAGGAGTCGACCTCCCCGGGCTAGACCGGAGCGCTGACCGTGGCGGTCGAGCCGTTCCAGGAGCTCAGGACGTAAAGCCTCGCGGTCCTGGTGCGAGTCGCGAGCGTTTGGAACGTGTGGCTCAGCCTGAGCGTGACCGTGGCGGTCCGGTTGCCACGGATCGTCGCCTTGCCTGTCAGCAGCACCCGACTGCCCAGACGGCCCTGAAGCCGGACGCTGCACGCCGCGGAGCCGTGACAGCGAAGCACGACGACGAGCGAATTGCCCCTCGTCTTGGCGCTCGTGATCGTCACCGGTGAGGTCCGGAAGCGCACCACCGCGCCGGCGGTGCTGCCGCCGGCATCGCTCGCGACCAGCCGGAAGTAGTAGATCTTGCCCGGGGACAGGTTGCGGAGCGTCAAGGTGACGTTTCTGGGCTGCGCCGAGGAGGAGGCGGCGAGCGAGCCCGAGGCGCTCCGGCCCAGGGCCTGCGTCGTTCCGTACTGCAGCGCGTATGTGGTGGCGGCTCCGCGGGACGCGATCGTTGCGGTGATCGTCGCGGTGGTCGCCGCGGCGCCGAGCCGAACCGTGGCGATCGCCGGAGCGCTCGGCGGCGTGCTCCCGCCGCCCGACGAGCCACCCGGCCCAGTGACCGGCGGGGAGCTCGTCGTGGTCGTGGTCGGCGTCGTGGTCTGGGTGGTCGTCTGGTTCTGGCTAGAGCTCGAGGTCGAGCTGATCGTCGACGGCGCCGCCGTGGCGAACGTGAAGTCGTAGCCGTACTCGGTCCCGAGCGAGTTCTGCGCCACAAGCCTGTAGTGGTAGGTCGTCCCGGAGGCGAGGCCCGGGAGCGAGTCGGACACCGCCACCGGGCTGGTTCCGGGACCGATGTCGGTCGCGGGCGTCTGCTGGCCGTACGCGGTGGTCGTGCCGTACTCCCACCAGTACGTAGTGTCGTTGCCGTTCGGATAGACGCCGCCCTCGAGCTGAGCAGAGCTCGAGGTCACGTCCTGCGCGTAGCCGCCGTTCGTTCCCGGACCGCTGACGCCCGGGGCTCCACTCGCGACCGCGCCGGAAATGCTGCCGACCCCCGTCGGGCCGTCGTACCCGGGACCGGCGTTGCAGATGTACGCGATCGCCGGGGCGCACGAGCCGTTGGAGCCGGTCGTGGGATCGTTGAGCAACGACGCGTTCGCGTACGCCCACGAGGGCCCTTGTGCGGCCGAGCCGAGCAGGGCGTAGTAGGCGGCGATTAGCGGCGAGGCCTCGCTGGTTCCGCCGACCACGACCCAGCCGCCGTCATCGGAGTCGTAGACCTGCATCCCGGTGTCGGGGTCGGCGTCCGCCGAGAGGTCCGCGTAGGAGCGGCCCGTGCAGGCGTAGCCGGACTGCCATGCCGGCTGGGTAGCGCCCTGGTTACAGCCCGAGCCCGCGCCCGACCACGCGGATTCGGTGAACGCGCGGACGGTCTGAAGGCCGCTCGCACTCGCCGGCTGCAGCGTGGTGCCGCCCGCCGCGGTGACGCCCGGGAGTGCCGCCGGGAAGTCGTTGGTCGACGCCCCTGGGTAGCCAGAGTCCCCCGACGCGGCGACGGTTGTCGCCCCCGAAAATGTGTAGTCGCCCGAGCTCGGGAACATGCGTGCCAACCGCCCACTCAGGGGGATGTCCCAGCTGTCCGAAATCACCGTGGCGCCGAGCTGGTCCGCCTCGAGTTGTGCCGCCGCTAGATCGGAAACCTGGTTGCTGTTGGCCTCGACGAGGGCGATGTGGCAGTTCGGGCAGAGCGCGGAAACGGCGTCGAGGTCCAGCGAGATCTCGACCTCCCACTGCGGGTCCACGGTGGTCGGGTAGGTGGTGCCACCGGTCTGATTGACCTTCGTGAAGCACCCGTTGGCAGTCGTGCAAGCCGGCAGCCCGAACTCGGAGCGATAGGTGCCCAGGTTGGCCTCGGCGTTCGGATCATCATTCGCGTCCACGACGGCGACGGTCGTGCCGGCGCCGCCAGTCTGAGACAGATACGCAAGGTCGTAGGCCTGTTGGAGGTAAGCGGGGGTCCCGGGCTGGGGGGCCGTCGCGGCTGCGATCGCCGCCGAGCTGCCCCGGTTAGATCGGGAACGCGGCCGCCGGAGTCGGAACGGCGACGCCGGTTGGCGCAGCCGGGGGTGGACGAGCGCGCGGGTGGTGCGCACGCTGAGGAGCTGCGCAAGACAGGTCGCGCGATCGGAGGCGGCGGGAGCACACGCCGCCAGCGGGACCACGCTGGCCGCGTCCGAGAGACCGGTGGTGGCGTCGGTGATGCTCGCCGACGCGTGCGCAGAGGCTGAGCTCACCGCCGGGGAGAGCCCGCCGGCGAGGGCCAGCAGTGCCGATCCGAACAGCCATGCGGCGGGCGATCGACGGCGTGTTCGGGTTGGGCGGGAGAGGAAGAGAGCTCGGAAGAAGCTTGCGGAAATCAGTCTCATGCGCCCATGAGGCTAGAAAGCCCCCATGCGGTATCGGCAGGTTTTGGCGAAACCTTTAAGGATTTTGCACACGTTCGGACGCTTAAACGACGCGCCGAGAGTGGGATTGCAGACGCGGCCGCGTCGTCATAAGGGTACCCTGACCGCGCGCATGCGCTCAGCCGGCACGTGCGTGGCGGGACGATCCTCGTGCTCGCCGCGGTCATGGCCGGCTTCCTCGGAAGCACCGGTTTCACCGCTGGCCGGTGGCCGCGCCGGCGGCGCCTCCGCGCAACGGCCCGGCGACCTCGGCGCCTGCCCGGCTCCCGCGAACGCGCTCCCGTAGTAGTCACGCGTGTCACATTCGCGCGGTGACGCGCGTCAAGTAATTGATGACGTAATTGCTGACATTACGCGCGCGCAGGCGTGCTGCGGGAAGGTCACAAGCCGACGATGCGTCCGTGCTAAACATCGAAGAGAAGACCGGGTCACTACGCGAGCGCAGGGGCGCACCGTGGCCACTCGCAGAGACCGGATCAGGAGTCGTCTAGTGCTGAAAGTCACACGCTGGTGCATCGCCCACCGCGGCCGCGTGTTTGTCGCCTGGCTCGCGATTGCGGTGATCACCACAGCGGTCGCGGGCGCCGCCGGGCGCAATTACGCGACTAACTTCAGCCTGCCCGGAACGGAGTCCCAGCGGGCCCTCGACTTGCTCAAGAAGGAGTTCCCCGCCCAAAGCGGTGACGTCGACACGATCGTGTTCCACACCGCGAACGGGACCGTCGATGACCCGGAGGTCCAGTCGGCGATAACGAACCTGCTCGACAAGGTCAAGGGCGACCAGGACGTCGTGTCGGTGCGCAGTCCGTTCGGCCCGGACGCCGCGGGACAGATCTCGACCGACCGGAGGACCGCGTTCGCGGTCATCAACTACAACAAGCCGGCGAACCTAGTGCCGAACGCCGCCGGCAAGCCCGTGCTCGATCAGGTCGCAGCGGTGAAAGTTCCAGGGCTGAAGGTGGCCGCCGGCGGTCAGGTGATCGAGAACGCCGAGGGATTCACGGTCGGCCCGGCGACCGCGATCGGGGCACTCGCGGCGCTGATCATCCTGCTGTTCACGTTCGGCTCGCTGGTCGCGGCCGGTATGCCGCTGATCACCGCCGGCTTCGGCCTGATCACCGGGGTCGCCTTGATCGGACTGGCGACGCACGTCACGAGCATCCCGAACGTCTCGACCGATCTGGCGCTGATGATCGGCCTGGGTGTCGGGGTCGACTACGCGTTGTTCATCGTCACGCGCTTCAAGGAGAACTACCTCGAGTTCGGGGATGTGGACCGGTCCATCGTCGAGGCGATGGACACCTCCGGACGCGCGATCCTGCTCGCCGGCACGACCGTGACTATCGCGCTGCTCGGGATGTTCGTGACCGGGGTCAGCTTCATGTACGGCTTGGCTATCGCCTCGGTGCTCGCGGTGCTGCTGACGATGCTCGCGTCGCTGACCGTGCTCCCCGCGATGCTCTCGAAGCTCGGCCACCGGATCGTGCGACCGCGGACGAGGCGGGGTCTGTTCCGTCGGGGCGCCGCTCCCGCGCCCGCAGCGGCGGACCTCTCGGCGGATGTCGTGATGAAGACCGCCTCGCGCTCCCGCTGGCGCCAGTGGAGCCGGACCGTCCAGCACCGACCGTGGCCGCTCGCGATCCTCTCGCTGGGGCTGATGGTCGCGCTCCTGTTGCCGGTGGTTGGCCTGCGCCTCGAGAGCAGCGACGCCGGCAACGATCCGTCGAACACCAACACCAGGCAAGCGTTCGACCTGCTGGCCCAGGGCTTCGGCCCCGGGTTCAACGGCCCGTTGACGATCGTCACCGAACTCCCGAGCCAGAACCAGCAGGCCGCGGTCTCGGCAGCCACCTCAGCGGTGAAGCAGGCGCCGGGTGTCGTTGCGGTCACGCCGGCGCGGATCTCGCCCTCCGGCCAGGTGGCCGTGTTCGAGGCCTATCCGAGCTCGGCGCCACAGGCGGTGGCGACGACCAATCTCGTCAACCACCTGCGCGACGATGTGGTTCCGCCGGTCGAGCACCAGACCGGCGCCAAGATGCTGGTCGGGGGGTTCACCGCCGGCTCGATCGACTTCTCGCACGTGCTCGCGAACAAGCTGCCCCTGTTCATCGGTGTGGTCGTCGTGCTCTCGGCGCTGCTCCTGTTCGTCATCTTCCGCTCGCTCGTGATCCCGATCCAGGCGGCGTTGATGAACCTGCTCAGCATCGGCGGCGCGCTCGGCGTGACCGTGCTCGTGTTCCAGGACGGCTGGTTCGCCAGCGTGCTCGGGATCGAGAAGGGGCCGGTCGAGCCCTGGATACCCGTGCTGATGTTCGCGGTCGTGTTCGGTCTCTCGATGGACTACGAGGTGTTCTTGATCTCGCGAATACGCGAGCAGTGGATTCGCAAGCGCGACGCTTCCGAGGCCGTGGCCGACGGGATCGCGTTCACCGGACGGGTGATCACCGCGGCGGCCGCGATCATGATCTGCGTTTTCCTGTCGTTCATGCTCGGCAACGAGCGGGTGCTCAAGGAGTTCGGCTTCGGTCTGGCGGCGGCCGTCCTGCTCGACGCGCTGATCGTGCGCTGCGTGCTCCTGCCGGCGGTGCTCGAGCTGCTCGGGCCGACGACGTGGAAGCTGCCGCGCTGGCTCGATCTCCGTCTTCCCCACATCAACATCGAGGGCTCCTCGGCCCGCGCCCTGCTCGATGAGCCCGGCGCGGATTCGGGCGAGTCAGTGGAGCGAGAGCCCGCTCAGGTGTAGTCCTTCAAGCGCGCGGACCTTCATAGCTCGACAAACGACCGCCTCCGGCGCGACCGTGCCGTGTAACCCGCGATATACGTGCAAAACGCGGCAAGCTCGCGGTGCGCGAGCTCGATTGACGTGCTGTGCAGGTCGGCCGCGGACTACGAAGGGATCCGCTCGGACTACGAAGGGATCCGCTCGGCGCTCCGGGGCGCGCCACCCACGCGAACCGCCGGCTCGGGACCGACCCCCGTCGGATACGCCCGCAGCGTCCCGATCAGCTCGGGGTCCTCGCCGGCGAGCGCCATCCACGCCGAACGCAGACCCTGGCTGGCGGCTGTGCGCAGGACGGGGACGCGGCTCTCGAGCTGGGAGACCGTCAGCGAGCCGGCCGCCGGCCGGATCACGCACATCGCCGGCTCCCGCTCAGCATCCGCGGCCCATTCCGCAAGTGACGCGCACAACGCGTCGTACCGCGGGGAGCGGGTCTGACGCAATTCCACGAGCGCGGGGTTGATCGCGCGCAGGTAGCGGTCGGTCAGCCGCGCGACCAGAGGCGACAGCCCAGCATGCAAAACGCCCTCCGGGCGCGTCATCAACACGAGCACATCGGTGGCGCCGCCGGCGCGGGCCACGTGCAGCGGAATGGCCTCGGCCAGAGTGGCGTCGAGCAGCCGCATGCCGCGGAACCCGACGGGACCGCCGGCGAGCCACGGCAGCCGCGACGAGGCCCGCATCGCGCACTTGATCTCTTCCGCAGACCCAAGCTCCGCCAGGTCGACGATCGCTGCGCGGTCGGCGTCGGTGGCGGTGCAGTGCAGATCGATCCCGGACGACAGAACGGCATCGAACCGGAGCGGGCGTTCCGAAGTCCACACATGGTTGATGACGTGGTCCATGTCGAACGCCGGGCCGCCCCGCGCCGCCCGCACGAAACTCACGAACCTCGGATCGCCGAACCCGTACTGGTAGAGGGTCGCTAGGTAGGCGGCCTGGTCGGCGAGCAGGAAGGCGGCGTTGAATGCGCCCGCGGACGCACCGTGGACCTCGTCGAACGCGTCCCGCAGGCCGAGCTGCTCGATCGCGGCAGTCATCCCGGCGGACACGACGCCTCGCATCCCGCCGCCCTCGATCACCAGTGCGACGCGACGACCGTCTCGCCGCGCCCCCGGCCGCGAACTCTCGGCACGCCGCCGCAAGATAGTCTCCACGACCGGGTGGTGGCGCAGGTCCTCGGTCTCGAGGTCGACCGGCCGAAACGGGTCCGGTGTGAAGCGGCGAGGGAGCACGAACCCGCGTAATCGTAGTTGTGACTGGGCAGCCTGGTTGTCGTGCTTCCAGACCCCGTGAACGTCCTGTAACGAATGTCACACACTGGGTATTAATCCCACGGTGTTGCCCTTCCGCCGTAAGCCCTCGCGTCGGCAGCGGGTCCTCGACGCAGCACGCGCCGCGCCGGCGCGTGGCCGTGAGCTGCGCAAAGCCGCGGCCCAGCTGGACGTGCCCTGGGCCCGGTCCTGGCTCGCGGGGTTCGTCCGCGAGAACTTCATGCGGTTCGTCCTCAACCCGCTGATGGACTACTACGCCGCGCGCCGCGCCTCCGGCAAGGAGAAGCTCGAGGGGGTCAAGGGGCCGGTGATCCTCGTCGCCAACCACGCCAGCCACATGGACACGCCGGTGATCCTGTCGGCGCTGCCGCGCCGGCTGCGCCGGCGGACCGTGGTGGCGGCCGCCGCCGACTACTTCTATCGGAACCGGGTCGTGGCCTCGCTGGTGTCGCTGATCTTCAACACGGTGCCGATCGAGCGCAAGGGCGGCGGCGGCGCGTCGAAGAACAGCAGCCACCTCGACAAGCTGCTCGACCAGGGGTGGAGCCTGTTGCTCTATCCCGAGGGCACCCGGTCGCGGGGCGGCATGCCGGGTCCGCTCCGCCGCGGCGCGGCCGTGCTCGCGGCCTCGCACCATCTGACGATCGTCCCGATCCGAGTGACCGGCACCGCGCAGGCGATGCCGCCGGGCCGGCTGTGGCCCAAGCGCCTGCGGAACAAGCCGGTCCCGAAGCGCCACCGGATCGAGGTCTCGTTCGGCGAGCCGATCACCGCCACCGGCGACCCGACCGAGCTGATGGAGCGGGTGCGCGGGTTCTTCGAGAACGGCGGAGCGCCGAGCCCGTACCGCTCGCCCTACCGGCAGCGCGCGACGGCTAACAGCGAGCGCTAACGAGCGCTAACGAGCGCTAACGGGCACGATCGAGCGCCGGCGGGCGCCCAAGTTGGCGAGCCATACCGGGCGGTCGCGCGCGGCCCCGAAGGCACTTGCTCACGCCGCATATCGCGCTACGATATCTGGTAACGATATCTGTCCACTGCGGTGCGAGAGGAGTACGACGATGAGTGATCACGCACCCACCTCCGAGGAGCAGCGATTCCAGCCGGAGATCCCGCGGTCTCGGTTTGCGCTCGGTATGGCCCGCTATCCGCGGAACATGGAGGATCTGCGCGTCGGGCGATTTTCCGACGGCCAACGGACGCGTCCAGCCTCGGGAGTGCATCGAGGGCGCTTCAGCGAGGGCCAAGAGGTCCTCGGCGACGAGGACCCGGAGAAGCACATCCGCCGGCGCTTCAGCGAGGGTCAGGAGAGTCGCCGGGCCTAGCGAAGCCGTCCGCAAGTCCCAACCCAGGGGGTTCCCCACCCGATATCGTCACGCGAGATGACGCTCGAGCAAGCGGACTTCACCCACCTGCTCGAGCTCCGCACCGGTTTGCGTCGCTTCCTGCGCTGGAGCGAGGAGCAGGCCAAGGCCGCCGGCTTGACGCCTGCCAAGCACCAATTGCTGCTGGCGGTGCGGGGACATCCGGATCCAGCCGGGCCCACCGTCGGCGAAATCGCTGACTACCTCGTCCTGCGCCACCACAGCGCCGTCGGTCTGATCGACCGCGCCGTCGCGGATCGACTCGTTAGGCGCAACCCCGACCCCCGCAATAAGAGCATTGTGCGAATCAGCCTTACGCCGGCCGGCATGGACAAGCTCGAGTCGCTGTCCGAGGCTCATCTCGAGGAGCTCGCCCATCTCGCGCCGACGATGCAGGCGCTGTGGCGCGCGGTCGAACACTCGGACGGCCGGCACCGCCCGCAGACCGCCGCCGCGCGGCGCTAAGACGAGTCACTCGTCGTCGTCGACCCAGTCGATCGTCCGAGCGACGGCCTTCTTCCACTTGCGGTAGCCGCGGTCGCGGAGATCGCTGTCCATGCTCGGCCGCCACTCGGCCGCCTTGTGCCAGTTGCGCTTGAGGCTGTCGGCGTCCGGCCAGAAGCCCACGGCGAGGCCCGCCGTGTACGCGGCGCCGAGCGACACGGTCTCGGCGACGATCGGTCGCCCGACCGGAATATCGAGGACGTCCGCGAGCGTCTGCATCAGCAGGTTGTTCGCGGTCATTCCGCCGTCGACGCGCAATTCGGACACCCGGCTGCCGTAGTCGGCGTTCATCGCGTCAACGACTTCGCGCGTCTGCCACGCGGTCGCCTCGAGCACCGCCCGCGCGAGGTGGCCCTTCTTGATGTAGCCCGTCAGCCCCGCGATCACGCCGCGGGCATCGCTTCGCCAATGTGGTGCGAACAGCCCGGAGAACGCGGGCACGAAGTAGCAACCGCCGTTGTCCTCGACGGTCAAGGCAAGCGTCTCAATCTCCGGGGCGCTCCCGATCAGCGTGAGGTTGTCTCGGAACCACTGGACGAGTGCTCCGGTTACGGCGATCGAGCCCTCGAGCGCGTAGGCCGGCTCGGCCGATCCCAGTTTGTAGCCCAGCGTCGTCAGCAGCCCACTCGAAGAGTTCACCGGGCGAGCGCCGGTGTTGAGCACGAAGAAGCTGCCGGTTCCGAACGTGCACTTCGCGTCGCCCGGGTTGAAGCAGGTCTGGCCGACGAGCGCGGCGTGCTGGTCGCCGAGCGCGGAGGCGACGGCGACGCCGGCAAGGGGAGGACCGGCCTCTCCGTAGGCCTCCGACGAAGCTCTGATCTCGGGAAGCATGGCCGCCGGGATGCCGATCGCATCGAGCAGGACCGGGTCCCAATCCAGTGTGTGGAGGTTCATCAGCAGGGTTCTTGAGGCATTGGTCACGTCGGTGACGTGGGCGCCGCACAGGTTCCAGATCAACCACGAGTCGATCGTCCCGAACAGCACCTCGCCGGCCTCCGCGCGCTCGCGGAGGTCCGGGACGTGATCGAGCAGCCAGCGGATCTTCGGGCCCGAGAAGTAGGTGCTCACA
>Ga0335072_10010436_pt1 | contig 13375 bp, 12 predicted proteins | sample Lox_Sample_21_FD_206725 | JGI IMG/M metagenome (GOLD analysis project Ga0335072, IMG submission 206725) | Soil microbial communities from Loxahatchee National Wildlife Refuge, Florida, United States - Lox_Sample_2.1 | ecosystem: Environmental > Terrestrial > Soil > Wetlands | place: USA...
CATCGCGATCGCTCTCCAGGAAGTTCATCGCGCGTCTCACCAGGTGCCCCACTCGCTCCGTTGCCGACGTCGCAAAACCCAGCGGGGTCTGTGCATCGTCAGCTAGGACATTCAGAGTCTGAAAGTTACCGCTTCGAGTGTGGAGATTCGATATCGGCTGTATCGCGCTTTCGTTGCTCATTGAGCCCCTCCCGAAGACCGCTCCGAGGGGAGCCATTTCGCCAGTCAAGTGACGACGCGTCTATTGATCCATGGTTTAGAGGCGCGCATCGATCAAAGCCAACCACTTCCGTAAAGCGCTCGATGTCCCGCCCGTTTCGCTCGAATGTCAGCCTGGCGCGCCGCGGGTGCGACAGACCGAATCCCGGCAAGGTGGGCACCGCAATATGGAGGCGGTCCGCCAGTATTGGGATGAGATCGCGAGATATATAACTTGAGGTGGGAAATCCGTGGAGCAAGAGCAGGATCGGTGGCCTGCCGGATCGAGCTTGGTGGTTCAAGATCTCAGTGCCGTTAATGGGGCTACTGCCATTTCGACCGACGGTCATGACTGAGCTCCTTCCGGTCAATCAAGACATTTCACCCGGTGGTCCCGGTCTCACGTGAGTCCACTCCGGCGAGTGCGTCGCGAGCGATTTCGAAAGTTACTGTCGGGGCGGGATGAGGTAGTCTGGTTCGGCCACGGGGAACCAGCTCCGGAGGTCCCGCCAACGCGAAGCACCTACGGGAGTGGTGATACAGGCGGGGGCACTCGGTCGTTGGAGGGCGGTGAACAGTCTGTCGCTCGGCGGTGGCATTCGGGGCGAACGCCTCGGCGAAGGCGCGCTCCGGCAGGTAGATCAGCCCGTGGACATCGGGCGGTAGTTTTGGTACGCGGAAATGGTCGATACTCAAGAGAATAGATTCCCTGCCGTCTTGCCCTCATCTGGCGCAAGCGCGGCGATTGCAGCCAAGAAGCGCCCTTGAGTCTGGTGCGCGCGTCAAGGGTCATGCGGGCTGTCAGTCACTGACCGTCGACCGCCGCGAGCGCGGCACCGATGACGCCGGCTTCGCCGGAAAACTGTGCTGGACGGATCTCGGCCTCCACGCGAAGCAAGGGACTGAATGCTGCAAAATCCTTGCTCACTGCGCCTCCGAGGATGAAAAGATCCGGCCACAGGAATGAATTCAGGAGCGCGAGGTAATCATTGACGCGTTCGACCCATGCTGGGTAATCAAGCTCCAGCTGGGTGCGAATGTGCGCCGACGCCCACCGCTCCGCATCGCTGTTGTGGAGCTGAAGATGCCCGAGCTCTGCGTTGGGGAACAGTCGCCCCTCGATGAAGAGTGCTGTTCCGATGCCGGTGCCCAGGGTGAGCATGACTACCGGCCCCATCACTCCCCGGCCAGCGCCCCAGCGCATCTCGGCGATCCCCGCGGCGTCGGCATCGTTGAGGAACACGGCCGGGCGCGTGAACGCCTTGGCCACCAGCGCGGCCCCGTCGGTCCCGATCCAGTCAGAATGGATATTCGTCGCGGTGCGCACTCGACCGCGCTTGACGACGCTCGGAAAGGCGACCCCTAGCGCGCCCTCTGTTGCCGGCAGACGCGCAGCAAGTCCTTGCAGCACCGGCATGAGATGCTCGGGTTCCGAGGCGTGCGGCGTGGGGGCGAAGAGCATTTCGCTCACCAACCGCCTGGCGGCGAGATCTACCACTCCGGCCTTCACCGAGGAGCCGCCCACATCCAGTCCGAGGACGAACTGCGTCATAGGTCACCGGTGCGCTCGGCAAGCAGCGCCTTGACCGTGGCGACAATGCCGTCCGGATCGAAGCCGAAGCGGCGCTGCAATTCCTTGAGCGGAGCCGAGGCTCCGAACGTGTGCATGCCAATGATGCGCCCATGCGGTCCAACGTAGCGTTCCCAACCAAACGTGGACGACTGCTCGATCGCGATGCGCGCTGTAATACTCGGGGGTAGAACCCCATCGCGATAATCGCCGGACTGCTGCTCGAAAAGGTCCCACGAGGGCATCGAGACCACGCGCGACCGCACCCCCTCGACCAGCAAGCGCTCGTGCGCGCGCACTGCGAGCTGCACCTCACTGCCGGTCGCAATGAGGATCACCTCGGGAATCCCGTCCGGCGCATCGGCCAGCACGTACGCCCCGCGGCTGACGCCGGCTGCCGGCCCGTAACGGCTTCGATCGAGTGTGGGCAGTGCTTGACGGGAAAGTGCTATCAGGGCCGGCCGATGGCGAAGCTGCACCACGTAGCGGAACGCCTCGACCACCTCGTTCGCATCCCCGGGCCGAAACACCGTAAGGCCCGGAATGGCACGGAACGAGGCAAGCTGTTCCACCGGCTGATGTGTGGGGCCATCCTCGCCATCCCCCATGGCGTCGTGGGTAAAGATGAACAGCGCCGGCAGCTCCATCAGTGCAGACAAGCGGATCGCAGGGCGCGCATAGTCACTGAAGATGAAGAACGTTGCGCCGAAAGCGCGCAGCTTCGACAGCACCATCCCGTTCACGAGCGCCGCCATGGCGTGCTCGCGTATGCCGAAGTGCAGGTTCCGTCCTCCCCGCGTCGCCGCCTGAAAATCTCCAGCACCGGGGAACTTGAGCGTTGTGCGGGTGGAAGGCCCGAGGTCCGCGGAGCCCCCGAGGAGCCATGGGATGCGGGGGCCAAGTGCGTTCAGGGCTGCTCCGGCGGCATCCCGTCCGGCGACTCCCTTTGCATCGGGCGGGAAGACCGGCAGGTCCGCGTCCCAGCCCTGCGGCAACCCCCGCCGTTGTATCTGGTCGAGCTCCGCGGCCAGCGCCGGATAAACCGCGCGGTAGCGCTCGAGCTGCGCTTGCCATGCGCGATTGCCTGCGGCACCGCGCGCGCCGACGCCCGCGGCAAAGTCCTCCCGCACGCCCGGGGGCACGAGAAACTGGGCATCCTGCGGCCAGCCGTAGCCGCGCTTGGTCGCTTTGACCTCCTCGGCGCCGAGCGGCTCGCCATGTGCTTCGGAGCTGTCATGCTTGTGTGGGGAGCCATAGCCGATGTGGCTGTCGAGCACGATGAGCGTCGGGCGCCCGCGCGTCTCACCCGCTGAGCGCAGCGCCGCCTCGATCCCACCCACGTCGTTCGCGTCGAGAACGTGCAAGACGTTCCACTGGTAGGCACGGAACCGCGCCATCACATCCTCGGTGAACGTGATGGCGGTATCGCCCTCGATCGTGATGTGGTTGTTGTCGTAGATCCAGCAGAGATTATCGAGCGCGAGGTGCCCTGCCAGTGAGGCGGCCTCGGCACCGACTCCTTCCATGAGGCAGCCGTCGCCGCAAACAGCGTAGATCCGATAGTCGAAAACATCGAAGCCTGGTTTGTTGTAGCGCTCAGCGACGAACTTGCCCGCGACCGCCATGCCCACGCTCGTGGCAATCCCTTGGCCGAGCGGACCCGTCGTCGTCTCGACGCCCGAGACCAAGTGGTACTCGGGGTGTCCGGGTGCTTTACTGCCCCATTGTCGGAATCGCTGGATATCACCGAGCGTGACTGCAGGCTTGCCAACAGTTTCGTACTGGGTGTCCACCGCCTGCACCCCGCTCAGGTGTAGAATCGCCCATAAGAGCATGGAGGCATGACCGTTTGAGAGCACGAAACGGTCACGATTGGGCCACACGGGATCTTGTGGATCGAACCGCAGCACGCGGTTCCAGAGCGTATAGGCAAGCGGTGCGAGTGCCATTGGCGTACCCGGGTGACCGGAACTGGCCGCCTCCACTGCATCGATCGCGAGTGTGCGAATCGTATTGATCGAGAGTTGCTCGCGAGCATCTGTCATGGTCTGCTCCTCAGATGGCACCGTGTTCATCTCGCCATCCCATTTCCGAGCACGGGATCCCGCCAACCACCCGCAGGTGCGAGGGTTTCCATTTCCGAGGGGCCCCAGCTGCCCGGCTCATAGGAGTAAAGCTCGGTACCCGCGTTCAAGATCGGATCCACGATTCGCCACGCCTCCTCGACGTAGTCCTCCCGCGCGAACAGCGTTCTCTCGCCTGCGAGCGCATCGCTCAGGACGCGCTCGTAGGCATCGCGCTCGTTCGCACCGGCGTGGCGGCTTGCCAGAAGCTCGACGCTCTCACCGGCTCCCGTCTCCTCCGGGTCCATCACATTGAGACCGAATGCCACCTCCATTGCTGGACTGATGCGGAAGCGTACATAGTTTGACGTTGCGGCGTGCTGCAGGATCTGCGGCGGGCGCCTGAGCCGCGCCACGATCTCCGTACAGGTGGTCGCGAGTGCCTTGCCCGCGCGAATGAAGATCGGCACCCCTTGCCAGCGCCAGTTGTCAATCGCCAGGCGCACGGCCGCGAAGGTTTCCACCTCTGAGGAGGACGCCACCCCTCGCTCGCTGCGATAGCCACGGAACTGCCCACGGATCACGTCACGCGGACTCAGCGTCACAACCGACTTCAGTACCTTCACCTTCTCATCGCGCACCGACTCGCTGTCGGTACGCGCGGGAGGCTCCATCACTAGGCTCGATAGGACCTGAAACAGATGATTCTGGATCACATCCCGGATCGCGCCGGTCTGGTCATAGAAGGCCCCGCGCCCCTCCACGCCGAAGGACTCGGCCATCGTAATCTGGATGCTCTCGACATACTGCCGGCTCCAGAGCGATTCGTGGACTGGATTAGTGAAGCGAAAAAATACCAGGTTGTGCACTGGACGCTTACCGAGATAGTGGTCGATGCGAAAGATGCGCTGCTCGTCGAAGGTCCCGAGCAGAATTCGGTTCAATCCGCGCGCGGTTTCGAGACTCTTCCCGAAGGGTTTCTCGACGATCACACGGGCGCCCGCGGGAGCGCACCCCGCGGTCGCGAGCCGCTCGACCACGGTTCCAAACAGAATTGGTGGAATCGCGAGGTAATGTGCCGGGCGCTTTGCCGAGCCGAGCACTTGCTTGAGCTCCTTGAATGTCCCGACGTCCGCATAATCTCCGTCGACGTAGCGCAGCAGAGCGTACAAGCGCGCACTCGCCGCCGCATCGATGCCCCCATGCCGCTCCAGACTCTCGCGCACGCGCCCCTGCAGCTGCGCCAGCGTCCAGCCGCTTCGCGCAACCCCGATAACGGGGATGTTCAAGGTTCCGCGCCTCACCATCGCCTGCAGCGCAGGGAAGATCTTCTTGTATGCGAGATCTCCGGTGGCGCCGAAGAAGACGAGGGCGTCACAGTCCAAATCACTCATCGGACCCGCCTCCGCGACTATGTCGCAGGCTTCTCCTCGTGACCGCCAAACTCGTGGCGAAGCGCGGAGAGCAGCTTTCCCTGAAACACCGCGTCGCCGCGCGAGCTGAAGCGCTCGTAGAGCGCGGCACTCAGTACCGGTGTCGGCACGGCCTCATCGATGGCCGCCTTGATCGTCCAGCGCCCCTCGCCGGAATCCGAGACGCGCCCGGCGAAGCCCTCCAGTTTGGGATCGGCAAGCAAAGCCGCGGCGGCCAGATCCAGCAGCCACGAGGCGACGACGCTGCCCCGTCGCCACACTTCCACGACCTCGGCGAGGTCGATATCGAAGTTATAGAGTTCCGGATCTCGCAGGGGCGTCGTTTCTGCATCGACCGCACTCGTTTTCCGACCGACGTTTGCGGCACGCAGTACATCCAGCCCTTCCGCATAGGCAGCCATCAAGCCGTATTCGATCCCGTTGTGGACCATCTTCACAAAATGACCGGCGCCACTCGCTCCGCAATGAAGGTAGCCCAGCTCGGCCGTGCTCTGCCTCCCATCTGTACGTCCCGGTGTGCGCTCGATCTGCCCACGCCCAGGCGCGAGCGCCGCAAAGACCGGATCCAGACGTTGAACCGTCGCAGCATCCCCGCCGATCATCATGCAGTAGCCCCGTTCGAGCCCCCACACCCCGCCGCTTGTGCCGACGTCGATATAACGGATGCCGCGAGAAGCGAGCACCTTCGAGCGGCGCATGTCGTCGACGTAATAGGAATTACCGCCGTCGATCAGCGCATCTTCGGACTCGAGGTGAGGCTCGAGTTTCGCTATCGTCTCGTCCACTGATGCCGCCGGCACCATGAGCCAGACGGCGCGCGGCCTGCGCAGGTGCCTCACGAGGTCCGCTAATGAGTCCGCGCCCGCCGCGGCCTCACGCGTCAGCGCGCGCACGGCGGTTGCGGAGGCATCAAAGACAACGCATTCGTGACCCTTGCCCACCAGGCGGCGCACCATGTTGGCGCCCATGCGGCCCAGACCCACCATTCCCAGCTGCATGCCGATATCTCCACGCATTCAAAATCGATGAGCCAGTCACTCGCGCCGCAATGTGCTGCGTTGCGCGCTGTGCCCGACGATCCGTCGGATGAGCGCGCTCGTCGAACTGTCGTGCACAAGCGTCACATTCGTGTTGTGCTTCAACTCCGGCACGATCGCCTTCGCGAGTACTTTGCCGAGCTCGACGCCCCACTGATCGAACGAGTCGATTTGCCAGATGACGCCCTGCGTAAACACGCTGTGCTCGTAGAGAGCCACCAGGCGACCGAGCGCTGCCGGAGTCAACTCCTCGAGCAAAAGGGTGTTGGACGGGCGATTGCCCTCAAAGGTGCGATGCGGTACCAACCAGCCGGCGGAGCCCTCGGCCTTCACCTCGGGTGCGCTCTTGCCGAAGGCGAGCGCCTCACCCTGTGCCAGCACGTTCGCGAGCAGCAGGTCGTGGTGCTCACCCAAGGGGTTAAGCGGACGGATGAAGGCGATGAAGTCGCACGGTATGAGCCGGGTCCCCTGGTGGATCAACTGGTAGAAGGAGTGCTGCCCGTTGGTCCCCGGTTCGCCCCAGTAAACGGGACCCGTGTCGTAGTTAACCTGCTGACCCTCGAGCGTTACGTGCTTGCCATTACTCTCCATCGCAAGCTGCTGTAGATACGCGGGGAAGCGCTTGAGGTATTGCTCGTACGGGAAGACCGCGGCCGTCTGTGCGCCAAAGAAGTTGGTGTACCAGACCCCGAGCAGCCCCATCAGCACCGGCAGGTTGCGCGCAAAAGGTGCCGTGCGGAAATGCTCGTCCATCTCATGAAAGCCACGCAGCATAGCTGCGAAGTGCTCCGGACCGACGGCGAGCATGGTCGATAGCCCAATTGCAGAGTCCATCGAGTAGCGGCCGCCCACCCAGTCCCAGAACTCGAACATGTTCGCTGTGTCGATACCGAACTTGGCCACCTCGGTGGCATTGGTGGATACTGCGACGAAGTGTTTTGCGACCGACCTCTCATCGCCGGCGAATCCGGCTACTGACCAGGCGCGCGCACTCGCGGCGTTGGCCATCGTCTCAAGTGTCGTGAAGGTCTTTGATGACACGATGAAGAGCGTCTCGCGCGCGTCGAGATCGCGCACTGACTCCACGAAGTCGGTGCCGTCAACGTTCGACACGAAGCGGAACTGCATCGCGCGCTCGCTGTAGTACCGCAGCGCTTCATAGGCCATAACGGGCCCCAGATCCGAGCCGCCGATTCCGATATTGATGATGTTTCGAATGCGCTTTCCGCTATATCCGCGCCATTCTCCCGTGCGCACCTTGGTGCTGAAGTCAACCATCCTGTCAAGTACAGCATGCACTTGTGGCGTGACATTGACGCCATCCACTGTGATCGAAGCACCGCGCGGTGCGCGCAGCGCGACGTGCAGCACCGCGCGTTGCTCGGATAAATTGATGTGCTCGCCTCGAAACATGGCATCGATCCGTGCGCGCAGTCCAGACTGCTCGGCGAGTTCCACGAGCAGATCGATCGTCATCTCGGTGACGCGGTTCTTGGAGTAATCGAGGTAGATGCCTGCTCCCTCGAGCACGAGCCGCTCACCGCGCCCGGGTTGCTGCGCAAAAAGGTCCCGTAAATGAACTGCGGCAACAGTCGCGTGGTGTGCCTGGAGTGCGCGCCATGCTGGTCGTCCGAGCAAGGAAGGGACCGAGTTGCTCATCGGAATTTCCTTAGGCTCTGCGCGCAAGCGCCTACGAGCGCGCTCGCCCTGGCCGACGCTGCAATGCGGAGCTTTTGACGGCAATGACGCCGAGCAGATCGTTCCACGAGTCGACGAATGAGGCCGCGCCATCATCCTGGAGGCGCTTTGCGAGTGCGTCGAGGTCGAAACCAGCGTGCCTGAACTCATCGAGCGGGCTCGGGCTTGTCTCCCCTTCCGTGCTCCATATGTCGTCGAGCTCGCCGTGAGCGGCGAACGCGTTGAGCGTGCTCTCGGGTACGGTGTTGACAGTGAGTGGAGCACTGAGTCCTCTCACGTAGAGGATGTCGGAGGCCTTCGGGTCCTTCGTACCAGTACTTGCGAAGAGCAGTCGCTGGGGACGGGCACCGGCGTTGAGGGCGCGGCGCCAGCGATTCGAGGCCAGGAGAGCCGCGTACGCCCAATAGGTACTGCGACCGACAGCAAGACCGAGAGTGTTGACCAATGACCTGGGAACGCGATCGGCGACGACCGTGTCCCATCGACTGATGAATAACGAGGCAACCGAGCCGACGTTGGGATTAAGGCCAGCCTCGATTCGCCGCTCGACCCCCCGAAGATAGGCTTGGGCCGCGGCTAGGTATTGGGTTGCCGAGAACAGGAGCGTCACATTGATCGGTACGCCCGCGAAAATCGCCTCCTCGATCGCAGGGAGTGCTTCCGCTGTCCCCGGAATCTTGATGTACAGATTTGGCCGGTGTGCGCGTGCGTACAACTCCTTCGCCTCGGCGAGCGTCGTGCGCGCATCGCGTGCCAGCAGGGGTGACACTTCGAGCGACACCCAGCCATCAACGCCCGCGGTCTGCTGGTGAACCTCGTGGAACAGGTCCGCCGCCGCGGTGAGATCCTGCAGCGCAAGCTCAAAGAACAGCCGCTCACCCGTGCGGCCCGCGGCCAGCTGCTCGCTGATCGCCGCGTCGTACGCGCTACCTCTCGTGATGGCGTGGTCGAAGATCGTGGGATTGGAGGTCAGCCCTCTCACCCCGAGATCACGAATGTAGCGTGCAAGCGTACCGCTGGTGAGCAGCTCGCGGGTGATGTTGTCGAGCCACAGACTCTGGCCGTTCCGATAGAGCCGCTCAGCCGCGTTCATGACGTCACCTCGAGGACCGGTCTGCACGTACTTGACCGGTGCCCACCCACGTGCGCTCCCGCTTGCATCCTGTTGCTCGCGCCGCTTTCCGGCGAATGAGGGAGCACATTTGCGCGCGCGGCGACGTTGACCGGGTTGGCGAGCAGGTACCGGTCACCGAGCCAGGCAATAGCTTTCGCGACTGCCTCGCGATAGTCCTTCAGCGGGATGTACGGCACGTTGGGGTTTGTCTTCTGCATATGGCAGTCATTCGAATGTACTGTGGCGATGATAGGCCGCGTGTTCATCGGCTCGATTGTCGGCGATGAACCTGCAGTGAACGGGAGAGACATGGAACTCATCGACCATCACTGCTGACCCGAGCGACGCGCGCGTGGCCCGCAGCACCACTCGGCTCCGCGGATCATCGAGCAGCCGAGCACTCCGACGCGCGCCGGGTCACGCCATCCACTCGATCAGCGCGCACGGTTCCATCGTTTGGTTGCGGAGCGGAACGATCCGCACGGCGAACGAATGCTTACCGTCAGGGGAGCGCTGGCGGTTCACGCGGAGGGTGTAATCGAGCGTCACCCCGCTCTCGAGCACGAGCCGCGCGGCGCGAACGAAGCGCTGCGGCTGCGGCAGAAGGTCGGCGAGCGGTTGGGCGCGGATCTCGCGCAACTGAAGTGCGAGCCGCCGCTGCGCAATGCCATTGGTATATATGGGGCACAGCTGCTCGTCCAGCACGATGATTCCGAAATCGAGCGCGTGGAGCACGCCTTCGGCCTCGAAGTCCTCAAGGACCGACGGCTCGCGTTTTCCGTTTGCCGTCGCGTGTGGCCACATGCTTCCAGAGGCGAGCACGGTCGCTCGCGCGGCGCCCAAATGACTTAAACCGGTGTGCGTTGCTGACGCAGCACTACTCGCACGGGGATCTCCTCGACCGGACCTGGGCCGCTAGCGGTGAGGTGGGCACGCAGCTTCGACTCACCACGCATGAGAATGATGATGCGTCCTGAGTCGAGCGGCGCGCTCAGGTTAAACCGGAGCTGCGCGCGCGGGGCATCGGGGACACATGCCGACGCAGGCACCGACGGCAGACTCATCAAGCGCGCTCTTCAGATTTGGGGATCTCGGAAACAGAGAGGCCGTATGTCCGTCATCACCCATGCCAAGTGTCGTCACTTCGAAGGGTGGTGGGAGGGGCGCTAAGGGCTGCCAGGCGGCCGCGGCGCCCTGCTCCGGAGAACTCGTTTCATTCTTCAGACCTACGAAGTGCGCCGCCGCTACCTTGCCTCTCAATAGCACCTCGCGTACCAGACGCTCGTTGCTCGTGGCATCGGTCGGTTCCACCCAGCCATCTTCGGCGAATGTAGCCCACACACCTCTCCAATCGATGTCCCCCGTGCGCAACTGCTCGAAGAGTGCATGCGGTAAGCGCCCGCCGGATACCACTAGACTCGCGCTCCTCGGCACGCCCATGCGTGCGTTAGGTGAACCATGACGTGGGCTGCGCCTTCGCTGACAGGCGCCTCCGCGCTCGCAAAGCACTTCATGAACACGTTGGAGTTCTTCACGCCCGAACGGTCGGGGTGGCCTGCACCTCTTGCCACGACGGTGGCCCGCGCCTGCTGAATAATGCGAGTCGCGCGGCGACGGTCCATTTCACTGCTTCGATCGCAGGCGCCAGCAGTGTATACGGGGCAATGTCGTCCTTCTGCCTCGCGAGGCTTTCTTCGATACTTCGTCGCCAGGCAAGCCGCACCTCGGTATTGATGTGGATTACGGTGATCCCGGCCGTGATGGCTGCACGAAGATCATCGTCATCGGTGCCCGAGGCACCATGCAACGTCATGAACACTCTGGTGCTTTCCTTGATCGCTCGGATCCGGTCGACATCCAGATGCTTCTTGGCGTTCGTATTAAGCATGCTGCGCAGAACGCCGTGCATGGTGCCCACGGCGGGAGCAAGTGTATCGACTCCAGTTTCCTCCACAAAATGACGCGCTTCATCCGCCGTGGTCAACGATGTCTTCAGATTCGGCGGAGCGTCATGAATCTGGGAGCCACTACCGATATCACCGATTTCGCCTTCCACCAGTATGTCGGGGCGCAACCCCTTCAGCACGCGAACGGCCTCTCGCGTCTGGCGTACGTTCTGCTCGAATGGCAAGGACGAGAAATCACACACGACCCAATCGAATCCCGCCTTGGCTGCTTCAACTGCACCGGCCAAAGAATGTGTGTGGTCGGCATTGAGAAAGATCGGAGGGCCTTCGCGAGCGCGCAAGCTGTCAATGATCGCTACCAGCTGTGGGACGCCCATGAATCGGCGCTCTGCTTCCGAAGCGCCGACGATGACAGGAACCTGCTGCTGGCGCGCCGCCTCCACGATCCCATAGAGCGTAACGAGATCCGAGACGTTGAAATGACCGATCGCACTTTTCTGCGCATCCGCCAGTCGCAGTGTCTGGAGTAAAGACGCCATTTGAAGCCGACTCTAACGGTCTGGCACGCAAGCGCGCTTGGACGAGAGCGACAAAAGATGGCCACGACGCATGTGTTCACAGGCGTACTTACTCAGCCACGATTCGGCAGCGTGAATCGGAGCGCCGTCCCGCGCGGAACGCGTAGATCCGCCCACAACCGCCCTCCATGAGCATCGATGATGGAGCGGCATATTGAGAGTCCGATCCCCAGCCCATCGGGCTTCGTGGTATAGAAGGACTCGAAAATTCGCTCGCGCTGTTCCGGGGCGATACCGGGTCCCGAGTCGCATACCGCGACGAGCACCCCACCCCCCGGATACGATTCCGTGCTGATCAGTAACTCGCGCGCTTCGCCATCGATGCCGAGCATTGCCTCATTCGCGTTGAGGATTAGATTCAGTATCACCTGCTGCAGCTGCACTCGATCCCCGTGAACTGGTGCGAGTCTCTCCCCGAGCTGGATTTGGACCGAAACACGGTTGTCCGACAGCTCACCGCGCACCAGCGCTACGACCTCTTCAATGGCATCGTTCATGTCAAGATCCTCGCTACGTGGCGGGGCGTTCTTGACTTGATCGCGAATCCTGCCGACGATGTCGCCCGCTCGGTAAGTCTCGTTCACCACGCACAAGAGTGCTTCCGTAACTTCGCGGATGTCCGGGGGATCAACACCGAGGAAGCGCAAGGCGGCACGCGCGTTATTGTGCGCTGCAGTAAGGGGTTGGTTCACTTCGTGCGCAATCGAGGCAGTGAGCTGGCCCATCGTTGCAAGACGGTTCGCATGCGCGAGCTCCAATTGCAAGTCTCGCAGCGCGTCTGTCGCACGCTTGCGCTCCGTCAGATCGAGTACAAAGGCAACACCTTCGTTGCCACCTCTTTCAAATGTTGCGGCGCCCACCAAGACCGGCACGCGCTTGCCACCCTTACGCAAGTACTCCTTTTCAAACGGCTGCAAGCTGCCGGTCGCCATTAGCATGGGAACTAACTCCCTTTCGTCCTGTTCGCGCCATTCTGGCGGTGTGAGGTCCCTCCAGCTGATGCGATTCGATACGAGGTCCTCACGGCGATAGTCTACGATTCTCAGAAAAGCGTCATTCGCGTCGAGGATACGGCCTCGGAAATCCCAGATGAATATCCCGATAATGTTGGCATCGACCAAACGTCGGATTTTGGCTTCCCGCTCCGCAAGATCCCGGTAAAGACGCGCATTCTCCAGTGAGATCGCCGCCCCGGACGCAAGCAGCTTGAGGATTGCCATGCGGGCGGGGGTGAAAGCCCTTCGTGTTAGCTCATTTTCCAGATACAGCATTCCGACTAGCTTGGTCTGCTTGAGTATCGGTAGGCACAGAATCGATCGCGCCCGGTGCTCACGAATATAGTCATCAGTTGAAAACTGATTCTCACCCGCTGCATCATGCAATAGGACACTTTCCTTCGTGCGAAGGACATAGCGAACAATTGCCTCCGGCAGCGCACCTGCGGTCACACTCTGGCGCCGTAGATCGACTTTCACGTCATCGCTGTTCGTCGTAACTTCAGCCTCTATGACGTATTCGTCACCTCGGGGAAGAATCAGAAGACCCCGATTCGCCCCCGCGTGCTCGACAGCATTCCGCATGAGCGTGTCGATCAGCTTCTCCAGAACGATCTCACCGGAAACCGCTTCGCAGACCTTAATCACGGTCGCCAGATCGAGATGCTCAACGGGCGCCAGCATCGTGGTCGTGGCATCGGAGGCGGGTGTTTCGGCTCTGAGCCGCGGATGGAACTGCTCCAGCTGTCGCACTTTCCCGTCTGCTCCCCAACGAAGGTAAC
>Ga0335072_10010438_pt1 | contig 13373 bp, 10 predicted proteins | sample Lox_Sample_21_FD_206725 | JGI IMG/M metagenome (GOLD analysis project Ga0335072, IMG submission 206725) | Soil microbial communities from Loxahatchee National Wildlife Refuge, Florida, United States - Lox_Sample_2.1 | ecosystem: Environmental > Terrestrial > Soil > Wetlands | place: USA...
CGTAGGTGATCGCCAGGCTGACCCACTGCTTGTACCCGGTGAAGGTGATCTTCCCCATCCCGCCGGGCAGGGTGTAGGACTGCCCCGGCTGCAGCAGGAACGGCTGGGCCGTGATCTTCGTCATCGCGGTCGTGTCCAGCTGGTAGACCGACTGCGGGATGCCGGAGTTCATGCCGAGGTTGCCCGCGTAGGCGATCAGCGAGACGGCCGGGTCGTTCGGGGCCGGCCAGGAGGACTCCAGGACGCCATCCGACACCGCGGCGGTCGGCACGAAGACCCCGATGAAGCCCAGCTGGTCCGGCTCGGCCGCCTGCACCTTGATCACGCCGTCGGACAGGAGCGTGCCGGTGTTCTGCGGGACGAACACCGTGGGTGCATCGTAGACGACCTTGCCCGCCGCGTCGGTCACCGTGAAGACGGGCGCGTAGCCGTGCCCGATGAGGTACACCTTCGTCGAGTCGACGTTCAGCGGGTTGTTGATCCGCAGGTCGTAGGGCTTGGCGGGCGCCCCGGGGGTCGCGGAGTACATGATCCGGGCGTCAAAGGAGGACGGCTCCCCGGCCGACCCGCCCGACGTGTAGTAGCTGGCGCTGAACTTGTTCAGCGTGACCGAGAACGGCGCCAGGTCGGACCCGCTGACCAGCCGGCCCGGGTGGAACTCGTCAAGCTGTGACTGCGTGTCGGCGAACGAGCTCCCCTCCACCAGGAGCTTGTCGGCCTTATAGCCGAACAGCCCGCCGAGCGCGATGGAGACAAGCACCCCGAGCAGGGCGAGGTGGAACAGCAGGTTGCCCGCCTCCCGCAGGTACCCCTTCTCGGCGGAGAGCCAGTACTCGGGCTGGCCGCCGTCCGCGGCCGGGTGGCGCAGCCGGAACCGCTTGCCGCCGAGCATGCCGGCCGCGGTCGCGACAGCCTCCTGCGGCGGGAGCGCCACGGTGTAGGAGGCCGAGTGCGGTAGCCGGGTCAGCTTGCGCGGGGCGCGCGGCGGTGGCGTCCGCGCCGAGCCCGCCAGGCGGAACGTCCTCGGCACGACGCAGCCGATCAGCGAGGCGAACAGCAGGAGGTAGATCGCCGCGAACCAGGGCGAGGCAAAGACGTTAAAGAGGCCGAGGCGGTTAAACCAGGGCGCGAGGGCCGGGTGCGAGGCGAAGTAGTCCTGCACCCCGGCCGGGTCGGCGCCCTGTTGCGGCAGCAGCGACCCGGGGATGGCGCCCAGCGCGAGCAGGAAGAGCAGGACCAGGGCCGTTCGCATCGAGGTGAGCTGCCGCCACGCCCAGCGGAACCAGCCCCAGCCGGCCTGCGGTGGCGGCACCCGGACGTTGACGGCCTCGGTCAGCTTGTCCTCGGGAAAGGACCCGGCTTCCCCTAGCGCCGGCTGCCCGGCGGCCCCTGTTTCCGGGGACGCTGTTTCCGGGGGCGCGGCCCCCTCGGGTACGGCTTCCTCGGGTACGCGTACGTCGGCCATCAGCCGGCCACCTCACTGAGCATGCTGTTGAGCACCGAGTAGTCCGCCGTGCCGCGGATGACGCCGGCGAGGTGCCCGGTCTGGTCGATCACGAGCGTCGTCGGAGGGTCGGTGACGAGTACGGCGCTGCCGATCGCCTGGGCGACCTGCCCGCCGGGATCGCTGATGCTCGGGTACTTGATCCCGTACTCCTGGTCGAACGCCTCGGCGTTCACGTTCGTGTCCTCGAGGTCCACGCCGAGAAAGGCGACCCCGTCGCTGGAGTACTTCGCGGACAGGGCCGCCAGTGTCGGGGCCTCGGCCTGGCAGGGCGAGCACCACGAGCCCCAGAAATTAAGGACGAGCAGCTTGCCGCGATAGGCCGAGGAACGCACGGCCGCGCCGGTCAGCGTGGTGCCGGAGAAGCCCGGCACCAGCGGACGGTAGCCGTCCTTGTACACGATGGCGGCCTGGTTGCCGTTCAGGTAACTCTGGCCCGACGGCAGCCCCCCGCCGCTGGTGAACGCCATGGTCAGCCCGCCCGCAAGCAGCACGGCAGCGACGGCCGCCACGCTGACGACCGCCCGACGCTTCGACTTGAACCGGAGCAGCGGCACGGTGCGTTCTCCTACAGGGGGTAGTACCTAACCTATTGTGCAGCACCGGCATCGTGGAGCTGACGGCGGGGCGGCACCGTGTAGGAGACGCCGGCCAGCGCATCCCCGTCAAAGGTGAAGCTGGTCACGCTGCCGAGGGCGCACTCGCGGGTGTTGGGGTTGTGCCACAGCCGCTTGTTCTCGGCCGCCAGCCGGGTGATCCAGATCGGGAGCTGGTGGCTGACGCACACCGCCTCGTGGCCGCGCGCGGCATCCCGTGCCCGCTCGACGACCTGCCACACCCGGGCCGCGACCTGCTTGTACGGCTCGCCCCAGGACGGGGTGACCGGGTTCCACAGGTAGCGCCAGTTCAGCGGGTTCAGCCCGAGCTGGGCGAGGCTGATCGTCTTGCCCTCCAGCACGTTCGCGGACTCGATCAGGCCCTGATCGGTCTGGATGGCCAGGCTCTTGCGCTCGGCCGTGGGCTGGGCGGTCTCCTGCGCTCGCTCCAGCGGCGAGGCGAACAGGGCGACCACGTCCCGGTCCCCGAAGAAATCGGCAGCGGAGTCAGCCATCATGCGTCCGTTGTCGGACAGGTGAAAGTTCGGCAGCCGTCCGTACAGGACGTGCCCTGGGTTGTAAACCTCTCCGTGCCGGAGCAAGTGGACAATCGTCTTCTCAGCCATAGCCCCGCCAGACTACCTGGCGGGGCATGGCTTCGCCGACCCCGAGCTCAACCGACCTTGACCTCGGCGCTGGAGCCGAGGTAGTTGCCCTGCGCCGGGAAGACGATCTCGAAATAGCCCGTCCGGTCCCTGGTCTCCGACCAGCCGACGAAGCCCTGGATAGAGTCGGTGCGCTTCTCGCCCAGGTACGTCCACTTGGTCGTGCCGCGGGGGTGGTAGTACAGCCGGGCCATGCCGTGAGCGGGGTACCCGGCCATGGTGTCGCGCGACCTCGACGGCTGGTCCCGGATGTAGGCCTCAATGTTGGTGTAGCCGGGGCCGCGGAAGGTGTAGAGATCCTCCTCGTAGGTGTGGTCGACCACCCAGGTCTGCGGCAGGGAACTGGTCGAGGTCGCGAAGATCTCGTCGCCGGACTCCTGCTTCGCCACGACCGCCTTCCAGCGGATGTGCCCGAGGGGCGTGTCCTGCGTCACCTGGAAGGAGAAGGAACCGCCCGTGCTCTGCCAGGCCTGGAGCTCGCCCGGCAGCTTGACCCACCTGGCGGACGGCAGGGCCTGGTAGTAAAGGCTGACCAGGGGATAATCGGCGGCCTCCCAGCGCGAGCCATTCCACTGCTGGACGACGCCGCTGACGCGGAAGCTGTCAGAGTGCGTCTCGGCCTTCGCCGGCGCCTTGAAGTCGATGATCCTGGTGTTGTACTCGACCGCGACCGTCTCCATCGCGGAGAAGGACTCGTTGTACAGCCAGGCGCCGGACAGCCCGTACTCCGGGGGAATGACGACGGCCTGCCAGAGCGGGCCGCTGTCGGCCGGGGCGGTCAGGGTGAAGGTGCCGTCGGGGCTGGTGACGACGCCACCGGGGACCGGGTAACCGGGGCCCCCGGTCCACAGCACGACCGGGGCGCCCGCCAGGGGCTGCGTGGTGCCGTTGACGGTGATCGTCGCCTTGCCGGTAAAGGTCAGGGTGGTTCCGGCCGCGACCGCGGACTTGGCCTGCGGGCTGAGCGTGACGGCCGGGGTGGGCAGCGCACCCGGGGAACTGACCAGGACCGTGGCCGAGGTCGATGCCCCGTACCCGGCGGCCCCGGCGAAGGTGGCCTCGAGCTTGCCCGCCGCCGCCAGCGTCACCGTGACCGAGAAGTCACCGCTGGAGTCCGTGGTAGCGGTCGCGACCTGGGGACCCGCGACCGCCCCGCCATAGCCCTCGGTGATGCTGACTGGCTCATTCGCCAGGCCAACGGCACCCGCGGTGAGCTGGCCGCTCAGGGTTTCCTGCGTGCCGTAGGCAATGCTGGCGGCCGACGCGCTCAGGCTGATGGCGGTCATCGTGGCCGCCCGGGCGCTCGGCGCTACCAGGCTCACGGTGGCCACGACCGATACGGCGGCGACCCCGCACGCGAGCATGAAGGAACGGCGCAAGTGACTCACTCCGGAAAGGGTTAAAAGGCGGGAAGCAGCATGACATTACTCGCTTCTCGCGCCTACTGGAAAGGTCATTTCCTGATTGATGACCGCTTATGCCGGGACCTGCACGTACCTGCGGCGATCGGCGACGACGGCGCGCAGCCGGGCCAGGTGCCCGTCAAGCGCGGACGTGTCGATGCCGGCCAGATCGGGCGCGCGGCACAGTACCTCGGCGACCGCCTCGGCCTCGGCGACCAGCGCCCAGTCGAACTGCAGCAGTTCCTGCAGCGCCACGCCACCGCGGACCCGGTCCCAGACCTTGTCCTGGCTGAGCAGCGGGAGGCCGCGGATCTCGGTGGACGCATCCTCGATGACCCGGCCGAGCCGGTCGGCCCGCCGCAGCGGCTCCATGACCTCCGCCGGGGGGAAAGGCTGGCCGGACAGCAGCTTGACCGCCGCCGCGGCGTCGCTCAGGCTGTGGCAGGCGCGCTCGCGGACCAGCAGGTCGTCCGAGCGCAGCCTGCCCTTCTCCGTGTAGACGTCGGAGCCGAGCAGGCCGCGCAGCCGGTCGGCCAGCGGATCAGCCAAGGCGGGGCACCCCGGGGGTCACGCCCTCGATCGACCCGTTGGGCGCGGCCGGCGGCTGGCCGGTGTAGCCGATGTTGAAGGGAGCGCCGACCGCCATGTTGGGCGCGGAGACCAGCCCGTGCTCGGCCATCTTCATCGCGACGTAGTAGCGGACGGCGTCGAGCTCCGACAGGCCGAACGCGCGCAGCGAGATAAGCTCGCGCATCCGCTCGTCCTTGGGACGGATCAGCACCTTCACGTCGTTGAGCATGATCCCGTACACCGCGAGGAAGTCCTGCAGGTGGCCGCGGACCAGCTCGGTGATCTCGTGGATCCGCTCGTTGACCTGCTCCAGCGGGGTCACCTGGACGAGCTGGTTGACCGACTGCTCGACGACCGGTCCCGCGTAGGCGTTGAGCGCGTCGGTGGTCAGCAGGTGCCCGGCGTACGGCATGTGGGTGACCAGCCGCACCGCGTCCTGCGCGTTGTCCACGTGCACGTAGTAGTCGACGTCGTAGACCAGCTCGGCCAGCTCCCGCGACAGGGCGACGCCCTGGGCCTTGGCCACGCTCTTGGCCCGGGAGACGAACAGCACCTCGTACTGCCACGGGGACTGCCCGCCGTAGAACTGCTGCTGGATGTTGCCGAGCAGCACCCGCTGCGGCGTCTCCACCGGGTACTGGCCAGTCTCGTAGACGTTGAGGATCGCGCCCCGCGACTTGAGGACAGCGAAGTGATTGTTCTCTACGGTCAGCAGGCTGCCGTTCATGATGTCGTTCGCCGGATAGTGGTACATGAGAACGCCCGGCCCCATGACCTCCGTGCCATCCTGGTTAAGCGTGCTGATGACGTTTCTTACTGCCATGGCGCTTGCCCGCCTCCCGTCGCGCTGGGCACCGCTGCCCAGGTTCCCCTTTACCACCATGAGTCCTGACATCCTCATGACGTACAGGACCGGCCGGGAGTTTCCGAACGGATGGATGGCGGGCTAGGGCACCCGGAGCGGGCGCCGCGCCGGGGCGGCTAGGAACCCAGCACTTCGGCGGCGGCCCGGGCGGCGCCCGGCAGGGCGCCCGCGGTCCGGGACAGGGCCTCCTCGTCGTGAGCCGCCGACACGAACCAGGCCTCGAACGCCGAGGGCGGCAGGTACACGCCACCATCGAGCATCGCCCGGAAGAACGCCGCGTAGGCGTCGGTCGACTGGTCCCGGGCGTCGGCGTAGTCCAGCACCGGGGCGGTGCGCCCGAGGAAGACCGTGAACAGGTTCCCGGCGGCCGACACGTAGTGCGGCACGCCCGCCTCGTCCAGGGACGACGACACGAGCTTGGACAGGGCCGCCGCGAACGAGTCGACCGCCGCGTACACGTCCGGCGTGCAGGCCCGCAGCGTGGCCAGGCCCGCCGCGGTGGCCAGCGGGTTGCCCGACAGCGTGCCCGCCTGGTAGACCGGGCCGACCGGGGCGAGCCGCTGCATGATCTCCGTGCGCCCGCCGAAGGCCGCGCAGGGCAGCCCGCCGCCCATGACCTTGCCGAACGTCACGAGGTCGCCGCGCACCCCGTCGATTCCGTACCACCCCGAGGCGGAGACCCGGAAGCCGGTCAGCACCTCGTCCATGATCAGCAGCGCGCCGTGAGCGGTGCACAGCGACCGCAGCAGCTCGTTGAATCCGGGTGCGGGCGGCACCACGCCCATGTTGGCCGGGCACGCCTCGGTGATCACGCAGGCGATCTGCGCGCCGCGCGACGCGAACAGCGCCTCGACGGCCACCGCGTCGTTGTACGGCAGCACGACGGTGTCGGCCGCTGACGCGCCCGTGACGCCGGGCGTGTCGGGCAGGCCGAGCGTCGCCACCCCGGACCCGGCCGCGACGAGCAGCGCGTCCACGTGCCCGTGGTAGCAGCCGGCGAACTTCACGACCAGCGACCGGCCGGTGAAGCCGCGGGCGAGCCGCAGCGCCGACATCGTCGCCTCGGTGCCCGAGTTGACCAGCCGCACCTGCTCGGCTGGCGCCCGCGCCACGATCTCGGCCGCCAGTTCCACCTCACCCGGCGTGGCCGCGCCGAAGGACGTGCCGCGGGCCAGGGCCGCGGAAACAGCGGCCACGACCGCCGGGTGCGCGTGGCCGAGGATCATCGGCCCCCACGAGCAGACCAGGTCCACGTAGGCCCGCCCGTCCACGTCGTGCAGGTACGCGCCTGAGCCGCGCTCGATGAACCGCGGTACCCCGCCGACCGGCCCGAACGCCCGCACCGGGGAGTTGACCCCGCCCGGCGTGACCTCACGGGCCCTCGTGAACAGCTCGTCGGAAGCGGAGTGGTCACTCATGCGTTAGGAGCCTTCCTCGCAGGCGTCGGCCAGGTACTCAAGAAGCCGCAGGGCGTCAGGGAGCGGCCGGCCCGCCGGCTCCCGCAGCCAGCGTACGTCCTGTCCCGTTCCGTACCGCGAGGGCGGCGCCAGCACATAGCTCTCCCGGCAGTGCCAGCTCAGCTGCTCGGTCTCGGTGGACATGTCGGGCGAGTTGTCCAGGCCGCAGGACCACCACTCGTCCTCGTCGGCCGGGGCGCCCCTGGTCGCCACGAAGAAGTACATCCGGTCCGTTCCGGCCACGGCCACCGCCCCGGTCTCCACGCCGTCGGCGGCCATGGCGGCCAGGGCTTTCGCGCCCGGCACGGCGGGAACGTCCAGAACGTCAAAGACCCGCCCGGTGACGAGTATCACGTTCGCCTCCGGACGGGTCTCCCACCATCCCGCCACCGTTGAGTTGTCGTTCGTCGCCTGCATCTGCCAGGTCGGCGTCACCGGGTGCGCGCCCGGCGCCGGGCAGCCGACCCGGTCGCACGAGCAGGCCCGGCCCATCTCGATCGTCCCGTCCATGCCCCGGCTCCGGTGCGCCCCCGGGCACACCGGCCAGCCCATGGCGGCGTACTCCAGCGCCGCCGTCCCCAGCGCCAGGGGCTTATGCGCCCGCTGCGCCCTTTGCAAGCGGGCCCGCCGCCGCATCAATGTCACCATCAGGCCCCAGTACTCCAGTCCCCGCGCTTACGCTCCTGCACTGTCACTCAGCCGCGCTGTCCCCTCACCTGCGCTGTCCTTCATATGCGCTGTCTCTCATGCGCGCTGTCTCTCACCCGCATCGCCGCTGCCTGCACCGGGAATGCCAAAGCACCCGCCAGCGCCGAGGGGTTGGCCGTTATCGTATCTCCGGGGAACCCCCTGTCTTACCCAGAACGGCCCTCGGTGATGCACGCCACGTCAGGGAAATTTAAGCAGGGTACGCCGCGACAACCTCCTCCGGCCCCCAGCGCACGGCCAGCCGCCCGGCGGCGGCGGCCGAGAACCCGCCGAGGGACACGGCCACCAGCCCCGTCGCCCAGGGGTCGAACCCGGGCACGAACGGCGCGTTGCGGCGAAGCGCGGCGAGGTCCCGGTCGTCGAACGGCCTGCTGAGCCAGGTGACCGACCCGGCGTAGAAGACGCTGCGCGCCCCCGGGCTCCGGTCCGCCCCGACGAGGTCGATCGTGGCCTCGAAGGTGCGGGTCCACCAGCCGCCCACCGCGACGGCGCCCGGCCAAGGCAGGTCGTCCGCGGCCTGGGACAGGGCCTGCCGGATCACCGGCTCCACCGCGCGCGCCCGCCACGAGGCCCAGTAACGGCGCACGTGCGCTGCCCCCGAAGCCGGGCGGCCACGGCGCGCCCACTCCTGTGCCGCCCGCCCGATCTCCAGGTGGAACCGCAGGCTGCTGTCCGCGACCCGGTAGAGCGCCGGCTTGCCGCCCCGTGTCGAGAGCGGCTCGTCCATGGCCAGCAGCCGCTTCCCGGCGATCAGCTGGCTCAGCAGCGGGGACAGCGTTCCCGAGGGGATCGCGGCCGGGCCGCCGCCCGCCGCCGCGGCGACCGCGGCATGAGTCCGGCTGCCGCCGCCTATCGCCTCGATCACCCGGCGGCTGGCGTCGGGCGCGGGGAATTCCGCCATCAGCGCCGCTTCTGGGACGACGAACAGCGGCGATGCCGGGTCCTGGCACGCGTCCTCAGCGAGCTCGCGCGCTGGCCGGCCGGCCGGCCAGGCCCGCAGGATTCCCGGCAGCCCGCCGGAGACCAGGTGCGCGTCTATCGCGTCGGCGGCACCGAGGGACAGCGCCGCGCCGACCTCCGCCGGGTTCAGCGGCTGGAGGACCAGGGCATCGGCGGGGTCGCACAGCGGGCGCTCGACGGCCGCGAGCCGGCTGATCATCTGCGGATCGCTGCCGAGCAGCAGCAGGAGGACGGGCCGCTGCGATAGCAGCCGGTCCCAGGCGGCCTGCAGCGCGCTGTCAAGGAGGGTGTCCTGCTCGGTGAGCCAGGGGAATTCGTCCAGCACGACGACCGACGGTGACTCCGGCAGCGCCGCCGCCAGCGCGCGCAACGCGCCCGGCCAGCCGCCGGCCGCCTCCCCGGGAGCCCGCACCGCGCCTGAGGCTGGCACCGCTCCCGGGACTGCCACCGCGCTGGCGGCGGCCAGGGCCGATTCTCGCAACTGGGCGAGGAAGCGGCGAACGGCTTCGCCTGGCGGCGCCCCCCTGGCCGCCGTGTAGTACAGGTACGGGACGCCCGCGTCGTCGCAGAACTCCTGGACCAGCCGGGACTTGCCCACCTGACGCCGTCCGGAGATGGCGACGGCCACGCCGCCGCCCGATGCCCGCGCCTTCTCCAGCCGCTCGCCGAGGAACGCGAGCTCAGACTTCCGTCCCATGAACCCGGTCGCCATGCATCCCCCACTCCGTGCATGCCCGCTGAGGCAGGCGCGATCCACGCAGACCGAATCTACTTAACCTTCAGTAGCCGTTCACGCACGGGGCGCTGACTGTGCCCGCGGCAAGGACACCCGGCATATTGATGCATCCGAAGCTTGCCTTTACTTCATATTAGGTGTAATGTTCGATGTGTATCATAAAAGATAACTCGCTAGCGCCCTGGGGAGGTGCGCGGTGGCGATGGCCAGGGACGGCGGCTTCAGGGACAGCGGCTTCCGGGACGGCGGTGGGGCGCGCAGCCGGGGACTCGGGCAGTTCGCGCAGGGCCAGCGGGACGATACGGCTCCGGGATCCGCCTGGCTGGCGGTGACGGCCAGCGCGGTGTCACGGCCGGAGGTCCTGGCCCTGGCCACCAGCGATGAGGTCCTGGGGATCGGCCGGTCATGGAAAAAGCTGGAGACCTGGACGTTCGCCCGCAAGCTGGTGGTGGTCCGGGAGCTGATCCGCCGGCACCCGCTGGACGAGCGCTGGGAGCCGGACGGCTTGCCGGGTGAATGGGCACCGGAGTTGCACCAGGAGGTCGCGGCCGCGCTGGGCATCTCCGTCGTCGCGGCAGCCAAGCTAGTCCGGCTGGCCTGGACGCTGGACACCCGGCTGCGCGGCACCGGGCAAGCCCTGGATGCTGGCCGACTGGACCCCGGCCAGGTCAAGCTGATCGCCGACGAGACCAGCGTCCTTGAGGACGAGGCCCTGTTCGCCCGGGCCGAGGAGATCATCCTGGCCGGGCTGCCGGGCTGCCGGACCTGGCCGGACCTCCAGCGGCTGATACAGCGCGCGGTGATCACCGTGGACCCTGAGGGGGCGCGCAAGCGCCGGGAGAAGGCGGAGCGGGAGCACGCCCGGCTGCGCTTCTGGCGGGAGAGCTGGGGGACCTGCGGCATGCAGGCCACCGGCCTGCCCGCCGATGAGGCGCTCGCGGCCAACGCTCGCATTGAGGGCCGCGCCCGTGCGTACAAGGCCGCCAGGATCGGGCATCCCATGGACATCTTGCGGGTGATGGCCTACCTGGACCTGATCAACGAGGTGACGATCGCCCAGCGCGTTGCCTGGGCGATGGCGGACGTGGCAGCCCGCGACCCCGAGGCCGACGAGCAGGCCGCGCGCGACGCCAAGCTCCGCAACGCCCGGGACAAGGCCCGCCACCGCGCCCGCACCGCCGGCAGCGAAGGCCAGCACCCAGACGGCGGCGAATGCCCCGACGCCCCAGACGACGACGCCCCAGACGACGACGCCCCGGACAGCGGCGACCTGGACGGCCACGACCCGGACAGCGGCAAGGGCCCCAACGGCGACGGCCACGGCGACTGGCCTGCAGGCGATGGTGACGGGCTCAGCGGGCCCCCGCCGGAAGACCCCGGAGAGGCGGGCAACGACAGCGACTACCGCCCCTGCCCGGCGTGCCGCGGGACCGGCGCGGGGACCGGGCTACCGGTCTGGGCTAGCCTCACGGTTCCGGCGGCGGCGCTGCCGTGGCTGGCCACGTGGTCCGCCGGAAACGGAGGTGGTGGCCCCGGCCCGGGGTTCCGCGGCGGACCTGGCCCCTGCCCGGCATGCGGGAAGCCCGGGAGCGCCAGCATGCCTGCCCTCACGGACCTGACGCTCCCGTTGCTCACCCTCCTCGGCCTAACCGAACGGCCCGGCGAGTCACACGGCCTCGGCGCGCTCGACGCTGCCCTGGTTCGTGGCCTTACCGCAGCCGGGGCACGCCACCCGGACAGCAAGTTCTGCATCAGCGTCACCGACGAGCACGGGTTCGCGGTCGGACACGGCTGCGGCAGGCCAGTACGCGGCGAGAAGGGCGAGGCCATGCCTGTTAACCCGAACCGGGTCAGCATCATCCCGTCAGGCAGGGCCGGGCCCGAGGGTGGCTACGGCTCATGGATCGTCACCCTCCCGGGCGCGCCCCTGCCGCTCGTCATCGACATCGACCCGGTGCCGACCTATGAGTGTGACCACCGGTTCGAGTCCCGCGGGTACCAGCCAAGCGACAGGCTCCGGCACCTGACCCAGGTCCGCGACGGCACGTGCTCGTTCCCGGCCTGCTCACGGCATGCCCGCGACACCGACTTCGAGCACGCCACGCCGTTCGCCAAAGGCGGCCGCACGTGCGCCTGCAACGGGCACTGCTGTAGCAGGTCGTGCCATCGCGCCAAGCAGTCCCCCGGCTGGCAAGTCACCAAGCCACGCCCCGGCTGGACCCGGTGGACCACCAGGGCCGGCCGCACCTACGAACAAGGCCCCCGGCGCTACCTGGACTGACACCGGCTAACCGGCGTTCCCGTTAGCTGAGCGCGCGGGCCACTTCCGTGGCCCAGTAGGTGAGGATGATGCTCGCGCCGGCCCGGCGGATCGCGGTGAGGGTCTCCATGATGGCCTTGTCCCGGTCGATCCAGCCGTTGGCGGCGGCCGCCTCGACCATCGCGAACTCGCCGCTGACCTGGTAAGCGGCCACCGGCACGGTCACCGCGTCGGCGACCCGGCGGATGACGTCCAGGTAGGACAGGGCCGGCTTGACCATGACCATGTCGGCCCCTTCGGCGAGGTCGAGCTCGACCTCCCTGAGGGACTCCAGGACGTTGGCCGGATCCTGCTGGTGGGTGGCCCGGTCACCGAACTTCGGGGCGCCCTCGGCCGCCTCACGGAACGGGCCGTAGAACGCGGACGCGTACTTGACGGCGTAGGCGCAGATCGGGGTGCCCTGGTACCCGGCCGTGTCCAGGGCCTTCCTGATGAAGGCGACCTGGCCGTCCATCATCCCGCTCGGGGCGATCATGTGCGCGCCCGCCTGCGCCTGCGCCACGGCGATGCTCGCGTACCGCTGCAGGGTCGAGTCGTTGTCCACGGAGCCGGCTGGCGTGACGATGCCGCAGTGACCGTGGTCGGTGTACTCGCACAGGCACAGGTCGGCCAGGACGACGAGGTCGTCCCCGACCTCGGCCCGCACGTCGGCCAGGGCGAGCTGCGAGATCCCCTCCGGGTCATCCGCCGCGCTGCCCCGGTCGTCCTTGTCCTCCGGGACGCCGAAGATGATGATGCCGCCGGCCCCCGCCTCGACCGCGCCGGCGGCCGCCTTGCGCAGGCTCTCGCGGGTGTGCTGGACGACGCCCGGCATCGAGCTGATCGGCTGCGGCTCGTCGATGCCTTCCTTGACGAACACCGGCAGCACCAGCTGGGCCGGGCGAAGCGACGTCTCAGCGACCATGGCGCGCAGCGCCCTGGTGCCGCGCAGCCGACGGGGACGTACCTCGGGGAATCCGGCGCTCATGGGGGATTTCCTTTACTTCAGGTTCAGTCGCCGCCGGCCGCCCCGCCGGCGCTCGCTCGGCCGCTTCAGCGGCTCGCCCGCCTCGATGGCGGCGTCGCGCTGGGCGGCGCCGAACTCGGCGACCGCGTCCACCAGGGCGGTGACCGATGGCCTGGGCGCGACCACGTCGACGCGCAGCCCGAACTCGGCGGCGGTCTTGGCCGTCTGCGGGCCGATCACGCCGATGATCGTCACCGCGTGCGGCTTGCCCGCGATGCCGACCAGGTTGCGGACCGTGGAGGACGACGTGAACAGGACCGCGTCGAACCCGCCGCCCTTGATCGCCTCCCGGATGGGCGCGGGCGGCGGCGCGGCGCGCACCGTCCGGTACGCGGTCACGTCCTCCGGCTCCCAGCCGAGGTCGGTGAGCCGCGCCATCAGGGTCTCGGTCGCGATGTCGGCCCGCGGCAGCAGCACCCGGTTCATCGGGTCGAGCACGTCGTCGAACGGCGGCCAGGCCTCGGCCAGCCCCTCAGCCGACTGCTGGGCGTCCGGCACGAGGTCGGGCCGGATGCCGAAGTCGAGAAGGGCGGCGGAGGTCTGCTCGCCGACCGCCGCGACCTTCACGCCCGCGAACGCGCGG
>Ga0335072_10010440_pt1 | contig 13372 bp, 11 predicted proteins | sample Lox_Sample_21_FD_206725 | JGI IMG/M metagenome (GOLD analysis project Ga0335072, IMG submission 206725) | Soil microbial communities from Loxahatchee National Wildlife Refuge, Florida, United States - Lox_Sample_2.1 | ecosystem: Environmental > Terrestrial > Soil > Wetlands | place: USA...
GCCCCGCGCGCATGGACGCGATCCAGGTAAGCCACCTGACCAAGCGCTACGGTGACGTGCTGGCGGTGGACGACATCAGCTTCACCGCGCCGGTCGGCGCGACAATCGGTTTGCTCGGCGGCAACGGCGCGGGGAAGACCACGACCATTGCGCTATTGCTCGGTCTGCTGGTGCCCAGCGCCGGCAGCATTGGCGTGCTGGGCCAGGACAGCGCCCGCAATCGCTTCCCCGCGCTGGAGCGGATGAACTTTTCGTCCCCCTACCTGTCACTGCCGCAGCGGCTGACGGTGGCGGAGAACCTGCGGGTCTATGGCCATCTTTACAACGTGCCCCGCCTGGAACGCCGCATTGCGCAGCTTGCGGATGAATTGGAGCTGCGCGATCTGCTGAACCGCCGTGCCGGGCGGCTGTCCGCCGGACAGAAGACACGTGTCGCTCTGGCAAAGGCGCTGATCAACCGTCCGGAATTGCTGTTGCTGGACGAACCGACGGCCAGCCTGGATCCGGATACCGGCGACTGGGTTCGTTCCTGGCTCGAGCGCTACCGGGCCGAGACCGGCTGCACCATCCTGCTCGCCTCGCACAACATGTCGGAAGTCGAACGGCTCTGCGATCACGTACTGATGCTGAAGCGCGGCCGCATTGTCGACCGCGGCAGCCCGGCTGAATTGCTGGAACGTTACGATCGGGACGATATGGAGGAGGTGTTCCTCGATATCGCCCGAGACCGTCGCGCGCGTGACGGCGCGGATCGGCATACGATGGGGGTGAAGGGCTGACTGGCGCGGCGAAAGGGCGAATGCGCTTGGGCCGCGCCAGGGACGGTTTACGTTACCGTCAGTGATGATGCCACCACCAGCCGTGATACGGGTGCCCAGGGGTTTCCACGACGCATCCGCCGAGCATGCCGGCCACAGCCATCAACGCAGCGAGGCCGATGATCACCGACCGGTTGGACCGCTTCGATTCCACATGCGAGACTGACGAACGATTACGTAAGGTCATCAGGGTTTCCGCCTTGTTGTCCATGCAGCTTGGATCGGACCACGCCGCTCCTGTCGTTGAGTGGGAGGGGACGGCGGCCAGAAAGCGACGCGAACAGGGTATTTTGATGGCGACCACTTGCTGCGCGCATATGTGAGTGCGGGCCACGATATGATCAAATGTCATTACAAGCTGACCACTGGCCGGCGCAGCCGACCCGCGACTAAATGAATCTGCAGCGGACTGAAGGGTTCCCTCCCAAACGTGTGGCGCGCCGCACTTTCATCCCACCGCGGGGCGGCCGCCAGGCCGGTGGCAACTCGCAATGACATGGGGCAGGCTGTTCGCGCTTCTCTGATTGGGCCTGATGTTGATCGCAATCAGGTCCGGACCTTAACCGTGCAACGCCGCAAGCGCTTGCGCATTTGCGCGGATCACCAGCATGCGGCGGATCTTTTGTGTCGGAGTCAGCAATCCGTTCTCCAGCGTGAATGCCGGAACAACGGCGTGCTTACGAATCCGCTCGGTTACCGAGAGCCGAAGGTTGGTACGATTCACCGCCAACGCGACCGCGACATCATCGTACCCATCGGCCGCCACCACCAAAGCCGTCAGCCCCGCACGCCCGTCCCCCGCCACCACCGCCTGCGCAATCTCTTGCTCCGCCATCAACATGCCTTCGATCTTGGCCGGCGACACGTTCTCACCGCCCGACAGCACGATCAGGTCCTTCTTCCGATCGGTGATGCGCAGATATCCGTCCGCATCCAAAACGCCGATATCGCCGGTATGCAGCCATCCGTCGCGAATCGCCAACGCGCTGTCGTCCGGACGGCGCCAGTAGCCATCCATCACGAGGTCGCCGCACACGAGGATCTCACCATCCTCCGCGATGCGCAGGTCCACGCCGTCCAACACGTGGCCAACGGTATCGATGCGGATCGCATCGGGTGGATTGGCGCTGACGATGGGGCCCGCTTCGGTCTGGCCATAACCTTGGAGAATCTTCAAACCCAGCGCGAGGAAGAATCGCCCCACATCCGGTTCCAGCCGCGCACCGCCAGAGCATGCGGCAACCAGCCGCCCGCCGAAGCGCGCGCGCACCTTGGCGCGCACCAGGCGATCCAGCACCGGATCTGACAATTTCTCGACGAAGGAGAGCGGCGCGCCGTCGAGCCGCTTCAAGCCGGTTTCCATGGCGCGTTGGAACAGCCGCTGGCGGAACAGCGATTCGCGCGCGACCTGGGTCAGGATGCGGTTGCGGATCACCTCGAGCACGCGCGGCACCACTGTCATGATCGTGGGCCGCACCGTCAGCATATCCGCGGCCAGATATTCCACGCCGCGGGCGTAGACGATTTCCGTGCCGATGCTGGGCAGGAAGAACTGGCCGACTGTGTGCTCGTAGCTGTGAGAGCATGGCAGGTAGGACAGATAGGTTTCGTTATGCAGATGCAGCGGGCGCAACAGCTCAAACGCGCCGCGGCAGTTCGACAGAATCGAGCGGTGCGGCAGCATCACCCCCTTTGGCACGCCGCCCGTGCCGGAGGTGTAGATCAGGCATGCCAGCGTCTCGGACGGAATGCCGGCGGCCTCGCGTGCGATGTCGTCCGCCGGGTCGGTGTCCTCGACCAGCGCGGACCATGGCAGCACCTGGCCCGCGCCGTCCGCCGCTTCGACGGGCTCATCCATCACCACCAGCAGATCGAGGCCACCGGCAAGCCGCGCGGCCTCCTGCAATCGCGCCGCCAGCACCGTCGACGACACGATCGCCACCCGCGCGCCGCTGTCGTGCAGAATGTGGGCGTGGTCGGCGATCGTGTTGGTGGTATAGGCGGGCACGGGAACCGCGCGGATCGCCATCAGGGCGGTCTCGGCGATCGGGTATTCGGGGCGGTTCTCCGCGACAATGGCCACACGGTCGCCGCCCGCGACCCCGGCGGCGCGGAGCTGCCGGGCGCAGGACGCTGTCATGCGGCCGAATTCACCCCAGGTGGTGCTGTGCCACCACCCGTCTCGGAAAGCGCGGAACAAGGGCTTGTCGGGCCAGGTGCGGGCGAGGCCGAGCATCATCGCGGCCAGGTTCGGCCAGGTCGGGTAGGTCTCCACGTCTCCTCCGCGCCGCGCCGCAACCCTTTGACGGCGGCCCCTACTAGCCTACATCCAACCGGAACGCAGCCATCCGAGGACCGAGATGCCAGACACACATGCCGTCGCCGGGAGCATGGACGCGCTGCCGGCCTGGGATTTGTCCGACCTGTATCCCGCGCCGGACTCGCCGCAGGTAGAGGCGGATTTCGCCCGCGCCGACAAGCAGGCAAGGGCCTTTGCCGCGTCCTATGCCGGCAAGCTGGCGGAATTATCCGGCGCGAAGCTGGCCGCCGCCATCGCCGAATATGAGGCGATGGAGGAGGTGCTCGGCCGCTTGCTCTCCTACGCCCAACTTCTGTTCGCGGGCGATTCGACCAACGCGGAAATCGGCCGATTCTATCAATCGGTCAACGAGCATGCGACCACCATCAGTTCGCATCTTCTGTTCTTTTCGCTGGAACTGAACCGGCTGGATGACGCGGTGCTGGAGGCGAAGCTGGCCGACCCGGCGCTGGCGCACTGGCGCCCCTGGTTGCGCGACCTGCGGGTGTTCCGTCCGCACCAGCTGTCCGACGAGCTGGAGAAGCTGCTGCATGAAAAAGAAGTGACCGGCCATTCGGCCTGGAACAGATTGTTCGATGAGACCATGGCGGGCATGCATGTTCCCATCGGGGATGAGTCGCTGACCGTCACCGACGCGTTGAACCGCTTGTCCGACAAGAACCGTGCGGTGCGCGAGGCGGCCGGCCGCGCCATCGGCGCCGCCTTCGGCGAACGCGTCAAACTGTTCTCGCTGATCACCAATACGCTCGCGAAGGACAAGGAGATCATCGACACGTGGCGCCACTATCCTCGCCCTGGCAGCGCGCGCAATCGTGCGAACATGGTGGAAGACGAGGTTGTGGACGCGCTGGTGACCGCGGTGCGCAGCGACTATCCGCGTCTGGCGCATCGCTATTACCTGATGAAAGCGAAATGGCTCGGCTTGCCGAAGCTGATGCACTGGGACCGGAACGCACCGCTGCCCGATGACGATGACCGGGAGATAGACTGGCCGGAGGCGCGCGAACGCGTCCTGTCCGCCTACGGCGCGTTCAGCCCGGACTTAGCCTCCGTCGGCAAGCGCTTCTTCGACGCCGCATGGATCGACGCGCGGCTGCGTCCAGGTAAGGCGAGCGGGGCCTTCGCGCATCCGACGGTGCCGAGCGCTCACCCGTACCTGCTGCTGAACTACCATGGGCGTACGCGCGACGTGATGACTCTGGCGCACGAGCTCGGGCATGGAGTGCACCAGGTTCTGGCAGGGAACGCCCAGGGCTATCTGATGTCGGGAACGCCGCTGACCCTGGCAGAAACAGCATCGGTGTTCGGCGAAATGCTGACGTTCCGCGCGTTGCTGGATTCCGCGGATCCCAAGCAGCGCCGCATCATGCTGGCATCCAAGGTCGAGGACATGCTGAACACGGTGGTGCGCCAGATCGCGTTCTACCGTTTTGAGTCGCTGCTGCACGACGAGCGCCGCTCCGGCGAACTGCTGCCCGAGCGCATCGGCGAGTTGTGGCTGCAAGTGCAGACCGAGAGCCTGGGGCCGGCGTTCGAGTTCACGCCGGAATACAACGTGTTCTGGGCCTATGTGCCGCATTTCATCCACTCGCCATTCTATGTGTATGCCTACGCGTTTGGCGACTGCCTGGTGAATGCGTTGTATTCGGTGTTCCAGAACGGACATCCGGGATTCCAGGCGAAGTACCTGGATATGCTGCGCGCCGGCGGGTCGAAGCGGCACAAGGAGCTGCTGGCGCCGTTCGGTCTGGATGCGTCCGATCCGGCGTTCTGGAAGAAGGGGCTGGACGTGATCGCCGGCTTCATCGACGAACTGGAGAAGACGTGATGAGGCCAGCAGCGGAGCGACGAAGCATCATGTCATTGCGAGGAGCGGAGCGGCGAAACAATCCCATCGGGGATGGCGCTCGAACAGTTCGTGCGCCGCTTGACCGAGATTGCTTCGCCGCTACGCTCCTCGCAACGACAGTGAACTTCGTGTCTTTGTGTCTTTGTGGTGAATCTTTTTCACTGCCCCTACAACACGGACACTACGGTGGGACCCTCTGAATGGCCGAGGGCAGCAATATCCTGGGGGAACTCCGCCGCATGGCGCGCACATCAGGTGCCGTCGGCGGCATCGCCGCCCGCGTGGCCGGCGCACGCATGTTCGGCATCAAGACCGACCGCGCGTCGCATGCGGAAGACCTGCGGGTGATTCTGGGCGGCCTGAAAGGCCCGCTGATGAAGGTGGCGCAGTTCCTCTCCACCGTCCCCGATGCACTGCCCTCCGAGTACGCCGAGGAACTCGCACAGCTTCAATCCAACGCCCCGCCGATGGGCTGGAACTTCGTGCGCCGCCGCATGGCGACCGAACTCGGCCACGACTGGCAATCGCGCTTCCGGGATTTCAGCCATGAAGCGGCGGCAGCGGCATCGCTCGGCCAGGTGCATCGCGCGCGGCTGCCCGACGGCACCGACGTCGCCTGCAAGCTGCAATATCCCGACATGCCCAGCACGGTCGAAGCCGATCTCCGGCAGTTGAAGCTCGCGATGGCGATCTATCACCGCATGGACAACGCCATCCAGCACGAGGAGGTTTACAAGGAACTCACCCAGCGCCTGCGCGAGGAACTCGATTACGAACGTGAAGCGGCGCAGATGCGCCTGTATGGGCTGATGCTGGCGGATGACCCGATGGTGCATATCCCGGTACCGATCCCCCGCTTTTGCACCAAGCGCCTGCTGACGATGACCTGGCTGGACGGCCGCCCGCTGCTGCATCGCCTGCAAGAGGACCCGCCGCAGGAAGAACGCAACCGTATCGCTGAAGCACTTTTCCGCGCGTGGTATGTTCCCTTCTACCGCTACGGCGTGATCCACGGCGACCCGCATCTGGGCAATTACCAGGTGCGTCCCGACGGTTCGGTGAACTTGCTCGACTACGGCGCCATCCGCGTGTTTGGCGCCAAATTCGTGCGCGGCGTGATCGATCTGTTCGAGGCCGTGCGCGACAACGATGATGCCAAGGCACGCCACGCCTATGCCACCTGGGGTTTTACCAACCTCACCGATGACAAGATGGCGGTGCTGAACCTGTGGGCCCGGTTCTTGTACGAGCCGCTGGTGGAAGATCGCGTGCGCCGCATCCAGGAAACCGACGATCCGCTGTTCGGCCGCGAGGTGGCCGAACGCGTGCACGCCGGCCTGCAACGCACCGGCGGCGTGAAGCCGCCGCGCGAGTTCGTACTGATGGACCGCTCCGCAATCGGCCTGGGCGGCGTGTTCGTGCGGCTGAAGGCCGAACTGAACTGGAGCAGGCTGTTCCATGGACTGATTGCGGATTTCGACGAGGCCGCGCTGGCAAAGCGGCAAGCCGGCGTGTTGGCGCAGGCGCAGGTGCCGCCGGCGGGCTGATTGGTACTGGCAACCGCGCGCTACGCGCCGTGTGCCCCACTGTCATACCATCCGCGCGTGCGGCGGACGATATGAACCACCGACAGCATCACGGGCACTTCCACCAGCACGCCGACCACGGTTGCCAGCGCCGCGCCTGACTGGAAGCCGAACAATACAATAGCCGTCGCTACGGCAAGTTCGAAGAAATTGCTGGCGCCGATCAATGATGACGGTCCCGCCACGCACCACGCGACACCAAGCCGCCGGTTGACCCAGTAAGCGAGCCCGGCGTTGCAATACACCTGGATCACGATCGGCACCGCCAGCAGCACAATCACCACCGGCTGACGCATGATCTGCTCTCCTTGCAGTCCGAACAGCAGCACGAGCGTCAGCAGCAGCGCGGACAGTGACAGAGGAGCAAGGGTGCGCAACGTGTGCGCCAACGCCGCCGGCCCACCGCGCACTAACAGTACCCGGCGCCAAAGCTGCGCCGCGATCACCGGCACGACAATGTAGAGCACGACGGACAAGAACAATGTGTCCCACGGCACGGCGATCGAGGAGAGGCCGAGCAATAAGGCCACGATGGGCGCGAAGGCGAACACCATGATGGTGTCGTTCAACGCGACCTGACTCAGCGTGAAATGCGGCTCGCCGTCCACCAGGTTCGACCAGACGAAAACCATCGCGGTGCAGGGCGCGGCCGCCAGCAGAATCAGCCCGGCGGTGTAACTGGCGATCTGGTCGGGCGGCAGCCATGGGCGAAACAGATGGGCAATGAAAATCCAGGCCAGCAGCGCCATCGAGAACGGCTTGACCAGCCAGTTCACGCCCACAGTCGCAGCGATGCCGCGCCAGTGCTGGCCGACCTCGCGCAGGGCCGTGGGATCGATCTTCAGCAGCATCGGCACGATCATAAGCCAGACCAGCGCTGCGACCGGCAGGTTGACCTGCGCCAGCGTCGCATCGCCAAGGGCACGGAAGACCCCCGGCATCATCTGCCCCAGCGCGATACCCGCAACGATGCACAGCGCGACCCAAAACGTCAGGAAACGCTCGAACATGCTCAGGGCAGGCTTCTTCGCGGCTGTGTTGCCGGCAACAACGGTGGATTGGCTCACGATGCGCGATCCTTGACGGTTTCGGGGCGAAGGCGGCCGATCGCATCGACCCGACGCTGCAGCGACATGCGATCGAGGGAATCCAGCGGGAGCGCGACGAACAGTTTGATACGCTGCTCCAACATGCGGAACGCCTCGCGGAATGCGAGCATGCGGTCGGCATCGGAGCCATCCGCCGCAGCGGGATCGGGGATACCCCAATGCGCCGTCACCGGATGTCCCGGCCAGACAGGACAGACTTCACCCGCGGCCTGATCGCAGACCGTGAAGACGAAATCCATGACCGGAGCACCGGGCGCGGCGAATTCGCTCCAGGACTTGGACCGCAACCCTTTCGTGGTCAGGCCCTGCTCCTTCAGCAGCGCCAGCGTCAGCGGATGCACTTCGCCTTTGGGGAAGCTTCCAGCACTGAACGCTTGAAAGCTGCCATGCCCAGCTTCATTCACAAGGCATTCGGCTAGAATACTTCTTGCCGAATTGCCGGTACAAAGGAACAATATGTTGTAGGTGCATGCGTTCACGCGCAGCAGCTCGACGAGCAACATGCCGCACCGGGCTTGCGCGCTTCTATGATGGCCGAGGCGACATAGTCCTCGATGCCCCGCCCCGGCGCCCAGCTCGCCACCAGATCGCGGCTCTCCGGCTTCACCGTGACCTGCATGCCTTCGAAGCCAGCGTCACGCAACCACATCTCCACGTCGTGCACGGGCGCTGCGTTCGCCACACAGCCGCAGACCAACGCACGGTCGGCAGCAAGCGCCGCCGTCAGCGGCCGGGTGTTCACCACGTCGGAGATCGCCAGCCGCCCGCCCGGCTTCAGCACGCGGAAAGCCTCGCGGAACACCTGCGCCTTGTCGGGAACCAGATTGATCACGCAGTTCGACAGGATCACGTCGGCAGTGTTGTCGGCGATCGGCAGATGCTCGATCTCGCCAAGGCGAAATTCGACATTCGCGGCGCCGACCCACGTCGCGTTCTCACGCGCCTTGTTCAGCATCTCGTGCGTCATGTCGACGCCGATCACGCGGCCGCTCGGCCCCGCCTGTCGCGCGGCAAGCAAACAATCGAAGCCGGCGCCGCTGCCGAGATCGACCACGACCTCGCCGGGCCGTATCGCCGCGATGGCCTGCGGGTTGCCGCACCCCAGGCCGAGATTTGCCCCATCCGGCACGGCGGCGAGGTCTTCGTCCGAGTAGCCCATCTTGCGTGCCTTCCCATCGGCACCCGTCGCCGGGCCGCAACAGCAAGACGCTGCGGGCGCACACCAATCGGATACGGTGCCCGCGGCGATACCGCCGTAGCGGGCGCGCACCATGTCCTTGATCTCGGCGGGGGCATAAATCTGGTCCGGCATGGTTCAGGCGCTCCTTTGGTTCCGTGGCTCCGGTTCGTCGGCAGCGCATGGCTGGCAAATCGGCAGGCACTGGTTGGCAGGGCGGCCGCAGCAATTCTCGGTCAGGAACAGCAGCAGCGCGTTCATCACTGGATATTCGGCGGCGTAGATCAGCGAGCGGCCATTGCGGGTGCAGCCGATCAGTCCGGCGATCTTCAGTTCCTTCAAGTGGAACGCGAGCGTCGCCGAGGGCAGCGCGAGTGCCTCACCGATACGGCCCGCAGCCACGCCCTCAGGCCCTGCCTGGACCAGCAGGCGATAGATGTCGAGGCGGGTTTCCTGGGCCAGGGCGCCCAGCGCGGCCAGCGCTTCCTTCTTTTCCATGATTCCGTACTAATGGAGATATAGAGACAAGTCAAGCGCACTGGCACGCCGGCGCTGCCGGCCTTCAACCTCGCCGTCATCGCATGGCAAGATCGCGCCACAGCAAGGAGGCAGCATCCGCATGACCACCACCCTTCCGACCGCAAAGCCCGAGGATGTCGGTCTGTCCGCCCCTGCCCTCGCCCGCCTGGCCCGCGTGCTGGAGGAACGCGTGGCGGCCGGCCATATTCCCGGCGCGGTGGCGCTGGTCGCGCGCCATGGCAAGGTGGCGTTCCACCGGGCGTTCGGCCGTCTCGATCCCGCCGCCCAAGCACCGATGCAGCTGGACGCGATCTTCCGCATCTATTCGATGACCAAGCCGATCGTCTCCGTCGCCGCAATGATGCTGTGGGAAGACGGCCGTTTCCTGCTCTCCGATCCAATCGCGAAATACCTGCCGGACTTCGCCGAACCGCGGGTCGCCGTGTTTGCCGGCAACGACATGGGCTGGACCGATGCCGACCGTGCGATCACGGTGCAGGACCTGATGCGGCATACGTCCGGCCTGACCTATGAATTCCGCGGGGCCACGCCGCTGCACCGCGCCTACGCCGAGGCGCGCGTCGCCCGCCTGCGCCAGACCAATGCCGAGCAAGCCGCCACCCTCGCGACGCTGCCGCTGCTGCACCAGCCGGGGACGCAATGGGAGTACAGCCGTTCCACCGACGTGCTGGGGCGGCTGGTGGAGGTGTGGTCCGGCCAATCTCTGGGCGCGTTCCTGGCGGACCGGATCCTGCATCCGCTGGGGATGGACGACGCCGCCTTCTCTGTGCCCGACGCTCATCACGACCGCATCGCCGAACCCTTCGCCCGCGATCCGGAGAGCGGCATTGAGGTTGCGCCGCTGAACGTCCGCCGGCCCGCGGTGTTCGAATCGGGCGGCGGCGGTATGGTCGCCACGGCGACGGACTACGCGCGCTTCATGCAAATGCTGCTGAATGGAGGTTCGTTCGGTGGCACACGCTTGCTTGGCCGCAAGACGATCGAGTTGATGACGTCTGACCATCTGGGCGATATCCCCGACGCATCCGGTACGTTGCCGCCCGGCCATGGCTTCGGCCTCGGGTTCGCGGTGCGGCTGAAGCCCGGGTTGGCGCCGTTCCCCGGCTCGGTCGGCAACTACTATTGGGGTGGGGCGGCCGGGACCACGTTCTGGATCGATCCGGCCGAGCGCCTGACGGCCGCGCTCATGATCCAGGCTCCGGGTCAGCGCGAGTTCTACCGGGTGATGTTCCGGGATCTGGTGTATGCGGCGGTGACGGATTGAGGATAACACCGATGCAACCGCCGGGACTTTGTGACAACTGAAGGTTGGACAGACCGATGAGCGAGATCATCAATGCCAGCACAGCAGAACAGGCCGATAAGATCAGCCGCGTCATCAGAAGCCGGGCACTGCCGGAATCAGTGCGCAATTTCAAGATTGAGTTCGGACCGGATTCTACCGGCGATCCGGCCGTAACCATTTGGCCGATCGTTGATGACGATCCCAATCCGCCGAAGCGTGTGCTCGACGAGACCAGCAGATTCGTCAGAGAGACTGAGACCGATCTCGTGAATCTCGGGTTGCGCCACTGGCCGTACGTTCGCTTCATGCTGGCCAGCCAGGCGAACCAGTACTTCCATTGATCCATGGCGCTGCCGAAAGACCTGCTTGATCAGGCGGAGCGCTTGCTGTCGCAAGAACCGAAGAGACCAAAGCAGGCGAGGCTTCGGCGGGCGATTTCGACCGCATATTACGCTCTGTTTCACCTTCTTGTTTCGGAAGCGACGAAACGGATGGCACCACGGTCCCCGAAATACCTCGATTTGCAAATGCAGCACGCATTCGACCATGTCGCGATGAAGGACGTCTGCTCGAGCTTTGCCGGTGGCGCCCTGCCGCAGATGGTGCAGCATTCCTGGTGGCCGTCGCTCTGTCACGGATGGGACGGTGGAGGGATAGGGGATAGCGCGTAGCCGCAATAGAATCTGGCATGCGCCAAGGACGCACGAGAGTGGAGTCGAATTGATGGACTGGCCCGAAATCGCAGGCGACCCCCGCTTCTTCCGGCGCAGCGGTCCCCATACCCTGGCCGCGGTCGTAGACGCGGCGGAAGCCGAGGCGCCGCCACGCCGCCTGATGCTGACCGGCGTCGCCCCCTTGCAAACCGCCGGCCCCGACGAGGTGAGCTTCCTCGACAACCGCAAATACCTGCCCGCGCTGGAGCAATCCCGGGCGGGAGCGGTCATCGTAAGTCCGGAGATGGCCGCGCAGGTCCCCGCCACTGCGGTGGCCGTCGTCACCCCCGAGCCCTACGCCGCCTGGGCCCGCGTCGCCGCCCTGTTCCATCCTCTACCGCCGCTTTCCCCCGGCGTGCATCCCGGCGCCGTGGTCGCCGCGGATGCCGCGATCCACCCCACCAGCGAGATCAATCCGCTCGCCGTAATCGGACGGGGCGTGGAGATCGGTCCCCGCTGCCGCATCGGCCCCCTGGCCGTGATCGGCGACGGCGTGGTGATCGGCGCCGACTGCCGCATCGGCAGCCACGCCAGCCTCTCGCACGCTTTGCTGGGCGACCGGGTGTATGTCTATCCCGGCGCGCGGATCGGCCAGGAGGGGTTCGGCTTCGCCATCACGGCCGAGGGCTTCCGTAGCGTGCCGCAGCTCGGCCGCGTGGTGCTGGAGGACGACGTGGAGGTGGGTGCGAACTCCACCATCGACCGTGGGTCGTTGCATGATACGGTAATCGGGGCTGGCTCGCGGCTCGACAATCTGGTGCAGATCGGGCACAACGTCCGCCTCGGGCGAGGCTGCGTGATCGTTGCACAGGCCGGTATTTCCGGCTCCACGATTCTTGAGGACCACGTCATGCTCGGCGGCCAGGCCGGCCTGACGGGCCATCTGAGGATTGGGCGGAAGGCACGAATCGGCGCACAGGCCGGGGTGATGGCAGATGTGCCGGCGGGCGCCGACGTGGTCGGCAGTCCGGCCCAGCCGGTGCGGGCGTTCTTCCGCGAAATCGCCGCCATCCGCCGGCTGGTGCGCAGCGCCAAGCGTCAGCAGACGCCCGGGAGCGAGGCTGGAAAGCAGACGGAAACGGACTAGCAGGATGGACGCGACCACGGGGCAGGAGGTCGAAAGTTCGGCAGAGCAAGGCGGAGCCAGCGGCGCCATGGTGCCGCTGGTGGACATCGCGCGAATCATGCACGCGATCCCGCACCGCTATCCGTTCCTGTTGCTGGACCGGGTGGTGGACCTGGTGCCCAACGTCTCCGCCATCGGGGTGAAGAACGTTTCGGTAAATGAATCGTTCTTCGCCGGCCACTTTCCCAACCATCCGGTGATGCCGGGCGTGCTGATCATCGAGAGCATGGCGCAGACCGCGGCGGTGCTGGTGGTGGAAACGCTGGGTCCGGACGCCGCCGGCAAGGTGGTGTATTTCATGTCCATCGAGGGCGCGAAATTCCGCCGCCCCGTAGTGCCGGGCGACCAGTTGCGCATCCACTGCACCAAGGAACGCAACCGCGGCAATGTGTGGAAGTTCAGTGCCGTGGCGCGGGTGGACGGCGTGTCGGTCGCCGAGGCCACCTATGCGGCGATGATCATGGATCGCGCGGCGCCGGTTTGAAGCTGGTCCCGTAGCGCACATGACTGCCGATATCCGTCACCTTCAGCGTAGCGGCACGTTCTCAAGCAGCGGCCCCAGCCCCTCAGCGGTCGTCAGGTGCGCGATGACGGCGTCGCGCAGCTTCGGGTAGGGCAGCCCGGCCAGCATGGCCGTCTGTATCGCCGCCACCACCTCACCCGCATCGGCGCCGAGCATCGTGAAGCCGAGAATGTGGTCGTCATCGGCGCCGACCAGGACCTTCATGAAGCCCAGTGTCTCGTCGGTCGCTTCCCGCCGCAGCACGGCGCTCATCGGCAACTTGCCGACGCGCACGGCAATGCCCTGCCGCTGTGCGTCCCGTTCGTTCAACCCGATATGCGCGAGCG
>Ga0335072_10010441_pt1 | contig 13371 bp, 25 predicted proteins | sample Lox_Sample_21_FD_206725 | JGI IMG/M metagenome (GOLD analysis project Ga0335072, IMG submission 206725) | Soil microbial communities from Loxahatchee National Wildlife Refuge, Florida, United States - Lox_Sample_2.1 | ecosystem: Environmental > Terrestrial > Soil > Wetlands | place: USA...
ATAGCAGCGCCCTCGAGCGAGCTGAGCAGGGCGCGACGAAGCGCGTTCCCAACCGTAGTTCCCCAGCCACGCTCAAACGGCTGCGCCGAAAACTTCCCGTACTTGTCTGTAAGCGTCTCCGGTTCAGCCGCCAACCGCTTCGGTTTCTGAAAACCCTTCCACATAATTTGCCCTTCCTTCCGGCTCGCACGGGGCGAGCCTTAACAGATTGCAGAAAGTCGAATGTCCCCGGGGTCAGGTCAAACAAACCCTCACGTCCAGCAAGCGGACCCGAGATGCAGGAACACCAAAAGTTTATTTCGAGTAAAGCTCGACGATGAGCTGTTCGTTCATCGGCGGCGTCTGAACATCTTCGCGGCGCGGCATGGCGACAACGCGAGCCTTGAAATGCTCGCGATCGATATCCAGCCACGGCGCGACGCCCTGGCTCTGAGCCAGATTGCGCGCTTCAAGCACCATTGCGTTCTGGTGCATCTTTTCGCGGAGTGCGATTTCGTCGCCCACTTGCACGAGGTAGCTCGGGACGTTCACCTTGTGTCCCTTTACCTGCACATGACCGTGGAGCACAAGCTGGCGCGCCTGCGAGCGTGAGCCGGCGAGCCCCATGCGATAGACCGCATTGTCGAGGCGCCGCTCGAGCATGACCAGAAGGTTCGAGCCCGTGGGACCCTTCAGGCGCACAGCCTTTTCGAAATAGCTGCGGAACTGCCGTTCGAGAAGGCCATAAGTGCGCTTCATTTTCTGTTTTTCACGCAACTGCACACCGTAGCCGACCATCTTGGCGCGGCGCGCCTGCCCGTGCTGACCCGGAACGAAATTGCGGGTTTCAATGGCGCACTTTTCCGTGAAACACCGCAGGCCCTTCAGGAAGAGCTTTTGGCCTTCCCGACGGCACAAGCGGCAAACTGCTTCGCGATGTCTTGCCACTTCGAGTTCTCCTTTACACCTTGACGATCAGTTTACGGGCTGACGGCCCTTCTTCCTGATCCAGTTCATTTCTCCCAAGAATCCAAACATCAACTATGCCCCACCGAAAAGGGGCTCGGCCGCCACGCCACCAAACTACACGCGGCGGCGCTTTGGCGGTCGACAGCCGTTGTGCGGCACCGGCGTTACGTCCTTAATCGCATTAATGTGCAGCCCGGCAGACGCCAAAGCACGCACAGCAGATTCGCGGCCTGCGCCAGGTCCTTTCACGCGGACCTCGACGGACTTCATACCGTATTGATCGCGCGCAACGCCCGCAGCCGTCGCGGCAGCCTGCTGCGCGGCGTACGGCGTGCCTTTGCGCGATCCTTTGAAGCCGACGGAACCAGACGACGCCCAGCTCACAGCGCGCCCGTCGGGGTCGGTCAGGGTGACGATCGTGTTGTTGAACGTCGCCTGAATGCAAACCACGCCGTGCGGCACGACGCGCTTTTCGCGCTTCTTGCGAAATTCCTTCTTGCGCTTGCCGCCGGCCGGTTTAGCCCCTGCTGCCGGTGCGGCGGTTGCGTCTTGCGCTTTCTCTTTTGCCATTTTCGCTTCTAACCTTTCAAAGTCCCGAGGCTATTTCGCTTCGGCAATTACTTGCGGGCCATCACTTTCTTCTTCGCTGCCACCGCGCCCTTGCGCGGCCCCTTCCGCGTGCGCGCATTCGTATGCGTGCGCTGCCCGCGGACCGGCAAATTGCGCCGGTGCCGCAGCCCGCGGTAGGCCTGAATTTCAATCAGGCGGCGAACATTCATCTGGATTTCCTTGCGGAGGTCGCCCTCGATGCGGCCCTCGCTCTCGATCGCGTTGCGAAGGTGATTGACCTCTTCTTCGGTCAGCTCGCCGACCTTCTTCGTAGGATCGACATTCGCCTTTTCCGCCAAATCGCGAGCGCGCTTCTGGCCGATGCCGTAGATGGCGGTAAGCCCGATCCAAAGCCGCTTATTCGGATTTAAATCTATGCCTGCGATACGTGCCATTCTTCCTCCGACCTCGGCGGCGAAAGCCGCCTGAAAACAAACTAGCCCTGGCGCTGGCGGTGCTTGGGATTGGAACAAATCACACGCACCACGCCGCGCCTATGAACGATCTTGCACTTCATGCAAATTTTCTTAACCGATGCCCGAACTTTCATATCTTTAACGCCTTCCTTGCCGCGCTACTTGTACCGATAGACGATGCGGCCGCGCGTCAGGTCGTAGGGCGAAAGCTCCACGGCCACCCGGTCACCGGGAAGAATGCGGATGAAGTTTTTCCGCATCTTGCCCGAGATGTGCGCGAGAACTTGATGCTTGTTCTCGAGCTCCACGCGAAACATGGCATTGGGAAGCGGTTCGACCACTGTGGCCATCACCTCGATGGCGTCTTCCTTGCCGCTGCCCTCTCCGGGCTTCTTCTTTTCCGGTTCCGGCCTTCTTTGATGAGCCATTTGCTCCTTCAAACCTACGCACATCAACCGCCGATATGGCGGCTTGAAAAAACTACCAAACGGGCCCGGTCGCTTCGCGCGGCCTGGTCAAAATCCACGGACCATTTGCCGTGACAGCGACGGTGTGCTCGAAATGCGCCGAGTCGCTGCCGTCGGCAGTAACAGCCGTCCAATCGTCTTCCAGGACTTTAACGGCCGGACTGCCTGAATTCACCATCGGCTCGATCGCCAGGACCATGCCCTCCTGCAACCTCGGTCCCTGCCCCGGCGACCCGTAGTTCGGCAGCTGCGGGTCCTCATGCATCTTGGTCCCAATACCGTGACCGACAAATTCCCGGACCACCGAGTAGCCGTTCCGCTCGACCCACTGCTGGACCGCGGACGAAATATCGCCGAGGCGGTTCCCGGCGCGCACCTTCTCAATCCCGCGCTCAAGCGATTCACGCGTTACGCGCAGGAGTTTTTCGCGCTCTGGCGCGATCTTGCCCACAGGAACCGTGAGCGCGGCGTCGCCGTAATAGCCGTCCATCAGCACGCCGAAATCCATCGAGAGAATGTCCCCCTCGCGCACCTTGCGCGCAGGGGACGGAATCCCGTGCACCACCTCGTCGTTGATCGACGTGCAAACTGAACCCGGGTACCCGCGATATCCCTTAAACGCAGGTTTGGCGCGATGCTCGGCAGTATAAGCCTCGGCAAACTCGTCGAGATCTTTCGTCGAGATCCCAGGACGAACCATCGCGCGCATCTTTTCCAGCACTTCCCACACGAGCAAGCCCGCGCGATGCATCTTCTCCAATTCGGCCGTCGACTTACAGATAACCATCGGCCCCCGTTACCGGCCGCAAAGCGGCACGGCCCGACACTCGGCGAATGATTTTCGCCAGCGCTTTGCTGACCTCCTCCATCGAGGCCGAAGCGTCAATCACATCCAGGACGCCCTTGCGCCAGTAATAATCGGTCAACGGCCGCGTCTGAAACTCGTAAGCCGCGAGCCGCTCGGAAATCACTTCCGGACGGTCATCCGGACGCTGAATCAACTTGCCGCCGTCAAAATCGCAAATCCCCGGCACTTTGGGCGGCGCTTCGTAGATGTTGTACGTCTCGCCGTTGACGCTGCAGGTCCAGCGCCCCGAAAGCCGCCGCAAAAGCCGGTCTGCCGGGACCCGAAACTCAATCACCACCGGCTTGCCCATCCCGCGCCACTCGAGCAAGTGATCCAGGTCAACCGCCTGCGTGACGGTGCGCGGGTAGCCATCAAACACGCAGCCACGATTGCAATCGCCGCTTTCCAGCCGCTCGGCAACCATCTTCGTAACCAGCGCGTCCGGAACCAGCTCGCCGCGATCCATCAGCGGCTTAGCGCCCAACCCGACCTGAGTACCCTTAGCTACCGCCTCTCTCAACATATCGCCCGTCGAGAGATGTGGCATCCCGTAGCGCCGCGCGAGGCGGTTTGCCTGAGTGCCCTTGCCCGCCCCGGGAGGGCCCAGGAAAATGAAAACGCGATCCAGAGCCATTTTGAAATGAGCGCCGAATCAGGCTCGGCGGCCCCGAACACGGCCCTTTCGCACAAATCCATCGTAATTGCGCATCACCAACTGCGCTTCCAGCTGCTGCACCGTGTCCATGGCAACGCCCACCACGATCAGCAGCGATGTGCCACCAAAATAAAACTGGACACCCAACCCATCCAGAATCGGCCGCCACATGTGCGTGTCAAACCAGTTCCCGACCCACGGCAGATGCTGCAGGTGAATTCCCGAAATCATCCACTCCGGCAGCAGGCAAACGATAGCCAAGTAGATGCCACCGACGAGCGTGAGCCGCGTCAGAACCTTGTTGATGTATTCGGACGTGTTGCGGCCCGGCCGAATCCCGGGAACGAACCCGCCGTACTTGCGCATGTTGTCCGCAAGCTCGGTGGGATTGAAAATGATGCCCACATAAAAGAATGCAAAGAAAATAATCAGCGTCACATAAAGCAGCGTGTAGAGCGGCTCGCCCCATTGAATCGTGGCGCCGAGCTTCTGGAAAAACGGCGACTTATTGCGCAGCAGCAGCGCGAAAGTCTGCGGAAACGTGAGCAACGAGCTGGCAAAGATCGGCGGGATCACGCCGCCGGCATTGACCTTAAGCGGCAGATAGGTCATCTGACCACCCATCACTTTTCGGCCCATCACCCGCTTCGCGTATTGCACGGGGATGCGCCGTTGGCCGTCTTCCACAAAGACGATAAATCCGACAACGGCAACCATGAACACGATCAGGGAAACCAGCACGATACCGGTGAAAGAACCCCACTGGCCGTTCTGGAACTTAACAAACAGGTCGCGGACGCCTCGCGGCAATCCATCCACAATTCCGGCAAAAATGATCAACGACATGCCGTTGCCGATGCCGCGGTCAGTGATCTGTTCACCCAACCACATGATGAAGGCTGAGCCGGTCGTCAAGGTCAGCACCGTCATCAAGGTGAACGCCCAGCCGGGGTTGTAGACGAGGGCTTCGCCCGCCAGTGTCTGTCCGGGACCCTGCAGCGTCCGCGCGATCATCAGCGATTGGAACACGCTCAGGATGATCGTGAGATAGCGGGTATATTGCGTGATCTTGCGGCGCCCGAGTTCGCCTTCCTTCTGCAGCCGCTCGAGATACGGCCAGACAACCACGAGCAGCTCGAGAATAATGGCTGCCGTGATGTAAGGCATGATGCCGAGCGCGAATATGGTCATGCTGCGGAAGTTGCCGCCGCTGAAAAGGTCGAGAACGCCGAGCACCGTGCCTTGATTCTGCTGGAACAACTGCTGCAGCAACGCCGTGTTGATGCCGGGCGTCGGAATGAACGCACCGAGGCGATACACAGCCAGCAACGCGAGCATGAACAGCACGCGAGCGCGCAAGTCGCTGGTCGTAAAGATATTGCGAAACGCTTCAAAAAACTTCTTCATTGCAGGATTTCGGCTTTCCCTCCGGCGCGAGTGATTTTTTCCTGCGCCGACTTGCTGAAGGCGTGGGCTCGCACCGTTAATGCTACTTTCAGCTCACCGTCTCCCAGCACTTTTATGCCGTCACGAACGGCGCGGACGATGCCGTGCCCTGCGAGCGATTCCGGCGTGACGGTTTCGCCGGCGGGAAAAGCGTTAAAAGCTTCGACGTTGACGACCGCAAATTCTCTCGGAAAAGGACTGGAAAAACCGCGCTTAGGCAAGCGCCGATGCAGCGGCATCTGGCCGCCTTCGAATCCCGCACGGCGCGAATAGCCACGGCGTGACTGTTGGCCTTTGTTGCCTGCACCCGAGGTCTTGCCCAGCTTGGATCCCATGCCGCGGCCGACACGAACCTTGCGATGACGCGAGCCGCGAGGCGGCTTCAAATTAGAAAGTGTGTGCTTCATGCGTTTTCCCGACCCTGAATTTCCACCAAGTGATGAACTTTGGCGATCATCCCGCGAATTTCCGGCGTATCCGGGCGTTCGACCACCTGCTGCATGCGGCGAAAGCCGAGACCCCGTATGGTCTGCCGCATGTCACGAGTGCAGCCGATAAAGCTGCGCACCCACTTGATTTTGAGCGTTTTATTGTCGGCGGTAGCCATGATCTTCCGGACGCGGCACTAGGAAGCGGCCGCTTTTTCCGCTCCCTTTTCACGCGATTCGGCGACCTTGGCGGCATCCTTCAGATGCAACAGGGCGTCGAAAGTCGCCTTGATGACGTTGTGCGGGTTGGACGTGCCGAGCGACTTTGTGAGCACGTTCTGTATCCCCGCAACCTCCATAACAGCCCGCACCGGGCCACCAGCGATCACGCCGGTGCCTTCGGGAGCAGGCTTGAGCAGCACTTGGCCCGAACCATACCGCCCCAAAACCGTGTGCGGAATGGACGTACCCTTCAGGTTAAGCTTCACCATATTCTTTTTGGCTTGCTCGATGGCCTTACGAATGGCCATGGGAACCTCGCGCGCTTTGCCCATGCCGAAACCGGCGTGTCCGCCCTGGTCGCCCACCACGACCAACGCGGAAAAGCTGAGGTTCTTGCCACCCTTCACCACTTTAGTCACGCGGTTGATCGAAACCACTTGGTCCTTCAGATTGGCCTGGTTGGTTTCGATCGGCCGGCGAATCGACAAAATGTCTTTAAGTTCTTGTTTCGCCATAAAATTTTAGAACTGCAAGCCCGCCTCCCGGGCCGAATCCGCAAGCGCCTGCACGCGTCCATGATATTGATAACCGCCTCGGTCGAAGACGACTTTTTCGACGCCCTTTGCCTTGGCGCGTTCCGCAATGATTTTGCCGACCACCTTCGAAGCGGCGACGTTGCCGCCACCCTTGATCACGTCCCGCACATCCTTGTCCAGCGAACTCGCAGCCACAATCGTACGGCCTGTGAGATCGTCAATCACCTGCGCCCGAATGTGGCGCGTGGTGCGATGCACGCAGAGACGCGGGCGCTCGGTGGTGCCTGCCACTCTCTTGCGCATCCGCAGGTGAATGCGCTGGCGGTGCGCCTCTCGCGATAACTTTCGAACTGGTGCGGCCACGTTGCCGTCTCCTTGCTGGATGGGTTCGCTTATAGAGCTAGATCCACCCTGCGTTACGAAAACCAAAATTAAGCCGAAGTCTTTGCCCCAGCCTTGCCGGCCTTCTTCTTCAAGCGTTCGCCGGTGATGCGCACACCCTTCTGCTTATAGGGATCGGGCGGACGCAGACCGCGGAGGTTCGCCGCGACCTGTCCCACTTGCCCCTTGTCCGCGCCAGAAACCGTGAGGTGCGTCTGCTTTTCGACGGCCACCTGGATCCCCTCCGGAATCGGGAACTCGACCGGGTGCGAATAGCCAAGCGCGAGAACCACATTCTTGCCCTTTACTTCGGCGCGGTAGCCGACGCCGACGATATCGAGCTCTTTCTTGAAACCCTGCGTCACACCTGTCACCGCGTTTGCCACGAGCGCGCGCGCCAGGCCATGAAGCGCACGCCGTTCTTCGGAATCGCGCTTCGCCACCAGCGTGCCGTCTTTCTGTTCGAAGCGAATACCTGACGGCAACGCAACGTTCATCTTGCCCTTCGGCCCCTGCACGTCGACTGAGTCTTCCTTGATCTGCACCTTCACACCGGAAGGAACAGGGATGATTTTGTTTCCAATTCGCGACATTGTTCGTTCAACGCCTCTTCTGCTGAATTCGTTGCCCAATACTGCAAGTTCACGCCTTTACCGTGAACAATTCGCTACCAAACTTCGCAAAGCACTTCGCCTCCCACGCCCTCTTTGCGCGCATCCTGGCCGGTCATCAGGCCCCGCGGCGTGGAAAGAATCGAAACCCCCATGCCGCCTACGACCGGCCTGATTCCGTTCTTGCCGGTATAGCGACGGGAGCCAGGGCGCGAAACGCGTTTCAAATCCGTGATCACGCTGCGCCTCTCTGGCGTATAGCGGAGAAAGACTCGCAGAACCTTCCTGCCTTTTTCGTCCACGACTTTAAAATTCGCGAGATAGCCCTCGTCCTTCAAAATCCGGGCGATTTCGGTCTTGAGCTTCGAGCAGGGCAAGTCCACCCGCGCATGACGCGCGCGCACGGCATTGCGAATCTGCGTGAGCATGTCGGCGATCGGATCGGTCATCATGTTGCTATTCGGTTCCTTTCAACGCTACCGCGCTACCAGCTTGATTTAACCACGCCGGGGATTTCGCCCTTCAGCGCCAAGGCGCGGAAGTCGATGCGGCACATATCGAACTTGCGGATATACCCGCGCGCACGGCCACAAATGCGGCAACGATTGCGCACCCGGATCTTGAACTTGGGCTTCTTCCGCATTTTGGCGAATTGGCTTGTGCGTGCCATGCTCTTCAGCTCTCCTTAAGACTGCCCGGGCGTGCGGAAAGGGACACCCATGAGCTTCAAAAGCTCGCGTCCCTCTTCGTCGGTGCGCGCCGTCGTGGTGATGGTAATGTTCATGCCCTTGATTTTGTCGACCCGCGTGTAATCGATCTCCGGAAAGACAAGCTGGTCCTTCAGACCCAGCGTGTAATTCCCGCGCCCGTCAAACGAGTTCTGTGGCAGCCCCTTGAAGTCGCGCACGCGCGGCAACACAACGGACGTCAGCCGGTCAAGGAATTCATACATGCGCTCGCCCCGCAACGTGACCATGCAGCCGATCGCCATCCCTTTGCGAATCTTGAAATTCGCGATGGACTTTTTGGCGCGTGTGATCACCGGCTTCTGGCCCGAGATCTGTCCCAGCTCCGCCGCCGCCGTATCGATGAGCTTCACGTTCTGGCTGGCTTCGCCCAAGCCGATATTCACCGTCACCTTCGAGACCTTCGGGACGGCCATCGAATTCTTGTAGCCGAAGCGCTTTACCAGCGCCGGCATCGTTTCATTCCGGTATTTGTCGTGCAAACGGCTCGGCATTCTGATTTCCTTAGCTCTCAAATGTTGCGTTGCAGCGCCGGCAGGTGCGGGCTTTCGTGCCATCCGGCAACTTCGTGTGTCCGATGCGAGCGTGCTTGCCGCAACTCGGGCAGACCAGCATCACGTTCGAGACGTGGATCGGGCCTTCCTTGTCGAGAATCCCTCCGCGGATGTTCTTCGAAGGATTCGGGCGCGTATGCTTCTTGATGATATTAGCGTGTTCGACCGTAACCGTCCGCTTGAGCGGGTTCACGGCCAGCACTTTGCCCGTGCGCCCTTTGGCGCGCCCTGTCATCACCTTCACCGTGTCGCCGTGGCGAATCCCCATCGGCACGTGTTTTGTATTCGCTTCTGTCATGGCTACCACACTTCCGGCGCGAGCGAGACGATCTTGGTGAACTTCTTCTCCCGCAATTCACGCGCCACCGGCCCGAAAACGCGTGTGCCGACCGGCTCATTCGCATCGTTGATCAAAACCGCTGCATTGTCGTCAAAACGGATGTACGTTCCATCCTTCCGCCGGTGCTCCTTGCGCGTGCGCACCACCACTGCCTTCACCACTTTGCCTTTCTTCACCTGGCTGTCCGGCGTCGCTTCCTTCACCGACGCGGTGATCACATCGCCCAGCCCGGCCCTCAGTCCGGCATCTCCCCCCACAGGGAGGATGCAGGTGAGCTGGCGAGCGCCCGAGTTATCGGCAACCGTCAGCCAAGTTCGCATCTGAACCATGTTCGTATCCCCTTGCCGCCGATTACGCTACGCGCGTGGAGCGCTGGATCACTTCCTTCAGGCGCCATCGCTTCAATTTCGAAAGCGGACGCGTGGAAACGATACGTACTGTGTCTCCAATACGCGCCTCGCCCGTTTCGTCATGGGCATAGTATTTCTTGCCCGTACGCACCACGCGGCGATAGAGCGGATGCTGTGCCGCGCGCGTCACCTTCACTACAATCGTCTTCTGCATCTTGTTACTGGTCACCACGCCCACTAGTTCCTGCCGCGCGCCGCGCGCGGAAGGAGCGGCTGGGGCCGCTGCTTCGTTTGCCATTACGCCTTCCTCAATTCCGCTTCGCGCAGAAGCGTCTTCACCCGCGCCAGGTCCTTCCGTGTTTCGCGCAGCTTTTTCAGCCCTTCCGTCTGGCCGGTGGTGAGCTGAAACCGCAGCCGGAAAATCTGCTCGTGAAGCTCGCGCTCGGCAAGCTCCAGCTCGCTTTTGCCCTTTTCGCGAAGCTCTTCCACGCGTTTAGCCATTAGAGCTCTCCTGCCCGCGTCACGAACTGCGTCTTGATCGGCAGTTTGTGCGCCGCGAGCTGCATCGCTTCGGTAGCGGCCGCAAGGTCCACGCCGGACATTTCAAACATCACGCGCCCCGGCTTTACCACCGCCACCCAGCGCTCCGGTGGTCCTTTGCCCTTGCCCATACGAGTCTCGGCCGGCTTCTTGGTGTACGGCTTATCCGGAAAGATCCGGATCCATAATTTTCCGCCACGCTTGATGAAGCGCGTGATCGCCACGCGAGCCGCTTCGATCTGGCGATCGGTGATCCAGGCCGGCTCAAGAGCCTTCAGACCGAAATCGCCAAACGCGAGCGATCCGCCGCGCCAGGCCTTCCCAGTACGGCGGCCGCGCTGCTGCTTGCGGTATTTAACTTTCTTCGGCATCAACATGATCGTTCGCCTGTGTCCCTATACTTCCTTCGTTTCCCGAGCTTCGGCAGCCTGGCCGGCATTCTTGCTGCGCTGCGGAACGCGCTCGCCCTGGAAAATCCAGCACTTTACGCCGATCAATCCGTATGTCGTCTTCGCTTCCGCGGTGCCGAAATCAATATCCGCGCGCAGCGTTTGCAGCGGCAGCCTTCCTTGCAAATACCACTCCTTGCGCGCGATTTCCGCGCCGTTCAAACGCCCCGCCACGCGGACCTTGATCCCTTTGCATCCGAACCGGAGCGCGGAATCTACTGCCTTGCGCATGGCACGGCGGAAAGCAACGCGCTTTTCCAGTTGCAGCGCGATCGACTCCGCAACCAAGGTTGCGGCGAGTTCCGGCCGATGCACTTCCTGAATATCGATATGCACTTCGCGCTTGGTGCGTTTCTGCACTTCGGCCTTGAGCTTATCGATTTCCGAGCCCTTGCGCCCGATGATGATCCCAGGCCGCGCCGTATAGATGCGAACCACCAATTTGTTGGCGGCCCGCTCCACGTCGATGCCGTCGATCCCGGCCGACTTCAGCCGGTCCTTAAGCTGCTTGCGGAGGATCACGTCTTCGTGCAGCAGATCCGCATAGTCGCGCTTGGCAAACCAGCGCGAGCGCCAGTTTTTCGTATAGCCCAGCCGAAAACCGTAGGGATGTGTTTTCTGTCCCAAACTTGCCTCCTACTTCTTTTTGTTCCGCTGCTTCTGTACTTCCTTCGCGCGCTTCTCAATCGTTTTGCGAGCCTTGCGAATCGCGCCCTTCACGCCCTTCGAGGCGGCGGCTTCCGCCGCAGCTTCGGCAGCGCGGTTTTCGGCGGCGCGCAAATGCTCGGCAACCTGCACCGTGATGTGCGCCGTTCGCTTCTGATAGCGGAAACCGCGCCCTTGTGGTGCGGGGCGCATGCGCTTCCACCGCGGGCCTTCGTTGACGAAACAGCCCGTCACATAAAGCTGATCCACATCCAGCGAGCTGCCAGAGTCGTCCGCCTTGCGCTCTGCATTCGCGATTGCGCTGCGCAAGGTTTTTTCGATGTCCCGCGCAATGCGCTTTTTTGTGAAGCGCAGCGTCTGCAGCGCATCCTCAGCTCGCCGGCCGCGGATCAGGTCGATCACGAGCCGCGCCTTTTGCGGGGAAACACGCACGAAACGCGTGAGCGCCACACCTTCTATCTGACCGTCGGTTTGCGTCAGTGTAGCCATTATCCTCTTATCCCTTTGCCGGTGCTCCGCCGGCCGCTGGAGCCGCTCCGGCAGGAGCTGCCGCCGCAGCCGCCTTCTCGAGCGCCGCTTTCACGGCGTGTCCCTTGAACGTACGCGTCGGCGAAAATTCGCCCAGCTTGTGACCCACCATCTGCTCCGTGATGTAGACCGGAATGAACTTCTTCCCGTTGTGCACGGCAATCGTGTGCCCAATCATCTCCGGCAAGATCGTCGACCGGCGCGACCACGTCTTCACCACTTTCTTTTCGTTGCGGGCGTTGAGCGCTTCCACCTTCTCGCGAAGATGGCCGTCAATAAACGGTCCCTTTTTAAGCGAGCGCGGCATTTGTCTCCTATCCCTCTACTCTTCCACCCGGCGCAGCTTCACCCACTGCGCCCGGCGCATCTTGCGGAATCCCCGCACCGGTCCTGGAACTCGGTGTGAAACCGGGCAGAACGGGCATATGAACCGCGTGCCCTGCGCGTTCGGAATTTTGTCTACAATCACGGCCCAGCCCGGGCGGCACAGGCGGTATAAAACCTGTGGCGCGGGAGCGAACCGCGACGATGTTTTCGCGGCGGGTTTTGCCGCGGGCTTGCCTGCCGGCTTCGCTGAAGCCTTTGCAGGCCGGCGCGAAACGGTTTTGCGCGCGGACGAATTGCGCCGCGTTGCACGTCGAGACGTTCGGGTGGCTCTCATGAGCATGCTCTCAATTCCCCGCCGCGCCGGGTTCATTTTTACTTCTAATCCTTGCTTCTGCTGCTTACGGCTTGCGCCGCTCCACGATCAACCGGTCGCTCGGACGCTTTTTCCGCGTCTTCGCTCCCAGTGTCGGGAATCCCCAAGGCGTCTGCGGGTGATTGCCCTTGACGCGCCCCTCACCGCCGCCGTGCGGGTGGTCGACTGGATTCATCGCCACGCCGCGCACCGTAGGACGCTTCCCGTGCCAGCGGGTGCGTCCCGCCTTGCCGTAGATCACGTTCTCGTGATCGAGGTTCCCAAGCTGCCCAATCGTCGCCATGCAATCGACGCTGAACTTCCTCACTTCACCCGACGGCAGCTTCACGAGGGCAATCTCGCCTTCCTTGCTCAGAAGCTGGGCCGCCGTTCCCGCCGAACGAACCACCTGTCCGCCCTTGCCCGGAAACAGCTCGAGATTGTGAACCATCGTGCCGGGCGGAATGTGCCGGAACGACAGCGCGTTGCCCGGCAGAATGTCGGCGTCTTCGCCATTTTGCACGGTCATGCCGACCGTAAGTCCAACTGGCTGCAGGATGTAACGCTTCTCCCCATCGGCATAGTGCAGCAGCGCGATGCGAGCCGAACGGTTCGGGTCGTATTCGATCGCCGCCACTTTCGCCGGGATCCCAATCTTGTCCCGCCGGAAATCGATGGCGCGATACTTTTTCTGGTGGCCGCCGCCGCGGTGCCACATCGTGACCTCGCCGTGCGAATTGCGGCCTCCGCTGCGCTTTTTCGATTCGGTAAGCGATTTTTCCGGGGTCTGCTTCGTGATGTCGCTCTTATCGAGCATCGTCAGGAAGCGGCGCGCCGGCGTATACGGCTTAAACGTTTTCAGTGCCATATTTACCTCGTAAATCCCGGCAGGCTTGCGCCCCCCGGTCCCGCGTTACAAATTCTCTGCGTACTCGATCATCTTTTCGCCCGGC
>Ga0335072_10010442_pt1 | contig 13371 bp, 12 predicted proteins | sample Lox_Sample_21_FD_206725 | JGI IMG/M metagenome (GOLD analysis project Ga0335072, IMG submission 206725) | Soil microbial communities from Loxahatchee National Wildlife Refuge, Florida, United States - Lox_Sample_2.1 | ecosystem: Environmental > Terrestrial > Soil > Wetlands | place: USA...
CTAACAATTTGCCCGTATCCGGGGAAATAGGTGTTTTTTGCTTGCCTGAATTGGTTATTCCTTCGAGCATGAGCGATTCTCGTGGAGTCGTTCAACGACCGGCTCCAAAGACGGGTGTTCCCAGCCCGCCCAAAAACACATCATCGTCGCCCAGGTGGGGGACCGATGCCTACTCGGAAGTCGCCACGGTGCCCCAGCCGTGGGTACGGCGGCAACCGCTGCGGGGGCAGCCGCCAAAGATTCGACGGCCTGCGGGTACTCAGCGCGCTCCGGCACGGACCCCGCCCGGCGGGATTCGGATCGGCCCGGGACGGCCTGGTCCGGAACTGATGTCCGCCCCGACGGCACTGGACGGCCTGGAACTCCCGCGCGACGAGGACGCCGACGGATCGAGCTGGCGCGACCGGATCTACCGCATCACCCGAATCGATCTCGGTCCGGGCAAGGGCGCGGTGTACGAGCGTGGCCTGCGGGATCGCATCCGCACAGGTGTGGGAACCGCGATTCCGATCGCTGTTCTGGGCCTCAAAGGTGGTGTCGGCAAGACGGCGGTGGTTGAAGCGCTCGGCTCGACCTTCGCCCACGTGCGCGACGACCGGGTAATCGCCGTCGACATCGATGCCGGCGACCTGGCCGCGCGGCACGGTCGCCGCAGCCCGCGGACCATGGCCGACTTGCTCTTGGATGCCCCCCCGACGCGGTACAGCGATGTGCGAGCACACACCTATATGAACAGTTTCGGACTGGAAGTCCTGGGTCTGCCGGACTATGCGCGCACCGACTGGCGACCGGAGCGACATGACGTCGTCAAGGCGTTCTCGATTCTGCGAACTCACTATTCGGTGGTTCTGGTGGACTGCGTCAAGGAGCTCAATTCCAGTGTGATGCAGGCGGTTCTGCCGGAGTCACGCGCGCTCGTGGTGGTCACCAGCCCGGCCATCGACGCGATACGGCAAACCAGGACAACACTGGAGTGGTTGTGCAACAACGGATATCAACGACTGATGCAGTCGACGGTGCTTGCCGTAAACCACATCGAGCCGGGCAATCTGGATGCCCTGGCCACCAGGGAACTTGAGCTGTTGTCCGCTCACGTCGCCGCTACGGTGGTGCTGCCGTTCGATCGGCATGTGCGCGAAGGTAGAGAGATCGGGCTCGATCGAATGAGCAAGCGCAGCAGGCGGAGCTACTTGAAGATGGCGGCCGTGCTGGCCGATACGTTCCCCGGCCGGGACGGGCACGCGCGAGCCCGCTGAGCACCCCGCGCGGAGCACCGAGGCTGCATCCAGGGCTACCCGCAGGCGACTTTGCCGGCTCTCACCGCAGTCTCGATGCCGCCGCGCCCGGCACTAGGATCGACCGCATGACAGCTACTAGCGCGGAACTGCTGGATTACGACGAGGTCGTCGCGCGTTTCGACCCGGTGCTCGGGCTCGAGGTGCACGTCGAGCTGTCCACCCTGACCAAAATGTTCTGCGGCTGCGCCACTGCATTCGGCGCCGAACCCAACACCCAGGTGTGCCCGGTGTGCCTGGGCCTGCCCGGTTCGCTGCCGGTGCTCAACCGGGCCGCCGTCGAGTCGGCGATCCGCATCGGACTGGCGCTGAACTGCGAGATCGTGCCGTGGTGCCGCTTCGCCCGGAAGAACTACTTCTATCCGGACATGCCGAAGAACTACCAGATCTCGCAGTACGACGAGCCGATCGCCGTCAACGGCTACCTCGAAGCGCCGCTGGAGGACGGCACCACCTGGCGAGTCGAGATCGAGCGCGCGCACATGGAGGAAGACACCGGCAAGCTGACCCACATCGGCAGCGAGACCGGCCGCATCCATGGCGCGACGAATTCGCTGATCGACTACAACCGCGCCGGGGTCCCGCTGATCGAGATCGTCACCAAGCCCATCGTCGGGGCCGGAGAACGCGCGCCGCAGATCGCCCGCGCGTACGTGACGGCGTTGCGAGACCTGTTGCGCGCGTTGGACGTATCCGATGTCCGTATGGATCAGGGCTCGATGCGCTGTGACGCCAACGTATCGCTCATGCCCAAAGGGACAGCCGAATTCGGCACCCGCACCGAGACCAAGAACGTCAACTCGCTGAAAAGTGTCGAGGTCGCGGTGCGTTACGAAATGCAGCGGCAAGCCGCTGTGCTGTTATCCGGCGGCCAGATCACCCAGGAGACCAGGCACTTCCACGAGTCCGGCTACACCAGCCCCGGCCGGGCCAAGGAGACCGCCCAGGACTACCGGTATTTCCCCGAGCCGGACCTGGAACCCGTCGCGCCCAGCAGCGAGCTGGTCGAGCAGCTACGCCAGACCATTCCCGAGCTACCGTGGTTGAGCCGCAAGCGGATTCAGGACGAGTGGGGCATTTCCGACGAGGTGATGCGAGATCTCGTCAACGCGGGTGCGATCGAATTGGTCACCGAAACCGTCAAGCACGGCGCGTCCAGCGAATCCGCGCGCGCCTGGTGGGGGAACTTCCTGGTGCAGAAGGCCAACGAGGCCGGCACCGGACTGGACGAGCTGCCCATCACCCCGGCGCAGGTCGCAGAGGTGGTCGCGCTGGTCGACGAGGGCAAGCTGTCCAACAAACTGGCCCGCCAAGTGGTGGAGGGTGTGCTGGCCGGGGAGGGTGAACCGGCGCAGGTGATGACTGCCCGCGGGTTGGAGCTGGTGCGCGACGATTCGGTGACGCAGGCCGCGGTCGACGAGGCCCTGGCCGCCAATCCCGATGTGGCAGAAAAGATTCGCGGCGGGAAGGTGGCCGCGGCGGGCGCGATCGTCGGCGCGGTGATGAAAGCCACCCGCGGGCAGGCCGACGCGGCGCGGGTACGCGAACTGGTCCTGGCCGCCTGCGGTCAAAACTGACCAATCCGACGGAACGACCGCCGCAAGATGTCGTCCCGATCCATCATGATGTGGTGATGGGTGAACCGTTCGACGAGCTGATGTCGATGCTGGACTCCCCGGTGTTCGTGGTCACGACCCAGGTCGACGGCCAGCCATCGGGTTGTCTGGTCAACTTCGCGACTCAAGTCGGCGTGCGACCCTCGAGGTTCATAATCGCCATCGCCAAGACCAGCCGCGCCTGCGCCGTGGCGAACCGCGCCACTCACCTGGCGGTGCACATGCTGTCGCAAGGTCAACATGGCCTGGCCGAACTTTTCGACGACCAAACGGGTGATGAGACCACCAAATTCGCGCGCTGCTCGTGGCGGGGCGGACCGCAGGGGATGCCGGTTCTCGACGACGCCGCCGCCTGGTTCGTCGGTAGGACGCTGGATCGGGCTGACTTCGGGGACCACATGGGCTACCTATTGGAACCCGCCGGCGTCTGGGCCCCCGAAAACCCCGAAGACTTCCTCTACCTCTCCGACCTCGACGACGAAGACTCCAGAGGCGACGAAGAGCCACAGCGCTTCTTCGACCGTGAACCGGTCGAACAACCGCGCCGCTACGGCGTGCCGAGATTCACCCTGGACAGGTTCTGATTACGTCTTGTCGTCGCTGCTGCGCGGGAAGCCGCCGCCCGACGGGAACAGCGGGAACACCACGTCGTCGAGCTTTTCGGCATCACCGGCGGTCTTGTTGACGGTCGCGCCCCAGACGTTCCCGTCAGGCGACATGCGCAACGCCCACGCGTGTCCGTGCGTGTCCTTGCGGACCGCCTCGGGCTCACCGGTGACCGCGCCCGTCCCCTTGGCGAGGCGGACCGCCACGGTCTGCTTGGTGTTGACCAGGTTCACCAGCACCACCCCGTCCATGGCCGCGCACCCGGCCACGCCCGGCTTATCCGGCCAGGTCCACACCGTGGAAACCTCGGATTTCTTGGTGATGCGCTGCAACCGGTCCGCGGTCGGCGTGCGGTCGACGACATACAGCGAGCCGTCGACCGGGTCGGTGCACAGGCCGCCGGCCGAGCCGACTCCGGATAGCGCCGTCGTCGGCGGGGCCTGGCCGACGGTGGTCGGCTGCTCGATGCGCAGCACCTTGCCCGCCAGCGATTTGGGGTCCGCGGCCATCGCCGGGTTGCCCGCATCGCCGGTCATCACGACCAGCGTGGTGGGGCTGGTGAAGAGCAACGCCCCCATGTTCCCGATGGCGCCTTTGGGGATCCCGGTCAGGATGTCCTTGGGGATGTCGCCGTCAGCTATGCGGATGACCCGGTTATCGGTGGGCGTACTGATGTAGGCGTACATCAGCCGGTCCTGCTTGTAGGTGGGCGACAGCACGATGTCCATCAATCCGCCATCCCCGGACGGGTCGACCGGGATGACCATCTTCACCTTCGGCTCGGCGTTGACAGAGATCGCCTTGATCGCGCCGGTGGTGCGCTCGGCGACCAGCGCGGTCTTGCTGTCGACGCCCATGATCAAGCCGCTGGTGCTTTCCAAGCAGCCCTGCATCACCCCTGGCGCCGGACACACCTTCGGGAAAGGTGTCGCGGGCAGCGGCGGTGGCGGGGGAGGCGAGGTGGGGGGCTGCGGCTTGAGCTCCGGATTGGTCGTGAACGGCTGCGACTGGGCGTCGTTGAACCGCGCGCACCCGCTCAGTAGCAGCACTGCTGCACACAGCGCGGCGAGTGCGCACCGAACCGACCGCCGTATCCGCATGCTCGACAGGCTACGGACATTGCGGGCGGTGCCGCCACATGCCCACATTCGAAGCCGTCGGCCCGGCGATTCTGTGTCTTGACGCGTGGCGCGATCGCCTTGCGGCCGATCTGCACCCGCCCGGCGGGCGAACTGCGGATTTGTCTGGTCAAAGCGCCGCTTCAAATCCCCAATTCAGGGCTAAATGCCCTTACCCTGACACGGGTGACCAGTCAAACGCACGACTCGGGTTGGCGGCGGCCGAGTGATTCCCTGGAGCCGATCCCGGGGCGCCCCGCCTCGGCAAGCCTGGTCGATCCCGAAGACGACCTGACGCCAGTCGGATACCCAGGCGATTTTGGAACCACCACCGGCATCCCGCCGTACAACCCCGGCACTTCGGGCGGTTCCGTGCACAACCTGATGGACTCGCAGGAGCCGCTGCCGTACGCGTTCAACCCCCCGCAACCGGCGGCCAAGCAGACGGCCGAACCCGCCACGATCGATTCGGACGCGGACGACGACCGCCAATCCGCCGTCGGCCGCCGCGGCACCCAGCACCTTGGCTTGCTGATCCTGCGCCTCGGCTTGGGCGTGGTGCTGGGCGCCCACGGGCTGCAGAAGCTCTTCGGCTGGTGGGGCGGCCAGGGCATGTCCGGATTCAAGAGTTCACTGTCCGACGCCGGCTACCATCACGCCGACATCCTGGCCTATGTGAGCGCCGGCGGCGAGATCGTCTCGGCCGCGCTGCTGGTGCTGGGCCTGTTTACTCCGGTGGCCGCAGCGGGCGCGCTGGCGTTCCTGATCAACGGTCTGCTCGCCTCGATCTCCGCCAAGCCGCATTCGCACAACTTCTCGTACTTCCTGCCCGACGGGCATGAATATCAGATCACCCTGATCGTCGTCGCCGTCGCCGTGATCCTGTGCGGTCCCGGCAGATACGGCCTCGACGCCGGCCGGGGCTGGGCGTATCGACCCTTCATCGGGTCCTCTGTCGCGCTGCTGAGCGGTATCGGAGCCGGCGTCGCCGTGTGGATGCTGCTCAACGGCGTGAACCCGGTCGGCTGATTCACTGATAGGTGTTGCCGAACTTTCCGCAACGACCAGGCTCAAATGACTTAGCCTGAGAGTCGTCCATACGCGTTCCTTGCCGATCTCCAAGGGGGGTCCTTTGAGCACACCGGGCGACTCCAACCAGCGTTCTTGGGAGCAACAGACCCAGCAGGGCGGGATTCCCTGGTATGCGCAGCCGCGCCGGGAAGACCGTCCGCCGCCACCGCAAAGTCCGCAGCCGCCGCCGCGACCCTATCCAGGTGCTTACCCAGGTGCTGGTCAGTACCAGCAGCCGCAATACGGGCAGCCGCCGGCACAGTGGAGCCAGCCAAGTCCGACGCCTGCGGCCGAGCCGTCGAAGGCCAGCGGCTCCGGGGGCAAACGCTTTCTGATCGGGTCGCTGATAGCCGCGGTTCTGATCATCGGAGTAGTCGCCGTCCTGCTGGTGACCGGGGTCTTGAACCATGACACCAAGAAAATCGCCGTCGCGGGCGTGCAAACCGAAGTCCAACAAGTCCTGGTGGACCGGATCACCGGCTACACCTCCGACGACATCAAGGACGTCAAGTGCAACAACGGCCAAGACCCGACGGTGAAGAAAGGCGGCACCTTTTCCTGCGACGTCACCGTCCGGGGCAAACAGCACAAGTTGACGGTGACGTTTCAGGACGACAACGGGACCTACTCGGTCGGTCTGCCCCAACTGAGCGGTGGCAAATGAATCGCCGTCGGAGCGGGTGGACGAACTCGGTCAAGGTGACCGTTCTGGCCGCGTGTGTGGCACTGACATTGGCCGGGTGCGGCGGCACGACCAGCATGGTGAACGGACGGGCCGTGACAGGGCTGTACGACCCGGGTGAAGTGGGCGGGTTGCCGGTGAGCGAGGGCCCCAGCGGGCCCAAACCCAATGCGCCGCAGCCGACGGGCACGGTAAAGAACACCGATAACGGCGAAATCGACCACCTGTCCATGCTGGGGATGAACGACATCGAAGATTTCTGGAAACAGAATTGGCCGGATGCGGCCAAGAAACCCTTCAAGGCCGTCAGCACCTTTGTGTCTTACGATTCGCACGATCCGAACAGCCCAATAGTGTGTCGTATTCAGACCTATAAACTTGTCAATGCCGCGTTTGTGTTCAATTGCAACCTCGTCTTGTGGGATCGGGGACAGTTGTTCGCCAACGCAAAGAAGTTTTTCGGCGATATGTCGGTTGTCGGAATCCTTGCCCACGAGTTCGGGCACGCGTTGCAGTTCAATGGGGGATTGGTCGACGCCCGCACAACGCCGACCCTGGTCAAGGAGCAGCAGGCGGATTGTTTCGCCGGGGTCTATCTGCGGTGGGTCGCCGAAGGACACTCGTCACGCTTCAACCTGACCACCGGCGACGCGCTCAGCCATGTGATGGCCGGGATGCTCAAGATTTCGGATCCGATCATGTCGGAGGAAGAATTCGAGGAAGGGTCGAGCCAGGCCCACGGCACCGGGCTCGACCGAATAAGCGCGTTCCAGATGGGCTTCGACAGCGGGTCTGGAACATGCGCCAAAATCGACATGAACGAAATCAAAAACCGGCGCGGTAATGAACCGTTGGCGTTGCAACAGGACTCCTCCGGCGAAACAGACACGGGCGAAGTGACCGTCGACGAAGACAACGTGAGGACCTGGGTCGACATTCTCAACAAGGTCTTTTCTCCCAAATCGCCTCCTACGTTGTCCTTCGACGCCTCCAAGGCTTGTCCGGACGCCAAGCCCACCAAGGGCGCTTCGTATTGCCCGGCGACCAATACCCTCACCGCCGATTTGCCGACCTTGCAGCAGATCGGCAAGCCCGGTGGCAAAGGAGGGATGACCGACCCGCAGATGCTTCAGGGCGACAACACCGCGATGTCGATCATCTCGTCCAGATATGCCTTGGCGGTTCAGCATGAGAAGGGATTACCGCTGGACACAGCGGACACCGCGGTGCGGACGGCGTGTCTGACGGGCGCCTCTCAGCGCAACATGGCCGAGCCGGTCAGCATCCCCTCCGGCAAGACGCTGGTGCTGACTGCCGGTGACCTCGATAAGGCCGTCATCGGACTGCTGATGAACGGCGTGGCCGCCAGTGACGTCAACGGCGCGAACATGCCCGCCGGCTTCACGCGGGTTACCGCTTTCCGCGGCGGCGTGCTCGGCAACATCGACGAGTGCTTCAAACGGATCACGTAACGAGCACCGTCAGCCGTACGGGTTGGGAACCCTGCCCGCGCTGATTTCGGTCAGCTGCGGCAGGGTCGAGAAGGTGACCGCGGGCAATCGCAGGTCCGCACCGCTCTTGAGCCGGGCGCGCGCCCAGGAACCCCGGCTGAAGCGCAGCCCTTCGATGTCATCCCAGCTCACCGTCTGGCTCCCCAGCAGGTTTCGCACGGTCACGCCCCGCTCGTCGGCGACGGTGCGCAGCCGGATGATCAACGCCGACAACAGCACCGGGATGACGAGCAGAGGCGCGCTCGGCGGCCAGGCCAGCATCGGGATCAGCAGCCCGAGGGTGAAGAATCCGACGGCGATGTGCGCCATCGGCGACACCCGCAGCACCACCCGCGATTCAGTGACCACGTTCGCATCATTCCATCGCGGGGATTTCCGGGCGCCCCGGTGCCGGCTGCAGGCAGCGGATTTGACTGCTGAGCAGTGCGAAGACTACCGTCGGACGCTATGGAAACCGCCGGAAAGCCCGGACTGCTCGTAGTAATTAGTCGGCGCGTTGGTGCCTGACTAGCCCAATCGAGCACCAACGCGACCCTCGTGCAGCAGCTGAGCTGTCGGGGGTTTTTTGTTGCCCAGCATGAACGGACTTAAGAGGAAACAGTGAGCGCACCCACCAGGCCCCACATTGAGCGCCAGAACCCGGCCAACGGTGCCACGCGGCCCGCCGCCAAGCCGAAACACGTTGCGCCCGAGCAGGTTACCGGCGCGCAGTCGGTGATCCGGTCGCTGGAGGAACTGGACGTCGACATCATCTTCGGCATTCCGGGCGGGGCGGTACTGCCCGTATACGACCCGCTGTTCGATTCGCAGAAGCTACGCCACGTGCTGGTCCGCCACGAGCAGGGCGCCGGCCACGCCGCCAGCGGCTACGCACACGCCACCGGCAGGGTCGGGGTCTGCATGGCGACCTCCGGGCCCGGCGCCACCAATCTGGTAACCCCGCTGGCCGACGCGCAGATGGACTCGGTACCGGTGGTCGCGATCACCGGCCAGGTCGGGCGTGGGCTGATCGGGACGGATGCGTTCCAGGAGGCCGACATCTCGGGCATCACCATGCCGATCACCAAGCACAACTTCCTGGTCCGCTCCGGCGACGAGATTCCCCGGGTCATGGCGGAGGCCTTCCACATCGCGGCCTCCGGACGCCCGGGCGCGGTGCTCGTCGACATCCCCAAGGACGTGCTGCAGGGCCAGTGCACGTTCAGTTGGCCGCCGCGGATGGATCTGCCCGGCTACAAGCCGAACACCAAACCGCACAGCCGGCAGGTCCGGGAGGCCGCCAAGCTGATCGCGGCCGCCCGCAAACCGGTGCTCTACGTCGGCGGCGGCGTGATCCGCGGCGAGGCGACCGAGGAGCTGCGCGAACTGGCCGAGCTGACCGGCATCCCGGTGGTCACCACGCTGATGGCGCGCGGTGCGTTTCCGGACAGCCACCAGCAGAACCTGGGCATGCCCGGCATGCACGGCACCGTGGCCGCGGTGGCGGCGCTGCAGCGCAGCGACCTGCTGATCGCGCTGGGCACCCGCTTCGACGACCGGGTCACCGGAAAGCTCGACTCGTTCGCGCCGGAGGCCAAGATCATCCACGCCGATATCGACCCGGCCGAGATCGGCAAGAACCGGCATGCCGACGTGCCGATCGTCGGCGACGTCAAGGCCGTCATCACCGAACTCATTGCGATGCTGCAGCACTACGAGACACCGGGCAAGATCGAGATGACCGATTGGTGGGCGTATCTGAATAACACTCGATCCACCTATCCGCTGAGCTACGGCCCGCAGAGCGACGGCAGCCTGAGCCCGGAGTACGTGATCGAGAAGCTGGGTGAGATCGCCGGGCCGGACGCCGTCTATGTCGCCGGCGTCGGCCAGCACCAGATGTGGGCGGCGCAGTTCATCAAGTACGAAAAGCCGCGCACCTGGCTGAATTCCGGCGGGCTGGGCACCATGGGGTTCGCCATCCCGGCGGCCATGGGCGCCAAGATCGCCCGCCCGGACGCCGAGGTCTGGGCGATCGACGGCGACGGCTGCTTCCAGATGACCAACCAGGAGCTGGCCACCTGCGCCATCGAGGGCGCGCCGATCAAGGTGGCACTGATCAACAACGGCAACCTGGGCATGGTGCGCCAGTGGCAGAGTCTGTTCTATCAGGAGCGCTACTCGCAGACCGACCTTGCCACGCACTCCCACCGCATCCCGGACTTCGTGAAGCTGGCCGAGGCGCTGGGTTGCGTCGGATTGCGTTGCGAGCGTGAGGAAGACGTCGTCGACGTCATCAACCAGGCACGCGCGATCAATGACCGGCCGGTGGTGATCGACTTCATCGTCGGCGCCGACGCGCAAGTGTGGCCGATGGTGGCCGCCGGAACCAGCAACGACGAAATCCAGGCCGCCCGGGGTATCCGCCCGCTGTTCGACGACGAAAGCGAAGGCCACGCCTGATGAGCCACGATCACGCGCCTAAAACGCACACACTGTCGGTGCTGGTCGAAGACAAGCCCGGTGTTCTCGCGCGGGTCGCGGCGCTGTTCTCGCGGCGCGGTTTCAACATCGAGTCGTTGGCGGTGGGGGCCACCGAGCAGAAGGACATGTCGCGGATGACCATCGTGGTCTCCGCGGAGGAGACTCCGCTCGAGCAGATCACCAAACAGCTCAACAAGCTGATCAATGTCATCAAGATCATCGAGCAGGACGATGAGAGCTCGGTGTCCCGAGAGTTGGCCCTGATCAAGGTGCGTGCCGACGCCGGTACCCGCAGTCAGGTGGTCGAGGCGGCTAATTTGTTCCGCGCCAACATCATTGATGTATCGCCCGAATCGCTGACCGTCGAGGCAACTGGCAACCGCGGCAAGATCGAAGCGCTGCTGCGACTGCTGGAACCGTTCGGTATCCGCGAAATCGCCCAATCCGGAATGGTGTCGTTGTCCCGCGGTCCCCGCGGTATCGGCACAGCAAAGTAACAGATACAAGGAGAAATGCAGCAGTGGCACTAGAGATGTTCTACGACGACGATGCAGACCTGTCGATCATCCAGGGGCGCAAGGTCGGGGTGATCGGATACGGCAGCCAAGGGCACGCACACTCGTTGAGCCTGCGCGACTCTGGCGTGCAGGTGAAGGTCGGCCTCAAAGACGGTTCGAAGTCCCGGCCCAAGGTCGAGGAGCAGGGCCTGGATGTCGACACCCCCGCCGAGGTCGCCAAGTGGGCCGACGTGATCATGCTGCTGGCCCCCGATACCGCGCAGGCCGACATCTTCAAGAACGACATCGAGCCCAATCTGAACGCCGGTGACGCACTGTTTTTCGGCCACGGCCTGAACATCCACTTCGACTTGATCAAGCCCCCCTCCGATGTCACCGTCGCGATGGTGGCCCCGAAGGGCCCCGGTCACCTGGTGCGCCGGCAATTCGTCGACGGCAAGGGCGTGCCGTGTCTCATCGCGGTCGACCAGGACCCGACCGGCAGCGGCGAGGCGCTTGCGCTGTCCTACGCCAAGGCCATCGGCGGCACCCGCGCCGGCGTCATCAAGACCACGTTCAAGGACGAGACCGAGACCGACCTGTTCGGTGAGCAGGCCGTGTTGTGTGGTGGCACAGAGGAATTGGTCAAGACCGGTTTCGACGTGATGGTCGAGGCGGGCTACCCGCCGGAGATGGCGTACTTCGAGGTGCTGCACGAGCTCAAGCTGATCGTCGACCTGATGTACGAGGGCGGCATCGCGCGGATGAACTACTCGGTCTCCGACACCGCGGAATTCGGCGGGTACCTGTCGGGTCCGCGGGTCATCGACGCCGACACCAAGCAGCGGATGCGCGACATCCTTCGGGAGATCCAGGACGGCACCTTCGTCCAGAAGCTGGTCGCCAACATCGAGGGCGGCAACAAGCAGCTCGAGGATCTGCGCAAGGAGAACGCCGAGCATCCCATCGAGGTCACCGGCAAGAAGCTGCGCGACCTGATGAGCTGGGTGGACCGCCCGATCACCGAGACGGCCTAGCCTCGTCGGCGTGCGCCGAACGTGCTCTGAGGGCGGGATTTTCGCGATTTTTTCGCCCTCAGAGCACGTTCGGCGGAGCAGCTAAGACGCCAGCCGGCCGGCCACCTCGACCACGCGGCGGGCCAGGTGGTCCAATGCCGTCCCGGTCACGTCGTCGAACTCGGTGATGTTGTCGTGGGTGGACACCAGGCTCACCCCGTACGGGTTGCCGTCGACGAACTTGCACGGATCGGTGTATCCCGGCGGCACGATGATGCCGCCGAAGTGCATCAGCGTGAGGTAGAGCGCGACCAGCGTCGTCTCCTGACCGCCATGCAAGGTGTTGGAGGATGTGTACCCCGCATACACCTTGTCCGCAAGCTTGCCTTCGGCCCACAGCCCGCCCAGCGAGTCCAGGAAGGCGCGCAATTGCGCTGCGGGAGAGCCGAACCGGGTGGGCGATCCGAAGATCACCGCGTCGGCCCAGATGATGTCGTCGCCGGTGGCGGTGGGCAGGTCCTTGGTGGCTTCGTAGTTCGCCGTCCATGCGGGATTCTTAGCGAACGATTCCGGGTCGAGCGTCTCGGCGACGTGCCGCACCCGGACCTCTGCGCCGGCCGCCTCGGCCGCCGCAGCGACGCGTTTCGCCATCGAGGTGCCGTGGCCGGTGGCGGAGTAGTAGATGATCGCAAGTTTCGTCACGGGCTCAGCTTAGGCATATCGGAGATGCCGAATTCACGGCGCAACAAAGCTCGAGCGGCGTAGTAACCGGCCATGCCGTGTACACCCGCGCCCGGCGGGGTGGCTGCCGAGCACAGGTACACCCTGGGAATCGGTGTGCTCCAAGGGTTCACGCGCGGGGTAGGGCCGGCAATCGCGCGCCAGGTCGAGTTGCCGCCCACGCTGATGTCCCCGCCGACGTAGTTGGCGTTGTGGTCGGACATCTGTGCGGCGGGGACGGCGCGGGCCGCCACCACGACGTCGCGGAATCCCGGCGCGAACCGTTCGACGACGTCGGTCACGACTGCGGTCGCGTCCAGAGTGGAATTCGGCGGCACATGGGCGTAGGTCCAGAACGGGCGGCGACCCTGGCTGTCGATCCGGCCGGGGTCGGCTACGTGCGGAACGGAGGCGAGCACCATCGGACGATCCGCGTGGCGCCCGGCCGCGATTTCTGCCTCCGCTTGCGCCATCTGCTCGCGAGTGCCGCCGAGATGAAGGGTCGGCGCCTGCTGCAACCGCGGGTCTGACCACGGGATGTCGTCGCTGAGCACGAAGTCGACCTTCGACACGCCGGCCCCAAACCGGTAGCGGCGCAATGCATTAGCGTATCGGTCAGGAAGTGTGTCGCCGTAGCAGCGGAGCAGCGCGGTCGGAGCCGTGTCGAAGACCGCGACACCCGCCGGGGGTTCGGTGACTTCGGTCCCGGCGGTCAGTTCACCGCCATGCGCGCGCAGGTCGGCGATCAGCGCATCGGAGATCATCTGGGTGCCACC
>Ga0335072_10010443_pt1 | contig 13370 bp, 11 predicted proteins | sample Lox_Sample_21_FD_206725 | JGI IMG/M metagenome (GOLD analysis project Ga0335072, IMG submission 206725) | Soil microbial communities from Loxahatchee National Wildlife Refuge, Florida, United States - Lox_Sample_2.1 | ecosystem: Environmental > Terrestrial > Soil > Wetlands | place: USA...
CACGCCGCGCACAAGCACACGGCGAAGAGCGACAGACCGCGGCGGCTTCGCATCTGCATACGATGCCCGGCGTGAGATTTTCCGCCAACCTCAGCTTCCTGTTCAAGGACGCGGCCTTCACCGACCGCTTCGCCCGGGCCCGCGATGCCGGCTTCAACGGCGTCGAGTTCATGTGGCCGGGCGGCGTGGAGCTGCCCGGCGTCGAGCGAGCGGTGGCCCAGACCGGCCTCGAGGTGGCGCTGTTCAACTTCGACGCCGGCGACATCGCCGCCGGCGATCGCGGCCTGCTCAGCGACCCGGAGCGCCAGCGCGTGTTCCGCGAGAACGTCCCGGTCGCGCTCGAGCTCGCCGGCAAGATCGGTTGCAAGCGCCTGAACGCGCTCGTCGGCGTGCGCCTCCCCGAGCTCGAACTCGAGGCTCAACTCGAACTCGCCCGTCAAAACGTCGCCTGGGCCGCGGAACAGGCCCAGGTGCAGGGTGCCAGCATCATGATCGAGGCCGTCAACACTTACGAGAATGGACCCTATCTACTGGATACGACGGCGAAAGCCGTGAAATTCCTGGACGCCGTCCGCGCCGACAACGTCGCACTTCAGTACGACGTGTATCACATGCAGCGCATGGAGGGGAACCTGTCCGACACGATCTCGCGGCTGCTACCGCGGATCGGGCACGTGCAGATCGCCGACCCTCCGAGCCGTGGCGAACCGGGCACCGGCGAGGTCAACTACCGCTATATCCTGGGTCTCCTCGAGCGCAGCGGCTACGCGGGATGGGTGGGGCTCGAGTACAACCCTTCGACCCCGACGACCGAGCAGAGCCTCGGCTGGATAAGAGAGTTCGGTTATGTCCAATAAGCCAGTCGTCGGGTTCGTCGGCCTGGGGATCATGGGCCGCCCGATGGCGCTCAACCTGCGGCGCGCCGGCTACCCGCTGATCGTCCACAACCGCACCCGGGCCAAGGAGAAGGATCTACTCGAAGAGGGCGCCGACGCCGCGGCCACGCCACAGGAGGTGGCCGAGCGCGCCGAGATCCTCATCACGATGCTCCCCGACTCGCCCGACGTGGAACAGGTCTACCTCGGCGCGGACGGCGTGATCGCCGGGGCGCACGACGGCCAGCTGCTGATCGACATGAGCTCGATCGCGCCGGCGACCGCAATCGCGGTGGCCGAGGCGGCCGCCGGCGAAGGCGCCGACATGCTCGACGCACCCGTGTCGGGAGGTGACGTCGGCGCGCGCGACGGCACTCTCTCGATCATGGTCGGTGGCTCTGAGGCGGCGTTCGAGCGGGCCCAGCCGCTATTCGACGTGCTCGGCAAGACCGTCGTGCACCTGGGCGAGGCCGGTGCGGGCCAGACCGCCAAGGCGTGCAACCAGATGCTGGTGGCAATCACGATCGAGGCGGTCAGCGAGGCGCTCGTGCTCGCGTCGAAGGCCGGCGTCGATCCGGAGCGGCTAATCGAGGTGCTCTCGGGCGGCCTGGCCGGCAACCGCGTGATGGAGGTCCGCCGGCGCAACTTCCTCGAGCACGACTTCACGCCCGGCTTCCGGCTCGAGCTTCACCACAAGGACCTCGGGATCGCGCTGCGCACGGCGCGCGAACTCGGCGTGTACGCGCCCACGACCGCAATCGTCGATCAGATGCTCGCCGCTCTGAAGGCCGAGGGAGACGGGGGTCTCGACCACTCCGCGCTGCTGAAGTTCATCGAGCAGGCGTCCGCGCACGAGATCTAGCCGCCACCCTTACCTGCCGGGTAATCGACAGGCCCCGGTGGGGTTGCGACGCTGTGCCCATGACCGACATCAACACAACCATCGAGAAGTTCGTAACCAGCTGGAACGACCCGGATGCGACAGCACGCCGGCAGGTGATCGATGAGATCTGGTCGGAGGACGGCATCTACCGCAACGCCTCATCCGAGTTCCAGGGACGCGGCGGCATCGAGGAGGCCGTCACCAACGCCTACAACGCCTACAGCTCGAACGGCTTCGTGTTCCGGCTGGCCGGGATCGATACCAATCACGACGCGGTGCGCTACCGGTGGGAGATGGTGCCGACCGGAGGCGGTGAGCCCGACTCGATCGGCACGCACGTCGCGATGGTCGGCGCTGACGGCCGGCTGGTCAGCGACCACCAGTTCATCGACAAGCCGCCAACGGGGCGGTGACCCGGGGCCGCTAGGCCCAGGCGTCCGGGTTCAGGCTGCTCGCCGGGATCTCCCCGGCGAGCAGCTGCTCGAGGTTGGCCAGCACGGCCTCCCCCGTGCGATCGAGCCCCAGCTCGGTGTACGAGCTGACGTGGCCGCTGAGGATCGTGTTCGGCGCCGACAGGATCGGATCGTCCGGCGCCGGCGGCTCGTGTTCGAACACGTCGAGTCCCGCGCCGGCGATCTGACCGGATTCGAGTGCCGTCACGAGCGCGGCCTGATCGACCAGGTCCCCGCGGGCGGCGTTGACGAGGATCGCGTGGCGCGGAAGAAGCGCTAGCTCGCGCGCGCCGATCAGCCCACGAGTCGACGGCGTGAGCGGCGCGTGCAGGGTGAGCACGTCGACCTGCGGGAGCATCGCGTCAAGCTCGGTCAGCACGACCCCAGATTCCGCGACGAACTCGGTGTCGGGGTTGGGCTCGACTGCGAGCACCCGGCAGCCGAAGCCGCGCAGGCGCCGGACCACCGCGCGTCCGACCGCGCCGAGCCCGATGACGCCGACGGTGGCGCCGGCCAGGTCGCGGCTGGGCCCGGCGACCCGCCACTCGCCGGCGCGCACGACGGCGTCGAGCTGTCGCAGGCCGCGGATGGCGGCGAGCATCAGCGCGAGCGCCATGTCAGCCACCGCCTCGGCGTTGACGCCCGGAGTGGTCACCACGGCCACGCCCGCGTCGGTGGCGGCGTCGATGTCGATCGCGTCGGAGCCCGTCCCCCAGCGGAGAACCGCCTTCAGGTCCGGCGCCGCCGCGAACACCTCCCGGGTGTAGGGCTCGCTCCCGGCGATCACCGCCCATGCCCCGTCCAGCCCGCTCGCCACCACCTGCGGGTCCCGGGTCTGGGAGAGCTCATAGCGCTCGACCACCTCGACCCCGTCGAGCCGCTCGAGCTCGTCCCGGATCCGCTCGGCGGCTCCGATGCTGAGGATGATCGTGCGCGTGGAAGGCATGTTTCGGATTAGGCTGTTGTTCCGATGTCGGGGGCCGATCATGATGACGATTTGCGCCCGTTGTAGCGCTGAGAGCCCCGAGGGCTTTCGCTTCTGCGGCGCATGCGGGGCACCCCTCCCCGAGCGGCCCCCGGCGCGGCCGACGCGAAAGGTCGTCACCGCTTTGTTCTGCGACATGACGGGCTCGACGGCGCTCGGCGAAGAGCTCGACCCCGAGGTGCTGCGTGGAGTGATCAACCGGTACTTCGCGGAAATCCGCGCGGCGATCGAGCGCCACGGCGGGACCGTGGACAAGTTCATCGGCGATGCGGTGACGGGCGTGTTCGGGATCCCGCAGGTACGCGAGGACGACGCGCTGCGGGCGGTGCGCGCGGCGGCCGAGATCCGTGAGCGGTTGCCGGTGATCGCGCGGGATATCGGCGTGGCGGCGCGGTTCCGGACGGGCGTCAACACCGGACTGGTGCTGATGGGCGAGGGCGAGAACCTCGTGGTCGGGGATGCGGTGAACGTGGCCGCCCGGCTCGAGCAGGTCGCGGGGCCGGGCGAGATTCTGCTCGGGGCCGAGACGCTGCGTCTCGTCCGCGACGCGGTCGAGGTCGAGCCGCTCGAACCGCTCGCCCTCAAGGGCAAGTCAGGGCCGGTGCCGGCTTACCGTCTGCTGCGCGTGGATCCAATCGCGCCGGGCGTGGCCCGTCACCTGGACGCGCCGCTGGTCGGCCGCGAGCACGAACTGCATGTCCTGCGCGAGGCACTGGATCGCGCCGTGCGCGAGCGAAGCTGTCACCTGTTCACGCTGCTGGGCATGGCGGGAGTGGGCAAGTCCCGGCTGGTGGGCGAGCTGATGAGCCAGGTCGGGGATTCCGTGACGGTCCTGCGCGGGCGCTGTCTCCACTACGGGGAAGGGATCACGTTCTGGCCGCTGGTCGAAGCGATGATGGCCGTCGGGGAGGAGGCCGGCGGGGTGCTGGAGCGCCTCGAGCACGGCGGGGCCGCCACTCAGCAGGAGCTCTTCTGGGAGGTCCGTCGGCTGCTCGAGTCGCTCGCCGCCGACCGCCCGGTCATCCTCCACGTGGACGACCTGCAATGGGCCGAACCCACGCTGCTCGACCTGCTCGACCACGTCGCTGACCTGTCACGCGGAGCACCGATTCTGCTGCTCTGCACGGCCCGGCCGGAACTGCTGGAGGATCGCCCTGCCTGGGGCGGCGGCAAGCTCAACGCCACCACGGTTCTGCTCGAGCCTCTCGGCCCCGCCGACAGCGCGCGGCTGCTTCAGCAGATCGGCGATGGCCTCAATCCGGCGGTGCGCGCCCGCGTCATCGCCGCGGCCGAGGGAAACCCGCTGTTCCTGGAGGAGATGGTCGGGCTCGCGCGCGATCAGGGGGCGGTCGCCGTGCCGTCCACGATCCAGGCGTTGCTGGCGGCGCGGCTCGAACGCCTGGGTTCCGAAGAGCGCGAGCTGCTCGAGCGCGGTGCGGTCGAGGGCGAGGTCTTTCATCGTCTGGCCGTTCGGGCACTCGCCAGCGACCGTCTGGCCACGGAGGTCGAGCTGCGGCTCGCCGGACTCGTACGCAAGGAGCTGATCCGCCCCCACCCCGCGACGCTCCGCGGCGATGAGGCGTTCCGCTTCCGTCATCTGCTGATCCGGGACGCCGCGTATGACGGGTTGCCTAAGAGCACGCGGGCGGAGCTCCACGAGCGCTTTGCGGACTGGCTGGAGCAGGTCGCCGGCGAGCTCATTGAACTCGACGAGATCGTCGGCTGGCATCTGGAGCAGGCGGTGCGCTACCGGCACGACCTCGGTGTCCCCGTCGATCCGGAACTCGCGCGGCGGGCCGCCGAGCACCTGCATGCGGCGGGCCGACGCGCGAGCATGCGCAACGACGTGCCGGCCGCGACCACGCTCCTCGAGCGTGCGCTCGTGCTCGTGCGCGAGGGCGAATCGCTCCAAGCGCCGATCGCGATCGATCTCGCCGAGAAGCTGTTGCAGACCGGCGATCTGGCTCGCGCCGACGAGCTCATCTCGGTCGGGGAGCGGGATCCCGCGACGGCCGCGCTGGCCCGCCTCGCCCGGCTGGATTGGCTGAAGGACGCACGCCCGGAGGGATTTGTCAGCGCGGTCGAATCGACGCTTCCCGACCTGCTCGACCGGCTCACTGAAGCCGGAGACGAACGCGGCGTCGCCAAGGCGCGCTTGGCGGCGTTCCACCGCCACTGGATCGCCAGCCGGGCGACGCCGGCAGCCGAGCAGGCTTGGCTCGCTGCCGAGCACGCGCGCAGGGCTGGCGATGAGGGCCTGCGCGCGCACGCCCTCGGCGAGTACATTGCGACCCTCGGCTGGGGACGGGCCAATGCCCGACTGATCGCCCGCGAGCTCGACGCCATCGAGCGGGAGCCGCTCGGCCCCTACCTCGCCGCGTTCGTCGACATCGGCCGGGGCGGCATCGCCCGGCTCGAGGGACGGTTCGGCGACTGCCGGCGGCTGACGTGCCGTGCCATCGAGACCCTGGAGGACTTGGGCATGCGCACGATGGCCGCTGCCTGTTTGCACTATGTCGCCGAGGCCGAGGTGGCGGCCGGTGACCCGGCCGCCGCCGTCGCCGCGCTGCTGCGCAGCGATGACGTGCTCGCAGCGGCCGGCGAGCGCTCGTTTCGTTCCACTACCCAGGCGAACCTGGCGCAGGCCTACGACCTGATGGGCTGCAGCGACGCGGCCGGCGCCGCGATCGAACTGGCCGAACAGCTGGGCGCCGCCGAGGACGTGATCAACTTTGCGATCACGCACGCGGTCCGGGCTCGTCGGGCGCTGGCCGCCGGCGACCACGTGGCCGCCGAGCGATGGGCCCGAAGCGCGGTTCGCTATGCGCTCAGTACCGACTTCCTCGTCGTTCAGGCGGACAGCAAGCTCGAGCTCGGCCGGGTCCTATCGGCGGTCGGCCGGCTCGGCGATGCGCGAGCGGAGATGCGCTCGGCACTCGCGCTGTACGAGGAGAAGGGCGACGTTCCAGGCACGCAAAAGGCACGGACGGCGCTCAGCGAGCTCGCCGTCCGTGCCTAGTCGGTGCCCCCTGGGCTTGCGTGCCCCAGCCCTAAGTTCCGCCTAGCGCCCCAGGCGCAGGAGGCGCTGCACGCGCAGCGTCGCCATCCGCTGAGCTGCGGACTGTGTGGTCGGCGCCGGAGCCACGGTGCCCACCGGCAGCAGCGCGTGCGGGGTGGGGTACAAGCCCATCAGGGTGGCCGGCCGCTCAGCCGGCTTGGACGCCGGCGGCATGTCCCGGTACTGCGGCAGTGACGCGGCGGTGTGGACGGGGACGCTCTTGCTGTTCCCGGCGCCCACCGTTAGCGCGAGAACCAGGATCGTCAAGCCGGCGGCGATGAGCGCGGCGAGCGCCACCACCTGCGGACGGCGCGAGACCCCGACCGGTGGTTGCGCGGTCGAAACCGATTCTGAGATGTACATACTGCCCTCCTCTGGTCCCTGCACCCGACCCCGCTGGTCCGGTGTGGTGGACGTGGCTTATGGAGGGCAATCTCCCAGCGGCGGGCGGGACCGACCACGTCCGTGGACGCGCACGAAGTGCGTCGTTTGACCCAGAAGATGACCGCGATCGGCGAGGCCGTGAGCCCGCCGATGCGGCGCTCGATCAGTAGTAGTCCTGGACCTGAATCGACCAGCTGGCGCTGTCCCAGCCCGGCTTGATCGCGATCTGGTAATCGCCCGGGCCGGTCTTGAAGACGCGGGTCTGCCCCCCACCGTTGTTCAGGCTGAAGGACAGGTTGGTCGAGCCGGCGCCGAGCACCTGGGCGCTCGGGCCGTTGCACCAGAAGACGAAGTCGCAGGTGCCCTGGTAGGTCATCGAGTAGACGATGCGCCACTGCGTACCGCGAATGTGGAACGGGATCGACTGGCCGCCACCGCCGCCCGAGAACGAGGTCACAAACCTCCACGTCGGCGTCTCGGCGACGAGCAGGGTGACGGTCCCGTGCCGGTGCAGCTGGTTGCCCGCGGCCGGCGACTGGCCGGTGACGATTCCGGGCGCGGTTCCGGGCGCGGGCACGTAGCTCACCTGATAGTCCAGGCCACTGTGGTTCACCTGAGCCTCGGCCGCGCCGGAGGTCTGGCCCTTCAGCGACGGCACGTCGATCGGCCGCGGCCCGCGACTGAACACGATCTCCACCGTCGAGCCCTGCTTGACCCGCGCGTGGGCGGCCGGCGATTGCGACACGACGGCCCCCGATGGCACCCGCTCGTTGAACGCCCGGACGAAGTTCGCGTGCAGGTCAAGGCGCTTCAGGACCGAGTCGATCCGCCCACGAGATCCGTGGAGACCGGGCACCTGCACGGTCGCGGGCCCGGTCAGGACCTTGGCCGCCACCGCCATTGCCACCAGCAGCCCAAGGGCTATCCCGAACACGGCGACGCTGCGCCGGCGCGCCGCCGGGTTGACGTTCCGCCGCGGCGAATACTGGGGCGCGACCCAGGTCGAGCCGTCCGCGCGGCGCCGCACGGCGCCCAAGATGTCCTCGACTTCGAGATTGCCCTCGCTCCCGTCCGCCCGCGGCCGCGACCGGGGCGAGGCGGCGCGGGCATCGGCCAGCGCCGCGGCCATCTCCGCTGCACTCTGGTAGCGGTCGGCCGGATCTTTGGCCAGCGCTCGCACCGCCACCTGCTCCAGCGACCAAGGCGTTCCCGCCGGCAGCGGCGGGACCGGCGCCTGCACATGCCGGAGCGCGATCTCGACCGCGGAGTCGCCGTTGAACGGCGGGCGCCCGGCGAGCATCTCGTACAGGACGATGCCGGCGCTGTACACGTCGGTGGCCGGGCTCACCGGCTGCCCGTTGGCCTGCTCGGGCGCCATGTAGCGCGGGGTCCCGACGATCGTCGCGGTGCCGCCGTCGGTCGTACCCTCGGCCAGCCGCGCGACTCCCAGATCGCCGACCTTCACGCGTCCGAGCGATGAGATCAGCACGTTCGCCGGCTTGATGTCCCGGTGCACGATCTGCTGGGCGTGGGCACGCTCGAGCGCGCGGCAGATCTGCTCGGCGATCTCGCCCGCGCGCCAGGGCGCCAGCGCTCCGCCTCGCCGGAGCAGCGCGGCCAGGCTCTCCCCGTCGACCAGCTCGGTCACGTAATAACGCCCTTCCTCGGCCTCGCCCACGTCGAAGATCTGGACGATCCCCGGATCGCTCACCCGCGCCAGCAGCTGCGCCTCGTGCCCGAAGCTCTCGGCCCACTCCGGGTCTTCCGACCACCACGGCTTGATCACCTTGATCGCCACCTCGCGGGCCAGACGGCGGTCGTACCCGCGATAAACCCTCCCGAACGTGCCCTCCCCGATCAGCTCGCGGAGCTCGTAGCGGCCGTCCAGCGCATGGCCCACCAGGTCGGGCGCGGTCCGCATCGGCCCTCAGGCTCTCCGAGCTGCGCTCAGCTCGTGGCTGATCGCCGATTTGAACATATTGGTGTCGACGCCGACCGTGATCAGCTGGAAGCCGGCCTGCGCGTAATGCTGTGCGGCACGGCCGCTGGCGCACTGGATGCCCGCGATCAGACCGTTCGCGGCGCACGCGTGCCTGATGCGCTCGATCGCCTCCGCCAGCGCCGGCCGGTCTTCGTCGGCGGGGGCGGTCAGGGCGTGGGGCGGCAGACGGAGCGCGAGCGACAGGTCCGAGGGTCCGATGTAGAGCCCGTCCAGACCGGGCGTTGCCGCGATCTCGTCGAGGTTCTCAAGCCCTTCGCTCGTCTCGATCATCGCGAAGCACAGGACGTCGGCCGATAGCTCCTCGGGCGATGCCGAACCGACGAGGAGCTGGGCCCGGACCGGACCGTAGGAGCGGCGGCCGTGCGGGGGGTACCGGCACGCCTCGACCGCGCGCCTGGCCTCCTCGGCGCTATCGATCAGGGGGAGGATCACCCCGGCCGCGCCCAGGTCGAGCGCGCGCATGATCAGCCACGGCTCGCTCCACGCCAGCCGGGCCAGCGGCACGGACCCGCCCGCCTGAATGGCCTGGAACATCGGGACCATCGTCGCTTCGTTCGGCAGCCCGTGCTGGAGGTCGACGCACACGAAGTCGTAGCCCGCGTCGGCGCCGAGCTCGGCCGTGAACGAGGTGGGTAGTCCCGCCCACATCCCGAACGCGGTCTCGCCGGCGTCCCAGTTAGCGCGCAGGCGCTTGCCCGCCGAGGTCGTCGTCCCCATTGACGCCAATGGTATGGCCTAAGGGATCTCGACGACCGGCGCTTGCCCCGGCCGCCACACCCCGCGCGGCATCGCCTCGGTTGAGAACGGCATCGCCACGCGGCCGTCCGCGTCGACCGCGATCAGGCCGCCGACGCCGTCGCAGGCGGCCACCTCTTCCAGCACGGTCAGCGCCGCCGAGTCGAGCCCGGCGCCGTGCCCGACGAGCGCACCGAGCAGGCGCGACGCCCCGCAGCGGATGAAGGCCTCCCCCGCGCCGGTGCATGAGACCGCCACCGACCGGTCGGCCCACGTCCCCGCCCCGATGAGAGGCGAGTCGCCCACGCGCCCGGGCCGTTGGCCGAGGCGCCCGCCGGTCGACGTGGCCGCCGCGAGCAGCCCGCTCGAGTCCAGACAAACCGCCCCCACCGTCCCCCGATCGGATAAGGCACCGCCGTCAGGCGCCGCCGACCCTGCGTTGTTCTCTCGCTGGCTGAGCCATCGCTCGAGGCGCCGGCGCTGACGGTCGGTCACGAATTCCGACGGATCGTGCTGCTCGAGACCCTGAGCCGCGGCGTGCTCGTCGGCGCGTCTGCCCGCGAGCAGCACCGGCGGCGCGTCGAGCAAGGAGAGCGCGGCCGCGACCGGATGGCGCGTGCGCCGCAGCATCGCGACTGCCCCGGCCGCGCGGTCGGAGCCGCGCATGACCGACGCGCTCATCTCGACCGAGCCGTCGGAGCAGAGCACCGAGCCATAACCGGCGTTGAACAAGGCAAACCCCTCCATCACCATCACCGCGGCACACACGGCCTCGACCGCCCCGCCCCGCTCGAGCTCCGCGGCGCCGGCCGCGAGCGCGCGCTCGAGCGCGTCGCGGCTCGCGGGCGCTTGCGAGAGCAGATCGCTTCTCGCCCCGCCGGCGCCGGCATGAACGATTATGACCGGCTCGTTCACGGCGCTTGCACCGGCTCGACCAGCTCGGCGTACAGCTGCTCCAGCGTGGCCGCCGGGTCGCCCGACAGCCCGGTGTGGACCTCGGAGGGCTGGACGATCGTGCTCGACGGCGCGACCAGCCAGCCGAAGCGCTCCGACGGCGGCAGCTCCCCGATGGCCCCGCCCTCCGGGCCGCCGGCCGCCACGCGCACGAGCGCCTCCAGGTGCCCCTGCACCTCCTCGGCCGGGACGTCGGGCGCGAGTGCGGCGAGCCGGTGCTCGTCGAGTCCCACCTTGACCCCCAGGAAGCCGCGCTGGCGGCAGAACAGGACCACCCCGGCGTTGAAGCACTCGCCTCGCTCGACCCGTGGCACGACGCGCAGGATCGCGTACGAGAACGGGTTAGGCGCTGATTCGGGCACGTTCGGCCTCCACCGCGAACGCCGCGCCCTGAAGGCGCCGGCTCAGGTACTCCACGTACACCTCGCCGCCCTGCCCGGCCGCAAACCAGCTCGGCGGTACGAGCCCCACGACCTGCTCGAGCAGCGACCGATCGACCGCCGGCGCGAGCCGCTCGTGGGCCTCGGCGATCGACCCGGCGCATGGAAGCAGCACGTGCTCGGCGATCAGCGGGAACGGACGCTCGGCGTGGTCGGCGGGGTCGAGACCGCCGTGCTGCAGATACAGCGCCGCCCCGTGGTCGATCAGCCACAGCCGCTCGTGCCAGATCAGCAGGTTCGGGTTGCGCGGGGTGCGGTCGACGTTGGTGGTCAGCGCGTCGAGCCAGACGACGTCGGCCGCGAGGCGCGCGTCGGGCCGCCACCGCCCCGCCGGCGTGTACGGGAGCGCGCCGGGCAGGAAGTCGACCCCCAGGTTCGAGCCGCCGCTGTCGGTGATCAGCTGCTGAATCTCGGGGTCGGGTTCGGCCGCGCCCAGGACCGGATCGAGCTCGAGCTCGACCAACTCGGGCACCAGCATCCCGAGCCGCCGGGCCAGCTCGCCCACGATCACCTCGGCCACGAGCGCCGGCAGCCCCTGCCCGGCGCCGCGGAACTTGATCACGTACAGGCCGTCATCGTCGGCCTCGACCAGGCCGGGCAGCGACCCGCCCTCCCGAAGGGGCATCACGTAGCGGATCGCCGCGACCGAGCGCAGCGCGGTGGACACGGACACGACCGCGGAAGGTACGGGTTTCCGAGCGCGTCAGGTCAGCGACGCGTACGCGGCGGCCTGAATCTCGCGATGCACCCGCGGCAGGTCCGAGGTCTCAAACGCGCGCTGGGTGAGCACGATCACGGTCAGGTCGTTCACCGGATCGACCAGCCACGAGCTGCCGAAGCCGCCGTCCCAGCCGAACGCCCCGGCGTTGTACACGGCCTGGCAGAACGACCACGAGCGGCCCTTGAAGAAGTCGGGTCCGAGCCCACCGCGGGCCTTGACCGCCGCGGGCAGCTGATCGGTCGTCATCGCCCGCGCCGACTCCGCCGACAGCACCGGCGCGCCCCCGCGCGTCAACATCTGCGCGAACGCGTACAGGTCCTCGACGGTCGAGAGGAGTCCCGCCGCGCCGTCCTCGAACGCCGGCGACCGGCTCCACGTCCCGCCGGGCTCGTCCCACACCACGAGGCCGTCCGGCGTCGGCCGGTACGCGGTGGCGAGGCGATCGGTGTCCGAGGTCCAGAACGTGGTGTTGCGCATCCCCAGCGGCTCGAGTACCAGCGTGCGCAGCGCCTCGCCGAACGGCTGCCCGGCGGCGCGGGCCAGCAGCACGCCGAGGACCGACGCACCCGTGTTGTAAAGCCAGCGCTCGCCGGGCTGGGCGAGGAGCGGCAGCGACCCGAGATTGGCGATCCAGGTGTCGGGATCTGGCTGGACGCTCGGGTCAGGTGGGTTGATCGAGGCCAGCCCGAGCTCCTCATCGGCCTCCACGATCGGCCAGCGCTCCCGGGACGTGAACATCTCGACCGCCATCCCGAATCCGAACGTGAAGGTCAGCAGGTCGCGGATCGTGATCGGCCGCTGCGCCGGCACCGTCTCGTTCAACGGCCCGTCCGGCCGGATCAGCACCCGGCGATCGGCGAGCTCGGGGAGCAGTTCGTCGACCGGATCATCGAGCCCGAGCAGCCCCGCCTCGATGGCCGCGAGCGTGGCCGCCCCCGTGATCGGCTTGGTCGTCGAGGCGATCCTGAACAGCGACTCGGGCTTAACCGGCGGGCCGCCGATTGTCAGGTTGCCCACCGCCTCGACCTGCACGTCCTCGCCGTGCGCCACCAGCGCGACCAGCCCCGGCACCTTCGTGTCCCCTACCTGGCGTTCGATTACCTCTTGCAGTTCCATGCCCGTCTGACCGCCGGCGCCTCCGAAACTCATCGGCTGCGCCGGCGTCCCCGCCCGGCGCCGCGCCTCACAGGTTCACGGCCGCCATCCCCGTCTCGTCGTAGCGGGCGCCCGCCACCGGCGGCAGCTCCGCCTCGATCCGCTCGAGGTCCGCGGGCGTGAGCTTCACGTCGGCGGCACCGGCGTTCTGGTCGAGGTAGGTCCGCCGCTTGGTGCCGGGTATCGGCACGATGTCCTCGCCCTGGGCGAGCACCCAGGCGATCGCCAGCTGCGCGGCGGTTATGCCTTTCTCTTCGGCGATCTCGGCCAGCTTGCCGGCCAGCTTCAGGTTGGCCTCGAGGTTCTCGCCGGTGAAGCGGGGACCGGTCTTGCGGAAGTCACCCTCCTCGAGCTGGTCGGGTGAGCTGAAGCGGCCCGACAGAAAGCCGCGACCGAGCGGCGAGTACGGCACGAAGCCGATCCCGAGCTCGCGGCAGGTCGGGAGCACCTCGCTCTCGACGTCACGCGTCCACAGCGAGTACTCGGTCTGCAGCGCGGTGATCGGATGCACGGCGTGCGCGCGCCGGATCGTGTCGGGCGCCGCCTCGCTGAGCCCGATGTGGCGGATCTTGCCTTCCTTGACGAGCTCGGCCATCGCACCGACCGTCTCCTCGATCGGCACGTTGGGGTCCACCCGGTGCTGGTAGAAGAGGTCGACGTGGTCGGTGCCGAGCTGCCGCAGTGAAATTTCGATCGAGCTGCGGACGTGGTCGGGGGAACCGTCGA
>Ga0335072_10010445_pt1 | contig 13368 bp, 8 predicted proteins | sample Lox_Sample_21_FD_206725 | JGI IMG/M metagenome (GOLD analysis project Ga0335072, IMG submission 206725) | Soil microbial communities from Loxahatchee National Wildlife Refuge, Florida, United States - Lox_Sample_2.1 | ecosystem: Environmental > Terrestrial > Soil > Wetlands | place: USA: Florida...
CAATTTGCACGACCAAAAGGAGTACTTCAGAGGCATACAACCGAGAGGATGGGTTTGGCCACTCACATGGATGAGAAAATGCTGCTGTGGTGATAGAGGTCCATGGAGGACCCCGAGAAGCGGTTTGACGTGGTTCAATATCGTCTGGCTAGGCATTTATCAGTATTGTTTCGTCATGGTTGCAATGACAATCACCTCAGTTGTGACCCAATATTTTGGTCGTTACTGCGAATCATCCGATAGCCCAGTTTTCGCACATATCTGGGTATGGAACGCGTCTCTTATTTACCATTCTATGCTAATCACGCCAACAGGTTCTTACCATCGAAGCCATAGCAGTGACGATTGCCATGTATTGCGTGATCCAATTCTACGTCCAACTGCGCAAGGCCCTCCAACCTCACTCGCCTTTGCTCAAAGTTGCTGCCATAAAGCTTGTTATCTTTCTGTCCTTCTGGCAAACATTTCTGATATCCATTCTAACTTCGACTTTTGACATCCTCAAAGCTACTTCGACTGTGGCTTATCCTGACATCAAAGTCGGCATCCCTTCACTTCTCCTTTGCGTTGAGATGGCCTGCTTTGCTATCCTGCATATCTTTGCCTATCCATGGAAGATATATGTCACTGGTAGTGAAGGATCAAAATATGCCTCTAGCCTCGACCCCGCAAACCCAGATTTCAACGACGTCGGCCCCAATCAAGGTGGGTTTCTTGGAACCCGCGCTATCATGGATGCTATGAATCCATGGGATCTGGTTAAGGCATTTGGACGCGGAATTCGCTGGGTCTTTGTCGGCCGCAGACATCGTGAGGACGACATCTCATACAAGCTGAACTCAACCGACATCACTCCACAAGCAACAAGAATAGATGAAGACTCATCGTACAAAGGGCCAATAAACCTACCCATTGCTGAACAATTTCGAAGGAGCAAATTTGGGATCCCAGGTGATCAGGAAGAAGGTGCCGGACTCATTGCGCATGCGCAACCAAATCCTTATCAAAACACAGGAACAGGGCTTTACACACCGGCGAAGGAACGATACGATTCCCAAACAAGCCAGGAGATAAGCACTGGCGGGAGAACGTACGAATCAGGAAATCTTAATCAGATGTACCTTGCAGACCCTACGCAACAAACTGGTGAAGCGTATAGTGAAGACCCGAGTCAACAGATTGGCATGGCGACAAGTCGATATGAAGACGAATCACCAGTACGCTGGAATCCACCACAAGAAGTACCGGGAAGGGTCAAGGCACAGCACCCGCAAATAGTGCAATCAGCGAATCCACAACCGCAAAGCATAGCGACACATCAAGCGCTTTGGGGCTCAAATCAGCCTTCTCCACAAGAACAAGGTCTACGAGAGGACTACGAAGGACAAATATGAGCCATGTGACAGTTGCAGAACGACACCCAAAGCCGAAAGGCAGCGCCGTGCCGAGAGAGTCTCAAGGTCAAAATAGACGCGTGCAGCAGCAGAGCACGACTGTGACTACGACTACCTCACCGCCCACGAGCAGGCACGGATATAAGGGATTGTACAATGAAAATCAGAGACGAAAACGACCGAGGCCGGGCCGGTCGTGACCTAAAGATCGGGCGGAAACGGCATCTCTTGGAGTCGCGTCCCGCCAGATTTTGCATCGCGGAGTGGAGTTTGGCATCGGGATTTACAGCATGCATGCATGCTTACTTTGCAGTGGACATTCATGCGCTTGGGAGGAAATATACCTTGTGCGCCTGCGTGCCACTTGTATCGTGTATTTATATGATATGATACCATATGACGTGTTTACAATTGACTATGACACTATTCCTATCCTATGACCACCACTACTTTGGGGGCGCGCACACAGCCAGAATGCAGGATTTTTCGTGATCGATATCGTGCTATGAGAATGCAACCTCGTACTTTCTATGCTATGTACTGAATATAGAATTCAGAGCATGTTCCCCCAAAAAAAAAGCGAATGTCCCATGCAACCAAACACCACGCGAATGATTTTCAAAAAAACCAAAACCAAAACTCATACAGAATCAATCCTTCCACCCCTCCAACTTCTCCACAATCTCCTGTACCCTTCCCTTCCCCTTACTGCTCGCAGGCGATCCAGTCCGCCATCCGCTACCTTCCTTCTCACTCCCCACTAACCGTTCTCGCTGCTCCTCCTCCACCACCACAGGAGCCTCAATAATCTCAGTCCCAGAAGGAGGCTCGAGAATCTTCTCAGACTCCTTCAGACTCCCCGTCTCAGAACTTTCATCCGCAGCAACATCCTGATTCACAACCCTCAATTTCTCCTTCGGCACCGTGAACATGACTTGCACGACTCGCCGCTCAACAGCACGCTCGATGTCCCATTCTTCTTCTTCGTCGTCGTCTTCGCCCGGCCGAACTTCCCCTCCACCAGCATGATCTCCAAGCCTAGATCGCCACGACCCAGACCCATCAAGCGTAAGAGTGTTCGCCCGCCGCTGCTGCTCAGCCGGCTCTGCGCTATCCTGCCAGTCATCTCTGCCCTGCTTCCGCCGCCACATCGTCGCCGTAGCGCTGACTGCCCTCCTTGGCGCCGGGCCAGCGCCGCCTAGAGTAATACCATAATCAGCCCGCGTGGGACTATTCGAAAAACTTGGGCTTCGATAGCCGCGTGTCGGACTAGACCTCGCACTGCCACTACCCATGGAGCCATTCCCATCATCGGTACCGATGAAGACGCGCTTCAAGCTGCCGAGCCAGCTGCCTTGGTGCCGGTGGAGGCTGAAGGCTGCAGCTTTACGCTTCGAGGGGCTCCCTGGCGAGATATCTTCGTGAGGCCTGGGAAGGAGGGATTCGCCTTCAGCGCGAAGGCCGGAGAGACTTTGGCTTGTGTGGGCGGTTGTGAAACTTGATGATGTAGCACTGCACGAGCTTGGCGGGGGATTTGAACCACCGCGAATGTGGCCATGAATGCTTGCATGGTCGGAGACGGGGCTTACATCACCGTTTCTTTGCTCTGTGATGGAGCCAAGCCCAGCAGGGGTGGTGCCGAAGGTCACGAATGGATTCCAGCTGCTAGGGCCGCCGGACAAAAAGGCTGTCAGGGAGTTGTTCCTCGTGCTTCCGTTTCGGCTTAGGCCTACTGTGTTTGCTACGCTGCGCTCACTGAGACTGCTTCCTGTCCTGCCACTGGCACTCTCTTTGGAAGGGCTGATCCTCCCACTGTGTGTCATGGACTGTGCGCGAGAATGCATCAAAGCGTCAGCAGCTGCCCAATCAGCCACCCAATTTTTGATCTCCCGCTCTCGATCTCGAGCGGATGATTCAGGGGTAGGAGGACCTCTATCCCCGTAGCTAGTCCCAGGTCGACTTCCGGGATTTGATCGAGGGGGTTGTACGTGAATTGACGGTTGAGGGTCCACGAATGGATCTATTTCTGACCCACTGATCGCTCGGCCAACGTCTGTATCACCATTATCATCCTGTGGTGGATTTTGTGCATCAGGTCCATCCAGGTCTTCGTCAGCTTCATAGATAGGGTGAATGAGGCCAGCCGTGCCCAAGCTATTCGCACGGGAATGCCCCGTTCCAAAATCAAAACCTGAGTAGGATTGGCTCGAGCTGGATCCTGGGGTCGGCTGGTAGTAGCCTCTAGCATTCCTAGAATTGACAGGCTTTCGAGGTATAGAGGCGCCGCTGCGGTTGCTGTTTGTTCGTAGTAGCTCTCCATAAGCGCCACTTGGCGTATAGGCCATTGGTCCATATCCACCTTCAGGAGTAATCCCCATCCCCCGATTCCCAAGATTACTTGTTGAAGACGACAAAGGCATCAGACCTTCTCTTTGTGCCATCTCTCCATTTTGATATGCAGACCACCGCTGTTGCTGGCTCATGCTGGCATGAGCTCCATGCGCTGCATAATAATCGGCGGCACTCCTGCTTAGATCTTGAAGATCCTTTTCTCTAGCTTCATTTCTCCTTCTTTTCAGTCTCCTTGAATACCAGAAATAGACACATAATGCACCTATTATGGCAGCGAGTCCGAGACCAAGTCCTGCTCCTAGGCCCACCTTTGCATTGCTCGTCGAGCCAGATGTCGAAGAACCTCCTGCTGACGCGCTAGTTGGGGAGGAGTGAGAAGGATTGATATAGTTGGAGATCCAGGTCATTGATGTAGTGTTTAAAAATAAAGCCCCAGGAGCTGCAGTTGATTTCTTCGACAGCCTGCTCGAGCTTGGCGCAGGAATACTGAATCCTCCAATAACCATCATTACATTTCCAGGAAGCATAACCGCACCATGGCCGTATATACCTTCGCCAGCCGACAAACCAATACCTGTAGTACTTGGAAAGTCCCAGGTCCAGTCTCCAGTTCCGCCAAAGCCACTCCCAGTCTGAAGAATTGCGAGTTGCGGCTGTGCAGCTTGACCAATATCGCCGACCCAGCCACCGAACACAATCAGGGAACTGCCATCGGCACTCAGCACAGCTGTATGCCCAGATCTCGAATCTGGCGTCACCATACTCGTTGAAGTAGATTTCACAGCCAACTCTGTGCTTCCCGTACTTGGTGCTGAGTCAATGCTCTGAAATGACCAGCTCTCTTGTGGGAGCGAAAACAGTGCTACTTGGCTCATGTTGATAAATGCTGTGCTCGTATGCCCCCCTAGGAGCACAAAACTCTGTGCTTGCGTCATTATTCCAGCTGATGAATTCGAGAAGGTGGGTGTGAGGGCTGTAAATGTGAAGCCGGCCTCTGCGATGGGGGTATTGCCTGTATTTATGCTCAGAGATAAGTCATAGGAGGTCGGCGTTGAATATGAAAGCTTGAGCATGCTATTTGAGTACTGTGCTGCGCTTTGCCACGTCGTTGAGTTAGATGTTGTGTCTGTTGGACACATGCCGCCAAAGGCATACACCGTTCGCTGAGTGTCATTTGAATTAACAAGGGTTGAGAACGAGAAGGACGACGCAAGAAAGTTGGCGTCAGGGAGGGCGCTGGCGGACACCGAGAGGGATGGTGTCGTGGACATTTCCCTCCATGTGCCGGCGCCAACGCTCTGGATGGCCGAGTCATTTGAAGGAGTAAAAATCCAGAACGATGAACTTTTTGTACACTGGCCGGCATAGACACCCAAAGATCCCGATGATGAGATAGATGGTATATAAGCTGCTTGCTCTCCTTTGTTTTGCCCATCTAAGAATGGCAGATCCGATGTGAGTGTCTCAAGGGAGAGGTTCGATGATTGGATGGTAGTTGAGATGTTAAGGGAGGCAAGTTGGCTTTGATTAGATGGGGATGTAGATGGTAGAAATATATATGCCAGATCTGGATCTATCGGGGACAGGAAGATCGTGGTGGGATTGTATGGTAGAGACTGCGCCCTTGTATTATCGAATATCAGGGCCAAAACCGCCGCCAAAAGTATTGATATGCGTCTCATCGTGCCCGAGAATAACTACTATGAGTTTAAGAGGAAAGTTTCGTCTAGATGTCGTCCACAGGCGGCCTCATCTTTCTGTGCTATTCTTCCCCCTGCAAAGACTCTGGCCAATTCGAGAGTTTACAGTACTTTGATAAGTATGAATAACTGCTCTTGTTGTAAGATATAGTATGAGTGAAGACGCGGGGTATTCATGGGTCGCATAGCCGGCTGGACATGGATGAGAAAAGGACAGCGATCTTGTGTGGTTCCAGATACAACAGATTGTAATAAATATACAAGAGGAAGGATCGCACAGGCTCCTTCAGAGTCAGATATCGCTTAATTGGTCTCTCGGGGATTTAATTGACGTGGCCGAGCTGAAAGAGGCGTTCGTTCGCGCCTTGTTGATCATCACCTATATGGTTGCCACAGTGACGAGCAACCGACTTTCGTCAAGCATGTGATTGTGCTCTCACAATCCATATCCATTTGCGGTCTAGCAAAATCAACCTGGATGCGCCATGACTCTAGTACTATTCAAAGCAGCTTCAATCCCTGTTGCGCTCAATAGCATTCCAAGCTGCCATGACGCACCAAACTAGGATGACGGAACAATTGTGCTTACTCCAATACAAATCGGATTTTCTAACCTTTGCACTAAGATTTTCTTTCTGTCCAAGACTTTGCAGCAAGAGCCTATTGGTAGCTCTTAGAAAACACTTTTCTTTGGTTTTGCATCGAGCCATTGCACACGAACTAGATAACAGTAATAACTATTTGAGATTGCTAGCTACAAGCAACTACGGTCCCTTTGCTCGAGTTAAAGTATTTCTTCTCCGCTCAAGTTATCCGGTTTTCCAGGGCATTTAATCGGTAGTGACAGTTACCATAGTCTTGTCTATGATCGGTTAGTCATTTGAAATTACAGTTTTCTCAGAGCAACCTCACAGAAGGCAACATAATCCTTGATTTTCTTAGCCTTCTCCTTCGGCTCAGGATAATACCAGGCAGCATCTTTGAGCTCAGTCTCTGCCTAGCAGTTAGTATGAGGAGAACCACACTAAACATTTGAGAGAGTGACTTACTGTCAAGAGTGATGGAGTAGTATGAAGCTTCCCCTTTCCATGGACAAGTCGAATGAGTATTTGTCTTGCTCAGCACGGAAGCGTCAACAGAACTGCATAGTTTTCATATTAATTGAAGTCTCAACGAGATAGTGTATCTCCACATACGATGGTGGGAACTGAAACAGTCAGTCTTTATACTTTCAAAGTCATACAGGAAAGGATACATACGTATATGTTGCCTTCCACGACTTCATAATCATCGGTTTCAGCGATGGTGCGACCAGCAACGACGGCCTTGGCGTGAGGCATATTGATATAGGGTTCTGGTTGCTGAGTGTTGTGGTTAATTGTTTTGGTGGTCTTACACTTTATGAAGCTCGATGCAGGTGTCAAAAATTATGTCACTAACTTGATATCTTGAATGGATTTTAAGGTAAGAGATACTGTATTCGATGAAGTAGGAGCTTCCTTATATAAGGCAAGGATGAATAATCGATTCCAGATCACCCCGCTTCCATCATCATCATCATGCATCATTCGTCGGCTATGATACTCAATCATAAGCTCACATATCTCACTCAGCTACCTTGCCTGATCAAATCGCCAGAAGCTGCGCCGGCTTATCACACAAAGTCTTACAAGAAATAGAATATCTCCTCTGCCCCTAGTAAAATGCACAGGATGCGGCTCTCAGTGGAGTTGATCGCATTGATCGCTTGTACCTTCCCAATCTAAAAAGACGGAATATTGCCGCCCAAATTCCGTCATCCCGCGGCCGCCCTTCGGAATACAGTCGCGTCACACATTTTGCATTGCTTACAAGTCGGGCGAGAAGTATTCGAGCGGCCCGTGCAGGTTGGCAAATTTCACTATATATTCAGTTCTGTGTCTGCTCTCCTATTTCTCTGTTGATTTCCATACTTGTGATCACACACCCGTATTGAAATTCCGTTTCTTCATAGACTCTTCTTACACTCTTCTTACATAGACTCCTGCCCTCAAACATGGACTCGAAGCAATTCAGGAAAGCTGCCGCATCAGCCGTTGATGAGAGTAAGTATACTTCGCTGTTTTATGTCCATCAGCTGATAAATTAGTAATAAATTATTACGATACCATTGAGGACCGGCGTGTTGTTTCCAATGTCGAACCAGGCTACCTCAGGAAGTTACTCCCTGATGGACCACCACAAGATGGAGAGCCATGGGCCGATATTCAAAAAGATATTGAGTCCAAGATCTTGCCCGGTATAACACATTGGTATGTTTTCTGGATTAAAGTAGCGATCCTAGCTAATGCTTTCCAAGGCAGTCACCTAATTTCATGGCTTTCTTCCCAGCCAACTCAAGTTTCCCGGGAATGCTTGGGGATCTCTACTCTGGCGCTTTTACCGCTCCGGCATTCAACTGGATATGCTCTCCTGCAGTCACTGAACTAGAGACAGTCGTGTTAGATTGGCTAGCCAAAATGCTGAATCTCCCTTCCTGTTATCTTTCCACAGGTGAAGGAGGCGGCGTTATTCAAGGCTCTGCATCTGAAGCTATAGTTACAGTCATGGTCGCAGCAAGAGACAAGTACCTCCGAGAAACGACGGCGCATCTCTCGGGAGAAGAGAAGGAGGATGCAATTGCACAGAAACGTGGCAAATTAGTAGCTCTGGGCAGTGAAATGGCACACAGCAGCACGCAGAAGGCCGCCCAGATTGCAGGTGTGCGATATCGATCTGTGCCCGTAAGCATCAAGGATGGTTTCGCCATGACCGGCCCTGCACTACAAAAAACCATTGAGGAATGCAAGGCGAAAGGTCTCGAGCCTTTTTATTTAACTACTACCCTCGGCACAACAGCAACTTGTGCCGTCGATGACTTCTCCACTATTGCTTCTGTTCTTAATGCACACTGCCCTCCAGGCCGTGGAGAGATCTGGGTCCACGTAGACGCAGCGTATGCTGGTGCAGCTCTAATCCTTCCAGAATACCAAGACTACTCCTCCTCCTTCCACCATTTCCACTCTTTCGACATGAACATGCATAAGTGGCTTTTAACCAACTTCGACGCGTCCTGTTTATTCGTTAAGAAAAGGAAAGACCTGATCGATTCACTGAGCATCACACCAAGCTATCTCCGCAACGAATTCACCGAAAGCGGGCTCGTCACCGACTACAGAGACTGGCAGATCCCTCTAGGACGACGCTTCAGATCGTTGAAGATCTGGTTTGTAATGCGCACATACGGTATCTCTGGACTCCAGCATCATATCCGCAAACTCATCAAGCTTGGGGAAATATTCCATTCCCTTCTCAATTCTAGGACGGATTTATTCCACATCATTACCGGTCCAAGCTTCGCGCTCAATGTCTTCAATATTCTGCCGAGAAGTAAAGCAGCTGGGAGAGAAGAAACTGATGAGGTGACGAAGGAGGTTTACGAACTTATCAATAAGAGAGGTGAGATCTACATCACGAGCAGCGTCATAGGAGGGGTCTATGCTATTCGTGTTGTATCCGGAAGTCCATTCGTAGATGAAGCACATATCAGGAGAGCCTTCGAGATTCTCGTCAGCACGGCAGAGGAGGTGTTGGAGAGAAAGGTGGCCGCGACAAATGGTGTAGCAGACAGAGATCAGTTTGTGGAAATCGGTAGGGGTTTAGGTGAGGCTGCGGTGGTTCATGGCGCCTCCAAATGAGTTGGATAAGTTGATTACACTGCTGAAGCGTAACTTTGTTTATGGTAGATTATCGTTAAGGACTGGACATAATATAAGAATTCTGAACAATAATAGCTGCGTATTCGATTACGTAGCTTAAAAATTTAACAGATGCCATGAGTGCTCCATGAGTTTAAAGATGTCATCCGTTTCCCATGTTCCCAAGTAGCATGCCCTTGACACCAAAGCCCCTTGATTTGTTCATTGTAAACAGATAATTAGTTTCGAACCAACACAACTGCTCTACGAGACACCATCAACCCACTGCGTCGGCGAAACCGCCAACCCCATCAAGATGTCCAACTGATCCTCCATCGTAACCCAGCCCTTCCTCTTCGTCAACACCGCATACCTCACCGCATCCTTCCACTCATTCCACCAGCTCTCCTCGCTCTGGACCGCGAACGCCCGATCCCCTGCATCCGGCGGCGCAGACGCATAAGGCCATACGGCTTTCACAACGGCGTATTTCTTGGTTCCTGTGAAAAGGTGCGTGATGTTAGTGAAGAGGCGGTTCATCCCGTCTGGGGAGTGGATTACGACGTGGGAGTGTGTCATGGGGAAGGTGATTTCCACATGGCCCCGGTAGCCGGTTGAGGCGATTAGAGAGTGCAGGCGGCCTTCAAGATAAGGGGTATCCCAGTTGGAGACGATGCGTTCGAGTGTGAATCTGAGGTGGCTCAGTAGATGTCATGGAATGAGGAGGGCAATAGACTTACTCTTTGATGGCGCTCTTGTCGGCACAATATCGCCGGACCCATTCGTCGATTCCTCCATTTAGGTTGGGCTGGGTGGTCATTTTCGTCTCCCCACGCCATGCCATCTCGCCGTCATCAACGACTTTGAGGTAGTTCCATCGCTTTTGGGGGTCTTTGTCGCCGATGATGAGGGGCATCATGTTCAGCTTGATGTGGAAGTCTGGAGTGGTGCCATATCTCATTCCCTTGACATGTATCTGGACTTTTGGGGGCAAGGCAGCTTGGGCTTGGATGATTGACAAGAGTACAGCCGGGTAAACATTTGGCTCCGGTTTATAGGTCGTGATGGTTGTTTGGTCCGATGAAATTTTATAGTTTGGAGGGGAGTAGAAGGCATAGTTTAGCCTTGGGAGGGCTAGATATGAAATAGGTTTCGAGAGTTGAGGTATAGAGTGGGTTGAAGGGCCAGAGTATGGTGGTGGAGTACTCGACTGAGTATGATCGTCGCCATCTGGGACGCTGTGTGATGGTCCCGCGTCACTTGGGCGATATACAGCTTGACTTGGCTCTGAGGCACCCTTTGTTGTCATATTTAGACAGGATCCCGTCAGTATATCTTGAGATTCCTCAGAAATATCTTCGTGGTCCAAATTCAAAGTGGCAATCTGTACCCCAAGAGCTCAAACCTAGAATTATCTCCTACAACCCGCCTAGAACAAAGAATTAAGTTAATCAACTGCGGCAGTCAGGTCGCTCAGTATCACTCTCAGTCGAACTCTAAGTCCAGTCATGAATATAAGAACCATTGAGCTGAATTGCCAGGAGGCTGATGACGCGGACTGATGGACAAGGATGGACGAGGCTGAACTAGGCTGCGCCACTGTACCTAACCAAACGAGGCGTCAAGGACCGAGAGCAGCTTGATTGGCGCACCTTCAATACGACTATCGTTAACAGCTACATCTTATTCTGGCCTCTTTCTGTCACTTTCACTTTACAATACAGTGGTACCATCTCCCATGTCTCATTAACTGTAGGAGACAAGTATCATATGGAAATGCGTCCCGCTAAGTACGTAGCAGGCGTTAAGTCTCAAGGAAGTACGCCTCATGAGGATACTTCCCCAACTTCACTGTCACAACAATGATACGTAATAAAACGAGCAACTTATCATTTAGCAGCATTACCAGTGACAAATTTCTGCTTGGATACGATTGACTTGAGTCTCCTTTTGCAGTGGTACCACTGTGACAAAGGACAGGACGAGGGAAGGTTAAGAAGCTGAGCGCCAAACGAATATGCCTGCTAAGCCAAATAGTAGTACCTTTTCCCTTGTGGAAACAGCATAGCCTAGAAAGCTATCTGTATCGACCTTTGCTACCAGTTTCCTGTTATGCAGTTTCCCAACTTTCCAAGTAAAGAGTAGTGACCATATTTTTGACCCGCTCAGAAAGAACATTTTAGGACCTAGTATACTGCCGGATAATCTGACTTAAATTGCAATAATAATTGAGTCCTATACCTTTCATGAAGCTTGATTTCTCAAAGCTATGATGACTTCTCTCTTGGAAGTGCTTGTAATAGTATAGTGTAGTAGACTGGACAAAATTATACCGTACTCATAATTGAAAAGATCAACTAATGCTCCCTAAACTCCTTGAAAATGAGCTAGGCATTTTCGTACAATTCATCTGACTGCGAACGCCCAAGGTGACAATGAGGGATGATCATCATTTACTAGTAATCATCACCACCTCCTGCATCCATGCCATCATCATCATCGCCTTCACCACCATCAAAATACTGCTCGGCGCCATAATCACCACCCATCTCAGCCTCATCCTCTTCGTAGTCGTAATCTTTCTCCTCTTCTTGATTATCCTCCTCCTCCTCGACTTCGGAATCTGCTTCTTCTGCTTCGAAAATATTTTTGATCTTTTCGAAGTTGTTGATATCCTTCTCATTCGCGGAACCGGTTAACATGTCTGCCTTCTTCTTCATTCCCTGATTGATTGTCTTGCGCACGGCTTTACCTTCCTCGCCTTCGAGAGTTGACCAAAGTTCTTCTGGAAAGAGGGATTTATCTGTTTTGAATCGGTTAGATTCAGGGCTTTCAAACTGGTAGCGTAATGGTGACTTACCGAATGGCCGAGCTGACAGTTGTGGGATCGCGCGCCTCTGCTCATCATATCTCCAGGAGTATCTTGGCATGCCTTCAAAAGGATCAGCATCAGGCTTCACTTTGTTATGGAACTGGTTGTTGAATTGATCCTCTCCATAGACCTTAGTTGGCTTGGCGTCGCGTGCTTGAGGCGCTGTGTATATAGGCCCTTTGTGAATCTGCTCTCTTAGGCTCAGATAGAAGGCTATCTCTCTCTTTTCTTTCTCTGTGGGGATCGCTGGTACTGGAACCTTATAAGGCTATATACTGTTAGAGAGGTAACATCCATCGGTTTGTCCGACCATTGTGAGTGTGGAGACCGTTGCACCTACTGGGAATAATTCTGAAGGCTTTGAGTCAAGCTTCAGGTTTGGATCGTATTCGTAGCCAGGAATATTGGGCCTACCACCCCTCCCACGTCCTTTACCACCCCGGGTCATTGTTTATGAGTTTTATCTGCGCATTCGATCCTCCACTGTTCACATCAACAACGACAGATTCTATTGCGCTGGAGTTTCTTGGATCTCGTGCGCCAACGGCTATGAGTACAAACTTCTAGCTCTCGATCGGAAGCTGACTCCTGTGTGTTTGAGGCACCCCACGGACTACTGTAGCCTTCACTCGAGAACTCAGTGTTGGGATCTGGCTTATCTCGTGGATCGAAATTGTGTGATGGATTAAGCTCAGGCTTCCAAACATTTTCGCAGTGGATAGACATCGGCGCGGCAGAATCGAAACACCGATTTGATGATACGACACCGCCTTCATATTGTCAGCCTTGCGCATTGCTCTCTCCGCAAATCATCGCCGCGTTAAAACCTACATCTTCTGTGGTCACAAGTGTGTCATTTTCGACGAGATGGACGGTATACCTGTGTCTGGTCTGACTGAGCTTGAGAATCACATGCAACAGCTTATAGAAGCCCCTGATACGCCAATTAACACAAAGCTCTTCGACGATATAGAGCTTCAACTTACCGGTTGGTTTTTCCACTCATCTACTACTACGAACAACAGGCGTGGATATTATGGCAACTGCTATATTAGTTGTTTGAGTCTACGTTTACGTTTACTTCGCGTTGCCGTTTTCCCTCACGTTAACGTTTACCATGACGTTGCCAGTTACAGTTTTCACATTTAGCCGTTATTGTGTTTATTGTTTCACACATTTCATGATTCAATAATGCTGACTCGTACGTTGTGACAGAGCACAATACCCCGACACTCATTCCTCGATTACTCCCTAAACTCACAGAGGTATTATCGACTTACCAACAAGATCCTGCCGTCATTGTCAGCTTGGCCATTAAGCTTCTGCGGCCCCTT
>Ga0335072_10010446_pt1 | contig 13367 bp, 14 predicted proteins | sample Lox_Sample_21_FD_206725 | JGI IMG/M metagenome (GOLD analysis project Ga0335072, IMG submission 206725) | Soil microbial communities from Loxahatchee National Wildlife Refuge, Florida, United States - Lox_Sample_2.1 | ecosystem: Environmental > Terrestrial > Soil > Wetlands | place: USA...
ATCCCAACCTCGACTTCCCGTACAAGAAGCCAAAGGGCGGTGAACTGACCAAAGAGGAGAAGGAATACAACCGCGGCCTCAGTAGCTTCCGCGTCGCGGTGGAACACCGGATCGGTCGCACCAAGCGGTTCCGTATCGTCTCAGATCGGTTCCGCAATCCGCTGCGGACCCATCACACCAAGACGTCGATCGTCGCCGGCCTGGTCAATATCGAGGCTGGGTTCCTGCCAGGGTGAACCGCAGAGCACCCCCCCCAACGCGCTCCGCTGTCCTGCTCAACTCGCCGCGTCAAGCGACTTTCGCAACAGGTCTAGTAAGTATGGGTTTGAGGCCATAAAGAGGGGCGCTCAGCAAGGCGCGGCTGACCAGACGGTTACGATGTTTCTGACCCTGGCGCGTTGCAAAGAGGCTGGCCCTTGTGACAACATGCCACGTAGACAGCCCTCTCATCAGGGTTTATGGGATCTCCCAATAAGCATCCCTTGACCATCGATATAGTCACGAATCAATCTTCAGCCCTTCACCCCACCCATCGTCAGCCCCGCAGTCATGAATCGCCGGAAGGCGTAGTAGATTACGATCGGGGGCACCGCATAAACGACGGCCGTCGCCATCATGTAGTTCCACGGCGCTTCGTCGCTGTTCAGGAACTGCGACAGCGCCAGCGGCACCGTCATGTTGCTCTGCGAAGAGAGCAGCAGAGTCATGTACAGATATTCGTTCCAGGCCAGCAGCAGCGCATAGGTGCCCACCGCGACCAGCGCCGGAGCCATCAGCGGCAGGTAGATGCGCCAGTAGATCTGCCAGGGGTTGGCGCCGTCAATGCGCGCCGCCTCGTCGAGTTCGATCGGGATCGAGGTGCTGTACTGCTGGAAGATGAAGATCGCATAGGGTGTCGCGAACGTGACCTCGACCGCCACCACCGCCCACAGGTTGTTGGACAGGCCGTAGATGTGCATGAGCCGATAGAACGGGATCGCCAGGAACGACATTGGAATCGTATATGTCAGCATCGCCGCGCCGGTCAGCAACCAGCTGTTGCGGAACCGCATCCGTCCGACCGCGAAACTCGCCATCGAGCCGATCCCCAAGGTGCATATAACCGTGGCAACGCCGATGTAAATGCTGTTGTACAACTCGTGCCAGAAGTGTTCGAGATACCAGTAGCCCTGGGTGAACACGATCCAGTACGGTTTGAAGCTCGGGTGCGCCGGGAACAACTCGACGCTGAACACGTTGCTATGCGCTTCGAGCGAGACCAGCACCATGCTGTAGATCGGCGTGAGGGTCCAGACAAGCAGCAGCAGACCGACGACCAGCGCGGCCACGTGTGTCAGATGGCGTTGCAGCCGCCAACTGCGTGGGCGCGCGCGGGGCGGGGCGCCGTCCAGGGTGGTTGCGCTCATAGCTGCACCTCCGTCGTGCGCAGCTTGCGCATCAGGATGATAACCAGCGGGATCAGCAGCGGCAGCGCCGACATCACCGCCGCCATGCCGAGCCGCGGATTGTCGATCTCGAACGCATCTCGGATGCCCAGGGTGGCGAGCACATGGGTCGACAGCTCCGGCCCGCCTCCGGTGACGAAATGGACGGTGTTGTAGTCGCCGAGCGTCCAGATGGTGGAAAGCAGCGTGCACACCAGATAGAGGTTGGCGACCAGCGGGAACGTCACATGAACAAAACTGCGGAGCCCGGTGGCGCCGTCGATCTTCGCCGATTCATAGATTTCCTGCGGGATCGACATTCGCCCGGCGAGCAGGATCACGGTCCAGAACGGGGTCCATTTCCAGATATACGATACGATCACCGAGCCCATCGCCAGCCAGCGCGAGGTCAGCCAGTACGGACCGTCGATATGGAACACGGCCCAGAGGAAATTGTTGAGAAACCCCCACTGCCCGTCCAGCATCCAGTGGATCGAGATGAAGGTAGGCAACGCCGGCACTGCCCAGGGCAGGATGAACACCAGCAGCAGCGGTTTTACCCAGCGGTAGCGCAACATGAAGAAGCCAGACAGGAGCAGCGCGAAGAACAGATGCAGGTTCACGCCGAAAGCAAGGAAGAGTGCGGTATTGAACAGGGTGCGGAGATAGATGGGATCGGAGAACAGTTCCATGTAGCTGGCTGGATTGCTGCCGAGCAACAAACCGTAGCCGATCGGGAACAGTACGAACAGGATGAAGACAGCGATGTACGGCACGACGAAGGCAAGGATCCAGGCACGTTCCGAGCCTTGCGGGTTGAAGAACATTTCCAATCTTCGCCGCCGCCTGCCTGCGGACAGGCGGGCGGGGTCGATGATCGTCGTGCCTTCCATCGCGTGTGCTCCCGCGCTAGGCGATCGGGTAGCGCGCGAAGATCGTCTCGATTTGCTTTAGCGCCTTGTCCGCGGCCTTTTCCGGCGTCATGCCGTTGGCGATGATGTCACCTGTCGCCTGGCTCCAGATATGCGCCGCGTTCACTTGGCCGTAGGCTGGGTTGAAGACGTAGAACCACGGCACCGTCGGAGTGATCAGCCCCTGGCGCGTGTAGGTGGAAACCGTCTCGTCCTTCGGGTTCATCCAGAACGGATCGTCCTTGATGATTGAGGGCATCACCGGCAACCAGCGCCCCTCGGCATTCTTCAGGTAATCGCCCACGGTCTTGGGCTGGATCATGTAGGTGGCGAACTCCTTCGCCGCGGCCACGTTCTTCGCCCCCTTGGGAATGAACGCGAGTTCCACCGCCAACTGGCTCGCCACCGGCTTGCCGTCGTTGCCGAGCGGCATGGCGCCGCTATAGATTGCGTCGTTGTACCAGCCGGGCGTGCTCTTGGTTGCCACCGGAATCGATATGGTATCGTTCGGTGTCATGATGCATTCTTTGGCGTGGAAGGCGTTGTTGTTGTCGGGATCGCCCCAGTTGACCGCGCCGGGCGGCACGTAGCCTTCCTTGAAGGGCGTGGCCAGTCGATCCAGGGTCATGACGACCGCCTGCCTCACCTTCGGGTCATCGGCATGTAGGTGGCCATCCGGCGTGACGATGCCGTAGCCGCCATACGCAATCAGGAATGCATTGAACAGATTGTTCGGATCATCGCCGGTTGTGGAGAGCGTATAGCCCAGCGCGAAGATGCCCCGAATCGACTTGCGCAAAACCTTCTGCATCGGCTTGAACCAGTCGAAGTAGGCATCCCAGGTCTTCGGCATCTCCGACATCTTGAAACCGGCTTTTTCTACCAGCGGCTTCCAGACATCGATCGTCAGCACCGAAGACTTGAACGGCACCCCGTAATAACTGCGCTTCTTCTCCACGTTGTTGTAGAATTTCGAGCCCAGGAGCGCGGTGTCGAGATACTTCGCCTCTTGCGTCTTCACCACGTCGCTGACGTCGACCAGCTTGCCGTCCCAGGCGCTTTGCGGGATGATCTGGCCCGGCGCGTTGTCGGCGTACAAGATATCCGGTACGTCGCCACTCGTCAGAGCCGAGACGATCTTTTCATTCAATGCCTGGGATGGCATCAGCGAAAGATCGAACTTGTTGCCGCTGGCCTTTTCCCATTCGGCGACCAGGGTCTTGAAGGCCGCGTCCTCGGCCGGATAGAAGCCCTGATTCCACCATGCCGTGACCGTCGTAGCGGCGGCGTTGGCGATGTAGGGGCGCGCCAGCATGCTGGCGGCCGCAAGGCCAAGAGAGGCGCTCAATACCGAACGCCGGCCGATTTCTATCATGAGCCGTTTATCCTTCCCCATTTGCGTCGCACGACTCGTACAGACGTGCGATCCCGCCACGCTGACAAGCATGCTCCCACCGTCCAATCTTCGACCGCAGGAGTCATCAGCCGCGAGCGGCACTTGAGGGAGGACCCCATCTCCAAGCACTGGACATGTAGGCATGCTGACGGATGAGGTCAACTCATTCGGCAGCGGAGCAGCGGTCCTCAATGCGACTGAGTCGCGTTCTGAGGTAGACGGGGGAGTGATCCTGACGGGGGGCCGGTTACCCGCGGGCAGCAACCTATAACTGAGTCCATTTTGCCACATGTGGTAGGAAATTTCACCACCGACCACAGCATGCGGTCAGTTTGGTGTTGCGGCGCGACTCGAACCTTGATTCGACGCCGATGTGATCGTCATCGAGAACCTGATCGCCGAACTGGGCACGGTCTGCGCCGGTCTTCCCGACCAGCGCACCGGGCACAATCGTGACGGCCAGTACTCGATGGCCGATATCGGCCTTTCGGCGTTCTCGCTGTTCTTCATGGGAAGCCCGTCGTTCCTGGCGCATCAGCGGGCGCTGGCCCGCGGCCATGGCCGCTCCAATTGCCAGACCCTGTTCGGCATGACGGCGATCCCTTCCGATAACTACATCCGCCTGATGCTGGACGGCGCCTCGCCAGCCGCCTTCGACCATCTGTTCCTGCGCGCCATCGACGCAGCCGGCCCACTGACACGGTTCCACTGCCTCGACGGAGGGGTGCTGATCGCACTCGACGGCTCCGAGTATTTCTGCTCACGCAAGATCAGTTGCCCGCAGTGCTCGACGCGACGCCCCGCCGATGGCGGCGTGGAACATTTCCACGCTTTCCTGGGCGCCACTTTGGTGGCACCGGGCCACCATCAGGTGTTGCCGCTGGCACCGGAATTCATCGCTCCACAAGATGGCGCGGATAAGCAGGACTGCGAGCGCAATGCCGCCAAGCGTTGGCTGGCTTGGCATGGCCGCTCGGTCGCGCATCTGCGGCCAATCTTTCTCGGCGACGACCTGTTCGCCTGTCAGCCGATCGCCATCGCCATCCAGCAGGCCGGCGGCAACTTCATGCTTACCTGCAAGCCGTCCTCGCACCAGACTATCACCGAGTACCTGCATGGCGCCGAACTGGAGGAGCACCGACAGACCATCCGCAAAGGCCGCCAGCACACCACCATCGTCTACCGCTGCCTCTCCGGCGTGCCGTTGCGCGCCAGCGCCGATGCCATCACGGTCAACTGGTTCTCCATCGAGATCCGCAACGCCGCCGGCAAACGCACCTATTACAACAGCTTCGTCACCGATCTGACAGTGACCGCCGACAACGTTGCCGAACTGGCCGCCTGCGGCAGGGCGCGGTGGAAGATCGAGAACGAGACCTTCAACGTGCTCAAGACCAATGGCTATAACCTCGAGCACAATCTTGGCCATGGCAAGCAGACGCTCGCCAGCATCTTCCTAACGCTCAACCTGCTCGCCTTCGCCTTCCACACCGCCGCCTGGCTTGCCGTCCTCGCCTGGCGCGCCGCCGGCGCAGCTTGCGGCGCCACTTACCGCTTCTTCGAGAACCTGCGCACGGTCACCGCCTACATCGTCTTCCAGGACTGGCCGCATCTGCTTCAGGCGATTGCTGCCGCCGATCTCCGCCCGCCCTGACGCGGCCCGACACCGAGGTCCCAACCGGCAACCCATCCATCCCCGGAGCCGCACCAGAAAAGTCAGCCGAACCCCATTTAGAATTGCTGGGCAGCGGAGCAAGAACCGTGGAAGCACCTACTACATCCTGCCGGAAGTCCCAACCCGAGTCGTCCCGGCTTAGGTGACGAGTGACTTGCCCTTCATGGTCCAGCGGAAGGGCTTGGCCATGGTGGCGTTGAAATAGGCGATGAGCACCTCGATCCGCTGCTTCAGGTGCTCCTTGCTGACGAAGCTGCCGCGGCGCAGCAGCTTGCGCACCAGGATGGAGAATCAGATCTCGATCTGGTTGATCCATGACGCATGCTTCGGCGTGAAATGGGACACGATGTGGTGGCTGGCATCGCGCAGGAACGCCTCGCGCGTCGCCATTGAGGCCCGCACACCGGACTTACCCTTCTCGCCCAGATCGTCGGTGATGCCGCTCAGCCGCGCCACCAGCCGGACCACGCCCTCCGCGAAGTGCGTGTTGAGGTTATCGCAGATCACCTGCCAGGTGGTACTCGGCGCGGTGCTGGCGAACAGGCCTTCCAGGAACCTAACAAAGTCTGCCTCGGTGCGGCTGTCGCCGATCGTGCCGCGCACCGCGCCGGAGGCGACATCGAACGCTGCGATAAACGCCTGCGTGCCGTGTCGCACATATTCGAACTCGCGCCGCTCGACGTGGCTGGACTTCATCGGCAGCGTCGGCGCGGCACGTTCCAGCGCCTGGATGCCGGTCATCTCGTCGATCGACACGGTCTGCACGCGCTGCACCGCGGCTTCCGGCGCCGCCTGGTAGACCGCGTAGATCCCGGCGCACTTGGACTCGAAGTCGGGATCAGGCTTCGGCGTCAGCCAATAGCGGTTGCGGTGCGGCTTGAGGTCGGCGCCTTTTTGAAAAGCGCCCGATCGAGCCGTGCGAGATACTCTTCACAATGCCCCGCTGCGCCACCTGGCGGGCCAGTTCACTCTGCGACCGATGACTGGTTGGTACGTCCAACCGCTCGGGGTCCTCGCAGGCCAGCGCCATGATCTGGCAGATCTGCTCCGGTGCGAATGTCGCCGACGCACCGCAGCGGGCGGCGTCGCTCAATCGCCCCGCAACGCCCGCCGAGGCTGCGGCGGCCTCCCAGCTGCGCCGCCCGTGGCGCACTGACTAGCGCCAGACGCCGAGCGCCGCGGCGCTTTCGCTGATGCCCTGGCCGGCGGCGGCGAGCAGGACGATTCGTGCCCGCTCGGCCAGCTTTTGCGGGGTCGAATGTGCCGCGACCAGACGCTTCAGGGCGAGTTCCTGCTCGGCTGACAGTTCGATCGGCGGGAACTTCGGTGCCGGCACGGTTCCCTCCGTTGCTACCGGCACGTCTTGTGGCAAAGCGACTTGCGGCGCGACTCGGGTTAATTGCTCGACAAGCCGCGATTTGCCCGCGACTGTTGCAGTGCGGACTCACCCCCTCCTGATGCGCGTCGCCATCTCCGGCGGGGTGTACTAGCGCCAAAATCCATAAAAGTTCTTGCCGAATCACTTTGTTGACGATTCGCTCGGGGTGCATCCGAAGGATCCGGAACGCATGCGGCCCAACCTGTTCTGGCTGACCGACGACCAATGGGCCAAGATCAGGCCGCAGTTACCAACGGATGTTCGGGGTAAACCGCGGGTAGATGATCGCCGAGTGAACAGCGGCATACTGCACGCATTGAAGACTGGCTGCCGCTGGTGCGATTGTCCGCCGGAGTATGGTCCGTATACGACGATCTACAACCGCTTGGTCCGTTGGGCGAAGCGAGGTGTCTGGGAAAGGTTGTTCGAGGTGTTGGCCTCGCGTGGACGTTCGACGGCGACCGAGATGATCGACCCGCCCCATGCCAAGGCACACCGCTCGGCCTCCGGCGGAACAGGGGAGCAAAATCAGGCGATCGGGCGCTCGCGCGGCGGACGCAATACGAAGATCCACGCAATCGCTGATGCTAAAGGCCGTCTTGTTGCCCTGGCCCTGACGGATGGCACGGCGCACGACTGTCCAGCTGCCAAAGGCCTGATAAACAAAGCGAAACCGGCGAAACGGCTGTCGGGGGATAAGGCTTATGACAGCGCCGAGTTGCGCGAATGGTTGTTGAGCCGTGGGACAAAGGCGGTCATCCCGAACCGGTCGTGTCGGAAACAACCATATAGCTCCAGCAAGAAGGCTTGGACTAAACCGCTTTGCGGTAGTTCAGAATTTGAATCCATGGATTCCAATTTCGCAAGCTCTCGTCTCCATCACAACACAGACGACCTCGCCCTGTCCTGACGACGCGACTGCGTGACGATGCGTCGGCGCCATGTGGCGCCGGCCATCTCACACAGGAGCCGCCAATGAGTCCACTGCGTCGTCGCATGATCGAGGACATGCAAATCCGCAACCTGACCCAGAACACCCAACGCGTGTATGCCGAGCAGATCGGACGGTTCGCCCGCCACTTCCGCAAGTCGCCAGAGCATCTGGGGACAGCCGAGATCCGCAGCTACCTGCTGCACCTTGCCAATGAACGACGGCTCGCCGCGAGTTCCATCATCGTCACCGTGGCAGCCCTGCGGTTCCTCTACACCGTCACGCTCAAGCGGGCCTGGGTGGTCGAGGACGACATCCCCGCCGGCAAGCAAGCCAGGAAGTTGCCGGTCGTGATGAGCCAGGGTGAGGTGGCACGCTTCCTGGCTGCTGTCGACAACCTGAAGCACCGTGTGATCCTGACCGTCTGTTATGCGACCGGCCTGCGTATCTCCGAGGCAGTCCGTCTCACCCCCGACGCCATCGACAGCAAGCGCATGGTGATCCGGGTGGCGCAGGGCAAAGGCCGCAAAGACCGCTACGTGATGCTGCCGCCCCGGTTGCTCGAACTGCTGCGGGACTATTGGAAGCGCACTCACCCCGGCACCTGGCTGTTTCCCGGCGACCGGCCGGACCGGCCAATCTGCCCGCTCACTGTCAACCAGACCTGCCGCGAGGTGCGGTCGAAGTGCGGCATCGACAAGCCGGTCGCACCACATTCGCTGCGCCATGCCTTTGCGGTTCATCTGCTGGAGGCGGGCACCGACCTGCGGACCATCCAGTTGTTGCTCGGCCATCGCAGCCTCAGCACCACGGCGCGCTACCTGATGATCGCCACCAGCACGGTGTGCGCCACCACCAGTCCGTTCGAGTCCCTGCAATCGGTTCCGCCAACCGCCCCGGACCTGGTGCCTGCCTGAAGCGCCGGTCCCGTGGCCCGCGAAGGGCTGGAAGTGGCGGACGTGCTCCGCCGCTTCGGCCCGACTTTTCACGATCAGCACGGCGCGTCGCTGTCGCCTGCGCGGCGGCGCGCCATGCGGGCGATCGAACGCTGCCGCACCGCCGCTCTCGGCGGCCACGTCGAGCGCTGCGGCGACTGCGGCCACCAACGCATCGCCTACAACTCCTGCCGCAACCGGAACTGCCCGAAGTGTCAGGGCCTGGCCCGCGCCCAGTGGCTGGCGGACCGCCAGGCGGAGTTGCTCGACGTGCCGTACTTCCACGTGGTGTTCACGGTGCCGGAGCCGGTCGCCGCCATCGCGTTCCAGAACCAGACCGTCCTCTATGACATCCTGTTCCGGGCCGCCTCGGAGACGCTGCGCACCATCGCCGCCGATCCACAGCACCTGGGCGCCGAGATCGGCTTCCTGGCCGTGCTGCATACTTGGGGACAGAACCTGCTGCACCATCCGCATCTGCACTGTCTGGTGCCGGGTGGCGGGATTGCACCGGACGGCCAGAGCTGGATTGCCTGCCGGGCAGGGTTCTTCCTGCCGGTCAGGGTGCTATCGCGGATGTTCCGGGGTTTGTTCCTGCACTACCTGGAGAAGGCGTTCGCTGCCGGCAAGCTGCGCTTCTTCTCCGAGCATCGCCACCTGCATGAACCCGCGGCATTCCGCCGCTTCCTGGCGCCGGTGCGTGATGCCGAGTGGGTGGTCTACGCGAAGCGGCCCTTCGCTGGTCCGGCGCAGGTCCTCGACTATGTCGGGCGCTACACCCACCGCGTCGCCATCTCCAACAACCGCCTGGTCTCGATGGATGGCGACAAAGTCTGCTTCCGCTGGAAGGACTATCGGGATGGCAGCCAGCACAAGACCATGAGCCTGCAAGGCGGGGAGTTCATCCGCCGCTTCCTGATCCACGTGCTGCCGGACGGGTTTCATCGCATCTGCTACTTCGGCTTCCTCGGTAACTGTCACCGGGCCCAAAAGCTGGTGCTGTGCCGGCAACTACTCCGCATGGCGACGGCCGCACCGGCCGACGCGCCGGCCGACTATCGTTGCAGATACGAAGCCCTGACCGGGACCTCGCTGCGGCAGTGCCCGATCTGTCGCACCGGCACCATGGTGGTGGTTGGTTGCATCGAGCGGACCACCGTCTGTGAACCAGTGCCGGACACCTGACGATGGCCGACCGCCGCTCCATTACCGAGGCGCTGCGCAACCCGCCGGGACGGCGGCGGAGCCCCGCGGCCGTAAGCGTCGCTACGGCAATGCCGGCTGTCTCTCGGATGCCGCCAACGCTCAGAAACCAGCCAGAATCCGCCGTGTCGATCCACAGCCGTCCCAACCAGCCGAGCCGCTCAGAGGCGCAACCGCCCCGGCCGCTGTGCGGTCAGGCCGCTTGGTGGCATTCAATGCCCATAGCTCTGACCGGGGGAGCGGCTTAGTCCAATCCGTTTTTCGCTCACCGGCGCGGCCCCAATTTCCCGTGGCCCCTCGGGGGCGCCCGTGCGCCGCGCCGCCAAGCGAAAAACGCTCTACATTATCGTGAGCGGCACCGCATCGGAAACGCCTTCTGCCGATTGAAAGACTTCCGACGCATATTCACTCGCTAAGACAAACTGGCGCGGAACTTTCTTGCCTCCGTCTTTCTGGCGGCAACCATCGTCTGGTGGGTTTAAGGAGTCTGGGACCTAGTACGCCCCGTGATCACCTCGATCATTCCGTCCGGCATCGACCTCGACCTCGATCTTATGCAGCACCTTAAGGTCGATAGTCTCGGCGCGTGGCGATGGATTCAGCAAGGAGGGGCTGACCGGTCGCTTACGTTCCGACCGCCGAGAAGGCGTTATATGACTCAGATCAGATGTGCCGGTTCGTCGGCATCGACGTGGGCCGCGAACCGGTGCCCGACGAGACGACCATCCTCAAGTTCCGCGACCTGCTGGAACGCCATGGCAGATGTGCTCGATTGCCCGCCGCATTGTCGATCCTGAGATGCTGCGGTTGATCAAGCAATGGGTCAAAGCGCCGGTCGAAACGACTGGAGATGATGGCAAGAAGCGCATGGCCCGAGGTGGCCTTTGTCGCAGGGCTTCGATCCAGCCGGTTGCCCGCCCAAACCGCCTGCCAGCTACCGGGCCAACCGACCGTTACCCGGATGAAGTTCGCACTCACTGACCAACCACGCCTTTGGAGTGCACCGGGGAGCACGGTAACGCGCGAACTCGCCCAGCGAGATGACGCTCTTGCCCTCCGGCCCGTCCAGGCCGATGCGCAACCCGAAAGCCGTGCCGAGCCTATCTACCATGAAAATGGCCCAGCCTGTTTAGCGGCAAACCGTGTTGGGGCCATTTTCAGCCATGGCGGCGCGGTCGCAGCCGCCGGCTAACTCCGTGGATCAGCACATCGCCGCGGCTCTCGCCGACGGCAGCAAAACACGGCCATTCTCCAAACTGCGCGCAACATGCCGTGTCCGCACCACCACTCTCGATGAGCGCCTCACCGTCATGACCACGGCTGGTCGCATCGCCAAATCCACCGAAGGATACCGCCTCGCCGCCCCCTGATCGCTGCGACAGACAGATCGGCCAGGCACCTCAACCCGGACAGGCCCAACAGCACCATCTCGTCAAACCACCGCTGCCTGCGCTCCGCGCCGGCCACTTCCCACTTCCGCTTCCTATCCCCCTAGAGAGTCCGGGAAGCTGAAGTGGGAAGCCCATCGAATGTCGCGATCAGACGACTATCAAACAATGTGATCGTGCTCCACGGACCAGCAGGTGCCTTGACCTTATCCGGAGCGTGTACTACGGTGTCAGCAACGGGATGGGGTGCCCCGTATAAGCGCCATTTGTGGCTAATGACCCCTACCAGACCGCGGGCGAAGGTTCTCACGCCGGGAGGTAGGTGTGTTGCGCACATGGCGTCTCTGGCAGCAAGCTGCTTCAGGCAGGCCTCTAACCGAGCGATTGGCGAGGCCACAGACGCAGGCGGATGGCAATTCCGCTATAGCGAATTCGAAATCGCCACGGTCAACTCCTGGTTTGACGCGACGTTATTTCGTCCGATTTGGAACCAGGCTGAGGCGAAGTGCGCGGTCGCTGATGCGATGCCAATTCGCGCGGGAGTGTCACGCCCATCGGTATGATGGACGCCCTGCGCACCATCGGGCGAAGCGATGGGATCTGGGATCAGTGCGGCGAAGCCTCTGTCGTCCCGGGCGGGATCCATAGGCCGATAGTTCATCGCGAGATATGGCGATACAACCGACAATGGGAAGAGTTGCCCGCACACTGACGGAGATAGTAAATGCGATCGATCGGACACTATTTGCCTGTTATTGGGTTCTGTTTGGTGTTTGCCGTAGATGTAATCGGAATGGTACTCATGCTGACGCGATAGTACCGTATTTGCGGCCCAATGTCCGACGGACGCCAAGCACCGCATGTACGAAGCCCTGTGTGCCAAAGCGCTATACCCGCGGCCACTTCCGAGCATGACGACAGGCCTTGGTCGACGCCGGCTACCCACTTGCTGCAAGCAACGACGAAAGAGAGGCCCACCATGATCACCAGTCATTGGGTCCTTATGGGCTCCGCCGCGGGCTCTGCGATGGCGGGCGAATTTACCCGAGAGGCCATCGTCACGTCTATACCAATCTGCATCGGCTTCCTGTCAGCGCCAACTGATGCCAGAGCTTCGAACGGCATCGGTACTAATCGTGGCACAGTGCTGGCTGTTCCTCAGTCCAGAGCGGATCGCTAAACTGGGACAGCCATCCAAGGTACCGAAATCGCAACTTATGGTCAAAGTGGTAATCCGATTGGAGTCGCATCTGCTTGCCGCATTGCGCCGGGCATTCGCTCTCACTGCGGGCGAACTCCCTATGTCTCATATGATAGTGGATTGCGTTGAGATAAAGCTAAGAACTATCAAAACAGTACCGGGGCTACCTTACATCCTGTATCTGACGCGTGACGAACACTCTGCCATTACCTTCTGCTTATATGCCGCCAGCGACCATCTTCGCGAGGATGATTTTATCGCACTTGACGCTCTCTTCGAACACGCAGACTACGTTCTCGAATAGGTCAAATAACCAGATTAGACCTGTTGCGAAAGTCGCTTGACGCGGCGAGTTGAGCAGGACAGCGGAGCGCGTTGGGGGGGTGCTCTGCGGTTCACCCTGGCAGGAACCCAGCCTCGATATTGACCAGGCCGGCGACGATCGACGTCTTGGTGTGATGGGTCCGCAGCGGATTGCGGAACCGATCTGAGACGATACGGAACCGCTTGGTGGTAAGCGCCCGGTCAGCCGCGCCTACGAACGGCCGTGAGGTTAGGGCATAATCGAGATCAGGCAGCGTTCCGCTGATCCAGCCTCGCGCGGACACTGGTGAGGTTCCACGGCAGCAGTTCATGGACCCGCCTGACCGGATGCTCGGCGATACGCTCCAGCACCTGACGCAGGTAATCCTCGGGATCGAGCATGTTCAGCTTTGCCGTCTCGGTGAGCGTGTAGATCGCCGCCGCGCGCTCGCCGCCGGCGTCCGATCCGGCGAATAGCCAATTCTTGCGTCCCAAGGCAGTGGGGCGTTCATTCTGCCCATATCGGCCGGGAAGTGGAGGTCCATTATCGCTGGCACGCGCTGTATGGCCGCAGGGTCCGGCAGCTTTACGCGGAACGGCGCTCTGGAACAGAAGTCGTCAT
>Ga0335072_10010448_pt1 | contig 13366 bp, 13 predicted proteins | sample Lox_Sample_21_FD_206725 | JGI IMG/M metagenome (GOLD analysis project Ga0335072, IMG submission 206725) | Soil microbial communities from Loxahatchee National Wildlife Refuge, Florida, United States - Lox_Sample_2.1 | ecosystem: Environmental > Terrestrial > Soil > Wetlands | place: USA...
GTAGGGTATGTTTTGGGGGCTAGGAAAGGGTATTGTGAGTCGAAAGGTAGGTTTAGCATTGTGATGATTGCAGCTTCAAGAAGAGCTTTCGGGTTACCAGCAGATGAACAGCTAGCATATAAAATACCTTTTATAGAGAACGGTTAGCTGTATGTTTAGTAGAGCATGAAATACATTAAGCAAGAAAGAAGTAACGTCAGACTGTCAGAGGTATGTTTTCTTCAAAAAATTCAGACAATGTAGATAAGTATTCATAGTGGATCATCATGTATGCTTGAAGAGGAGGAAATAGATTCAGACTCACATTGTCCAATAGGACATTCGCCCGTATCACTTGAATGAACCATGATATAAACCGGATGAGGTTGAACTTGATTATCAACCTTTATGGAATTCGAAGGGAATGCTACGACAGACACCGCAGCAGTAGTTCCGCCTTCTACCGTTGTGGTGAAGAGCGAAGCTAGGTCTAATGAGACAACAGCAATCATCTTAGAGACGTTGTTTAGGTGCGCGCCTTCAAGCTCGGGTTCCGAATCGCGCGATTCGATGAGGGCCTTCGTTCGAATGACCTCATCGTTGGTCAGAGTGATCTGAAGGTGGGGATGGGGAAATGCTGCTTGATTTGGCATAGACAAAGGATTGTCCCATGCTGGATCTCTTGCTGGGTCGTCTCGCGGTTCTCTTCGATAGACATGGTTTCTCCATGCAGCCGAATGCTCCCCCGCAAAGGCCACCGAGGAAGATACTCTGACGCCAGTTCCCAGAATGTAAACGCCGCCACCAACTGCTCCAGCACGACAAGCTACCTGAGCGATCTCTGATGAACCTCCCCACTTTGGTATAACAGCAGCGAACCCTGGTCCGAATACTCCCATAGATGTCAGATGTCGAGCAATTCGTGGAAGAGAATATCGTACAGTGGTTTCTGCAGGTGACTTCAAGGAGAGAGTCAATGCGAAGATGATTATCTGAAGTGGTGGTGGAAAACTGAAGATGGTAGACAAAAACACAGGCAATGATTCCTCAGAATGTGACTGCCAAACTTCAGTGTGGTTCTTATAATCCACCACGAATTTCAGAAATTTCATCAGATTTCGTTTCGCACGAACATCGATGCTATTATCGGAAAAGACATCTTCTCGGCCATTTGGTATGCGTTTCAGTCTTCCCACTCCCCCTGACTCGGTTTCATTGATGCCTGCTGCACCTTCATATATCCACCAGTTACCTACTGCCTGAAATTCGAGTTGTCGATAGACTTTCGAAGAGACAAGCTGCGTGAGAAGCTTTGATCTTGAGTATATGATTTGAGGCGAGAGAGCGAGAGTGTATGCTCTCGAAAAGGATAACTTCTCGAACTCTCTGCCATCGTCGTCGTCGTTATTCGTAGGTTTTGTGATTGAAGCGTTTAAAAAGGGCTCAGGAACGTTTCCTAAACACCATGAGTACAACATAGAGTGACTCGCAGAAGATGACTCACCAGCATTAACCTTCGCTACCCACTCATTAACTTCCTGTAAACTGAAAGCAGCTTCGGCGCCGCCATAGTAATCATTTCGATCGACATGTAGTACTTTCTTGTTCGACCGCGACAGAGCTCTGATCAGACACTACGTCAGTCAGAGATGACTGGAATGTGAAGCTTGGCAGGAGAGCTCACAGTGCAAGAAGTGACTGCTGAAGTCCTGTGCCAGAAATGACAACATCCCACTCAGTCTCACTCAAGGATTGCATCGTGTTGAGTTGGAGCACTACATCGTGCTAGTTTTCGTGACGAGGTATTTCGATGCTGACTAAGCGACGAAAATATTACTTGGTCGCATTTAAATGCTTTGTTTGTACTTACTTAACCGTTCGACCGATCTGCTGCGCCGCATCTTTAATGGCGATGTGTACGTGAAGCTCCTTTCATTAGGCTCTTCAAGTCGGACGGCAGAAGAAACCTGCGTCCTGTATCTACTGCTCTGGAATTTCAAGCTGAAGGAAGCGGTTCGTAATGGACGACACAGCGAAGAGCAACGAGAGGCATGGAAGGCTACGAGCAAACATATCGCCCGAAAGAGATTGAGATAAGGCTCCAGATGATTAGTTGAGATTGAGGCTCTGGATTCTGGATTCTGGGCTTCAGACTTGCGATCTTCCTGATGCAACCAAGAATGGCAATAATGGGCAATGTAGGTTCATGAGACGGCATGCAAAGGTTCTCCAGATTATCCTATTTACCGCACTATATTTGAATCTCTAGAAATGGTAAGTCGGCAGCGGTATCTCTTATTTTGAATCTAATGCAGTAAAGAAGGCGGCGGAGCGGCTTCACCTTACTGTTCTGAGCTCGTTTTCATGGAGTTGAATTTAGAGTCTTTCTTGGGTGTCTAAATTTAGGGAGCCCTAGGTCCTCGGCAGCGCTGACGGCCGGTGCTCGCAGCGCCCTTATTGACTCGCTTCCCTCCCTGAGACGGATAAAGATCCTTTCTACTTCATTTCTAGGGGCAGCCACTCCTCACGTAAGAACGCCCTCCCTACATGGACCCCTGGTCGATCTTTACATCTGCATTGACATATCTGACACCGAATTCCTCGTCTTGACTTTCCTTGTTCACGACCTGAAGATTCAATGTGGAAGACTGCCACAATCATTACATCAACCATCATTCTTCTAATCATTACAGGACTCATCATGTCGAAAAGATCCGTCTACACCACTATAACGCCTCTCCCCGAAGGGGTAACCCGCGCGACTGTGCTCGAAACACTGCACACACATACAGAGATGATCGATCTCAACCCCCTCGTTCAAGAGCGTCATCCCATAAAACCTCCGGCAAAAGCGAGCCCCGAAGAATACCATTGCCAATGGTACGAAATAACAGATACTGTACAATACCTGCCAGGCGGTGTCCTCTCTGGCAGTGTTAGCTTCAACGCCTGCTTTCACGACCTCGCAGATGGTATACAAACACACATATATGCGCCAATGGGTCTTGAGATAAGAGGACGCTGGACTGTTGGTGGCTCATTACCAGGCGAGCCACAAGGACCAGTTGAAATAGGCAAAGGCATCCCCCTGACCGGCCTATACCTCCGCGAAGACAACATTGTGAAATGCAACATCCTCATGGCCGGTATTGTCAAGAAGAACCTCAAGCATAGCCATGCAGCACTCGTGGCACGCATTCTCGCAAGGGCACAGCTACAAGATGCAACACAACCCAACGAGCAAAGGAACGAGTCTCCTCCAACATCTGATCATTCCTTGTCCAAAGACGCCTTCTTACCACTCCCGCATTCTTCACCCCGCCCTGCCTATAACTCCCTCCACTTCTCCCAAAGCAGTCCCGACTACCCTCCACCCCCTCCACCCACTGACAACCTCTACCCTGCGCCACTCACCGTCCGCAGTCTAAACCAAACTGTCTATCCTCCAGGCAGTCAGCCGTATCCTCCACAATACGAGCCCCGCTATTCAGCGCAGACATTCGGCCCCACAGTATACCAACACCTCGACCCAGTCTACGCTGCTACAAATCCTCATTGGCAGCCGCAAATCCCAGTACAGATGCAAACGCAAGCGCAGTATTTGCACTATCATCAGCAGCACCAACAGACGGGCTATGCGATGGGGCCGCAGGAGCTAGCGAGCATGGAGCCGATAAAGAAGAAGGATTCGAAAGGGGGAGTGGATCCCGCGGGTCCGCCGGCACATCCGGGGAATGATCCTGCTGAGATGGAGTGATATTAGCTGAGATAGATACGGAGTCCGTGGACGGGCTAGATGTATATACATTTCTGGGGTGATGGCGCTTTGGAGTTTTGAAAAAATGGGCAAGACAAGTGGTGGCAGAGCTGGTAGGCTCTAGATAGGCGTAGAGGCGTGGGCGGATTGGGATATGATTTGTGCTGTACATATGCGAAATCTCGTGGGATATGTAAATATAAAAACAACAAGTTGATACCCACTACTGCTTCATTTAGCTGACCTATGCCTTCGTCCCCGTCTCCGGGACTACCAAGGCAGTGGCCAATGTCCTCCAAGCACGCCTCTCAAGTCATTCCCGCCTGAAAGCGATGGATGCGCGCATGCTCAAGCAGGCAAGTGATCCGGCCGCTCTGAGTTAGAGAAAAAGAAGGCGTCAATAGAATGCTCTACTCCCGCCTCGTCTGCCAAGCAACGAAGACTAGCTACATCACATTTCGAATTGCAGAGAGAGATATCAGTGACGTTCGCTTTTATTCGTCGATAGCCACGTCAAATCCATATGATACACATTGACATCGACCCCCTCTCCTCCCGTCTTCAGTCTCTGTTTGTCTCCTAATCATACATCTGTGGAAAAGAAAAGCTAGCCTCCATTGCGTGATTCGTAAAAAAAAAATCGTGACTCGTACAAGATTAGCAGCGTTTGCTGCGAAATATCAGACTTTGAATAGATCAGAGCTGGGCTACGGCGCGGGTATTAGCTCCATCCTTGATGGCATGTTCTTCAGCCCGCAGCTTGCCCAACTGCTTATGAACAAGATGGTCCTCCATACGACATTCCGTCAGGGTCAGCTTAACCCAAGCGCCATGTCGGGGACAGCGCTTCTTCTCGCAGAAAGAGCCATCGAGAGTGCCTGACCCGAAAACTTTGATACCTGCCTCGCTGTTGCGCCAGATTTGGAACTCCTCCTCATTCATTGCCAGGCGTGTATCCCAGCCACATACTCCAGCGAGATCTTTTCGACCCTCAGTGGCCTTCTTGAGTCGATCCATTGCCATCCGAACTACTTTCTCTTTGTCTTTGAAGCCCGTGCTGCGAGTGTTGAGAACAATTCTTTCGGCGATAATTTGGCATAGTCTGCCTTTCTCCTCCTCAGTGAGAATCTTGTTCCAGTCGATGGCCTCTGGAGGTGTAGGAAGAGTGGGCTTTTTGCCGAGACCGTGGAAGGCTTTGACATCGCCTTTAGTTTTGCTGAGTAGAGCCTTCAACTCACCCTTCGTAAGAGCGCCTCCGCGAGATGGGGAAGGACCATCAGGAGCGCGTTTGACAGCTTCTTCCCAGAACTTTGTCTTATGCTCTGGAGAACAGTATTTGGATGGCGGATCTCTCGTAAGGTCACAAGGTTTTCTACAGCCTGCGAGGCGACACATAGGCTTCCATGTTGTAAAGTGTGTGCCAGGTATATGACACTTCTCACAGATATACTTGTCGATAAGTAAGACATCTCCCTCCTTGACTCCAACACATGAGCAATGGTACCATTCATCGCAATTATCGCAAGCGATCATAGGCCGATGGTCGTCAGGACCACGACAGATACAGTATTCACCTCCATCATTTGATGACGCACCCTCTGAAGCTTCATCATCCTGCTCTGGCTCGACACTTTTGCCTTTGCTTTTGTCATCTTTGCCCTTCTCTTCTTTGGCGGCGGCCTTTTTCTTTGCGGCAGTAGCCTTCTTCTTCTGGCCCCGGTTAGTTTTCTTTTTGGATGCCTTTGTAGCTTCTTTTGGTGCGGGACTGTTCGATCTAGAAGCGACAGGTGAAATAGGAGTACCTCTGACAAAAGGCTCGAAGCCAGCATAGCGTTTGCCAGGTCCTGACTCCATCTTTTCATCAGGATCGAAGTCATTAGTATCGCGAGCGTTCACTTCAAGGACTGCTTCACGATCGTAACTGTCCTTCCAATCCATTGTCATGGTCTTAAAGGTTGAGTTGAGTTCGTTAAACTCTTGTCGGGCAGCTGGAAGTGAGTCTTTACCGCGAAAAGGATATTTAGGATCAGAGTCCGGAACAGACTGATCAGTAAAAGTGAACGGCTGAGGTTGTGCTGGATCCTGCCGGCCAAAGTATGCCTGTGGCTGTTGAATAACTGGATCTCCAGATGACTCTTGCTTGATGGGTTTCTTGCCAGCCCGAGACTTTCCTTTCACCTTATCTGCAATTGTATTAGTACTGCCAGGCTCACCAGCAGGATCAGGCGTTGCATCTGGTGAGGATTCTGCCTTGCGAAGCTTATTGCCTTTGGCAGTAGGTTTTTTGACATATGCCGGGTCCATAGCGTCAGCAGATGTGGTAGATGTGGTAGATGTGGTAGGTATGATAGACGTATTTGCGGGCGGATTGTTGGCTTGAGCGGCCTTGGCTCGACGTTCCGCCAAAATTTTGAGGGCTAACTCGTAGGTCTCGCCCGTGGCCCTCGCTGCAGCTGATTTTTTGTGCTTCTTGTCATTTCGATTGTATATCCTAGAATCCGCAGCTGTATATGTCAGGTCCCATTCTTTCTCGTCGACACCGTCTGGTTTTGGAGTGGCCTCTTTATATTTGTATTTATACTGCAAACGTATCAGCACACATTCTCATACAACCAAGCTTCCCAAAATTTCAGCAATCTCAAGTGCCTTAAGTGGACATTCATCAAGGATTGGAAGACCACTTACCGGTTTCACCTCAGAAGTTGTCGCAGCAGTGGCGGTGGAGGTCGAAAGGGTGGCGGGTTCAGCTGAGGTGCTACTAGAACAGTTAGTCTATAAGAGACACCTCGATTAGGTAGGTGGGTGGTTTCATAGAATCCTTACATCATTTGCTGGGCTTCCAATTCAGCAGACCCATTCGGATCCATAACTTTGTCCATACTTCTTCTCAAAGGACAATCTTTCGTCCTTGGTGTGCTTTCCGAGTCGCAAAGGGGTGGTGTTCCTCATAGACTACTCGAGGATGCCTTTCCGCGATCCAATCTCCTTTCAAGCAAGTTATAGTTGACTTTGTGAGAGGCTTGTCGAGATTGTAAGAAAGATAGACAAAACTGCGCGCGACGAGGCTACGAAGTTGAATTCGCGAGTACCCGAAGCGACCTTTTGGGTGTTCGGATTTACATATTGCCGGCGCTATGGCAAGGGGCATAGCAAGGGTTTCCATTGGGTCGGGGACGAGGCTGAGAAATACTTAATTGAGAAGGTAACGCGACAGGTGGAGGGCTGCAGACTACATATGTGACTGGGATGGACATAATGTACTTAAAACACTTGGTGGTGTAGATGTACTCTGTGGTTGCTCTTTGTCCCGCCGCTCATTGTTCAATCGAGGACATCGGATATAATATTGATTGCCTGTTGGTTAACATTGGATTGGACACATGGTCAGGAACGCAGCCCCTAGACGGTAACCCATCGAGCGCCGACGGCGTCTGGCATGGAGAATAATCAATAAGGCAGATATGGATGGAATTGGTAACTTCAGGGTATGGTTGATATTAGTCCGAAACAGCTACAAGACAAGGTGGAAATAGGAAGCATCGATCTTGAGGACCAAGCGATGTGGAGAGGAAGGAAAACTTGGGAAGGAGCAATTGAGTAAGGATACAAGACGGAAAGAATGTCACGAATGACTTAGTCCTTTCCAAAGGATAAAAGGGCAACTTCTATGACTTTTATTATTCCCAGCAAAGTCCAAACGGATAAAGATAACAAGGCGAAATAGGTTGAGTCCTCTGCATTTGCAGGCAATACTCGACGGCTAAGGGCATGTCTAAAATATGCTTTAGTCAGCAAGGCTAGCCAACAGCAACAAGTTATAACTATAGTAGCAGCGAGGAAATAGAGCGACATAAAGAAACAAAGCGACAACATAGAGACCCGTACAACTGATATTCGAGATTCCATCTCGCCCCCTCTCTTTAAGATCCAAGCAACTTGGCTCCCTGAGATCATTGCTGGATTTCAGCAGAGGCTGATTCTTGTGGCCATGCAATGTTAGAGCAGGAGGAGAACGTTGGTAGGTGAGATCTTGGACCATTCCTACTTGCGCTGCGCCTTTTAGAGAATCTTTATTCATATTTACTCTGTCCCTTATATATAAATCATAGCCAACTAGCAATCTATCTCACAATACAATTTATCCATCAATCCAACAATACAGGATCTCGTGTCGTGTCCAGGACAGATCTCTCTCCATCAACCCACCTTCGTATTCAATTCAATAAGGCACAATCTTCAACCGTCTTCTCAACTCCTCCGGTAATTCTTCTTTCTTCACAAGCCCCAAAGTTACCATGTCGCCCCAGAAGAACATAGCTCTCTCTTTGGCATATCCCAGATAGTCAAACCCTTCATCTTCATCCGTGATACCGTCAACATTCTGTCCAGAGAGGAGCGCCTCGGCAATTAGTCCTTCTGGTCTCTTATCATGACGATGGTTCTCTTGTTTTTGCTGAAGTCCTTCAAATGGCTGTTCAGAAGGTAACGATGCCATTGAAGGACTCGCATCAGAAGTAGGCGTGATGAGTGCAGGGGAGAGCTCGTCGGGCGACGCAGCCACTTGAGTATCATCAAGTTCCGGAACTTTAGCCTGAACAATGCCCCATGCGACCCATTGGGCTGAGTTAGCCACTCTCCATAATCTTGCTTCCTTCATGAGCTCCTTGACTCTTTGGTTAGTGTATTTCTCCCTTTGAGCTTCTTCATCTGCATAGGTGCCACTGCCACCTGGAGTACGGGAATCGAGGAGAAATTCCGAGATGGAACTTCCTGGTCCTGCGGAAGGCGTGGACTTTGGCGTTGCAGACGCGCGAGGGTTAAATTGAGGGCGGTGGTCTACGTATGACTTGATGAAGCGTCGCTGTTCTTCTTCGGTGGGGTAGTTGTGCGTGTTGCAGGCATGTGGTGCGACAGGGTCGTGATAGTTATAGCACCACTCCGTGAAGTGGTTTGCAAACTCGAGACCAGGGGTGTTGGCGGAGGCATACTCGAAGTCGATGACGACAAGTTGTTTGTGGGTATTGGCTGGGAGAAGGAGGGGAGATTCGCCGGATGGTTTGAGGCGAAGGATATTACCGTATTGTGTCTTAGTAGTGTCAGTTCACACCCCTCGTTCCGGAAATTTAAGACTTACATCGTTATGGGCAAATACCAGCTGCTTCCTAATTTCAGCTGCACCTCCATAATGCTCCAAGAGGAATTGCCTATAATTCTCAACCACTCCCCTAAACACAGGCCATTCAACTCCACAAACCAACCCTCTAGCCTTCCAAGCCTCCGATTTCGACCGTACAGGGCCAGCTTTTCCAGAGAGGATTTGATCATCCAGATATCTAATCACAAGCTCACATCTCTCGACCCACTTATCCCAGTTGCGCCATACGAATGGCCCATCTTGACGCTCCTGTTCAAGAAGCTCAATCCCATCATGGAGTTCGCGCATCCGCTTTGCGATCTGCTTTGATGTCTCGGGAACGCGCAAGTCCGCCGACGTGAGCGTAGTGGAGTCAAAAAACTCTTCAAATCGGCCGTTCAGGAAGGTTCCAAGCAGACGAGGGCCTATCTTTTTACGAGCAAGGCGGCGCAAAATACCCAGTTCTTTCTCGCGATCTATAAGATGCTCTACTTGTGGGCCGTAGATCCTCAATAGCAGCTTGTGAGGACGCCGCTTGGAAACAACTCCCGAGCCACTTGGCGAACTCGGTGGAGGCAGATCCTTTGGCGGCGACACAACGTATACGGCGTTTGTAAGAGCACCGCTCAATCTTCCAACGTCTATGTCATCTCCATTCTCCAAAGGGATCCGCCGCCAGCCTTTCAGACGTAAGGTATGCGCCAAACGAAGAATCTCGCTCTTAAAGATAGACCATGCCTTGCGTTCCTTCTCGGCCCGTTTCCCAGTAGCTACAAGATTCAAGTCAGATGATGATGCACCACCGGCGGAGTAACTAAGTGTCTTCGAATTATCCAATATCACATCACAGCTAGGGACGATAACATCTCCATCCTGATACTCAGTGTCCGAGGAAGCTGTTCGTACCAATTTCCTTGCAGAAGATCTCCGACGAGGAGTAAGCGATGGTCGAGGTAAAAGACTAGGACTGGCTGAAGGATCAATGCCAAATTCGGTCATACTATCCTCCAGGATCTTTTGCAGTTTTTCAAGCGACAAGGCACTGGAGTCGGAGTCTCGAGAAGATGGTCTGGCAGCAACCTCCACACCATCATCTGGCACTCTTTTCTTAGAAGCATAATGCTTCTTTTCCTTTCGTAACGCTCTTTTAGCCTTCTCCGCTTGCAGCCACTCGGCTACTTGAGTTAAGAGCTTCTCATGCCTATGCCGATGATGGTGGTGGCGCGGCCGTCCCTCATTTGGACTCGAAGACATCGCAGCATCAGGCAGGTCTTCCATGCTTTTTTGACTTACGATAGAAGCTCGAGACGAGGCAGTGGATGGTTGAGGCCGCCCGCTCAATCGCCTCGCAACTCCGGCATTGAATTGCTTCCTGGGCTGGCCATCCATTGGCTGCATGAGCGGAGAAATGCTCTCCGGCTCTGCAATTGATACAACTACATACTCGTCAGCCATTGCTTGCAAAAAAAGTTATATCATGTTAATGCTACGGAGAAGAAAGAAACTGAAAAATATTTTGCAATAAATCCGTGCAAAATCATTGCTTCGAGCAGTGGCAAGTAGGGTTTCTCCTCAAAAAAGCAATATACCCTAGGCATGCGTCACGCGAGCAAACTTTTAAACTCCAGTAGCATGTACGGAGATCTCACCGGTCGCGAGACCGAAAGCCTCTTTTGTTCACAAAACTAATTAGCACAAAATGTAAGCCCTTGATATACCTTTTGGCCCACTCTTAGGACTCATCGCGTCGTCACTGTCCCGAACAGTGCTCATTGCCGGTCTCAGAGGCATTGCTCCAGAAGAACCTGACCCAGAAGCCGCCATGTTTCCTCTCAACTTTGCGGCTTTTTGTGGCGTCCTTGGGTGATCAAGTGCTTTAAAATCTATAAGTCATGATGTCTTTGAAGCAATGTGTGGCTTCCGATGTAGCACAACCTCTGACGTGTCTGAAACGACTTTCCTGTTGCGGCGTATCCAGTGGGCCCAATTCAGTAAGCACGCTCAATCAAGGGTCTTGGTCTCGGAAAAGGAGTACGGAAGGGTTCAAGCACTGGTAAGGATGATCTCGAGAACTTTGAAGAAGAGTCAATTCGAATCTCCGTCCACGTTAGTAAACCTTGTTTCCATTTTCCGAAAGGTGAAGTAGCCTTGCAGGGTTTAGTCTTATCACTGCCATTCGTTCGACTGCGCCACGCAGTCGATAACCTTCCCGTGATCACGCCACCGGTCAACCTTGTCCTTAATTTCTCAAACCTTTCAAGTACAATCATTTTTACCACCTATACCTCTAACAATGCGAGACTTACTACGGAACAAACAACAGTTCCCCCTGCACCCTGGGAGGCGGGGGCTACGGATCCATTGCTGGGTATGAGAGCATGTTTTGGTAGTTGAGCAGCAATATCAACACCTAGCAGCTATTCTCCTGGAACTGGATGCCCATTACCACCATTAGCCCACCGACCGCCGTAAATTTGACGTAGTTGATCCATTCCCGCCATGGCCGAGGCGCACCAGGCCCCGCCCCGTCCAGCATTTACGCAAAATCCGTAGGGAGAGCCTTAAAGTGCGAAAGCAGGTGCAGGAGTTTCGTCGTGGACGTCTCGTGGGCGTACGATTATGCCAGCATCAGGTTGCCCGTGGATGGGTTGGGCCCCGCAGCCCGTTATCCCCGTGGTGGACGGGTTCTATTGCTAGTAATGCAGCTTCCCCAACAAGAGCCGCAAGGCTACCACTGGAACAAGGAGTATGCGTTGAAGCGCGTGGCTATTAATCGTGGGGTTTGCGGCTTAAATCCAGACTTCCCCCGCTAATGGATTCAGGTTTCAAGTCTACAAGTCAGTGTAGACACATTTGTAAGATCACGTTCAATTGTAGGAGTAGCAATGTATGTTCAGTATGTTCATTTTATGACGCTCTTAGCAAGTCTTGCTATGTCTATGAGCGCCTACAGGAAATTTCTTAGTAACCTACAAAGAGAAGAAAAGGGTCTTTCTCTCATCCATAATCATATACCGTGAAATGAAACCAGCCAAGAAGCCTCCAAATAATTGAATAACCCTTATAAATCTTATTCCTCTCTTCCAAATCAGGTAGCCGCCCAGGAAACAGAGCAAAACCATGCCAGCATGGTCGGCATCAAGCACTGGTGACTATTTCAAAATTCTCACATGATCTCAGGCTAATCCTTCCATACTGTAGCCAGGCTCACTAACACTGTCCAATGGAGCTGCATGTAATGCAGGCTTCGTAGCCTCACCCATCTTTCCACTCCTCTTCTTCTCGAGTGCAGCTATCACCCACTCAGCAACCTCTTTATCGTAACTGTTGGGTTTACCAGTGTTTCCATCTTCGAGGGCGAGTCCCTCAAGTTCTTCTTCAAGCTCGTCTTCCTCGGAAATGGTTGCGGGCTTCGAGAGGGGGGCAAGCCAGCCATGACTTAGCAACATGGCGTAGGTTGGGCGAAGTTTGGGTATTTTATTTAGACAGCCGCGGACGAAGCCCCGCGCCAGAGGAGAGTAACCTTCCTCTGGCAGGTCCGGAGGATCGCCATTAACAATTGCCTAAATAATCAGCTATATTCAGGATATTTTCAAGATATAAAAATACCTACAGAGAGCTGACTGAAAATATTGTTATACGTTTCTGGTGGATAAGGATACCGTCCCATAGCACACTCAATGATGGTCAAACCAAGAGACCAAATATCTGATTGCACGGAGTATGTTCCACCACCCGGATTTGCTCCAGCTTGTGCGACCCCACCACCAGAAATTCTCTCAGGAGCCATGTAAGACTGGCACCCAATATTTGTCTTTGCAATACTGGCCACCAGATTCCCGCTGACACCGAAGTCACATATCTTTACCTGTCCTCTAGTGTTCACAAGAATGTTGGTTGGTTTCACATCTCTATGGATAATGTTGTGTACGTCCTTCAGTTCTTTCAGCCCGGTTGTCGTTGCGTATGTAATCTTCTTCAGGATATTCTCTGGAATTCCATCACAGTAGAGCTTATCAATCGAGCCTCCATCCATATACTCAATACAGATATATACTGCACCCTCTTGGAAGAATGCTCCATAAAAGTCGATTATATAAGGCGAAACACAACGATGAAGAATGTCAAGCTCCATGATGATGGCCGCAAACTTGGCCTCGTCAAGTTCTAGTCGAATCTCCTTCATAGCCATAGTAATGCCGGTCGTGCCGCTACCGGGCTTTGAGACAGGGGATGACTCAGTAGAGTCGTCTGACATACTAGAAGATCTTTGATTTGCGAGACCTAAACCAGGCTTCCGTATCCGAGGTCGTGCATGTCGAACTTTGTAGACTGTCCCGTAATTACCTTTACCCAACTCCTCGAGGGTATCAACTTCGTCTAACGATATACTGAAGTTGGTGCCGCTTGAAAAGTCTACACCTTGACCGTGTATGACAGCTTTTCCAGCAAATTTAAGAGTACCGTTCTTGGTGTCAACAAAGTCAGAAAACTTC
>Ga0335072_10010449_pt1 | contig 13364 bp, 11 predicted proteins | sample Lox_Sample_21_FD_206725 | JGI IMG/M metagenome (GOLD analysis project Ga0335072, IMG submission 206725) | Soil microbial communities from Loxahatchee National Wildlife Refuge, Florida, United States - Lox_Sample_2.1 | ecosystem: Environmental > Terrestrial > Soil > Wetlands | place: USA...
TGCGGGACAGGTCACCCGCGCGCAGCTGCTGCTGGAAGAGCTTGCGGCCGGTCGGGTTGATCCGTTCGCCGATGATCGCGAACGGCTGGTCGTCGCCAATGACGAGGGTCTTGCCGGCCGAGGAAATAGTCGTGCGCATGGGCGTTCAGGCCGTCGTGAGGGCGTGGCGGCGGCGCAGCAGTTCCTTGGCCTTGACGACGGCGGCGGACGCGTCCGCCGCGTAGCCGTCGGCCCCCACGACGTCGGCGTACTCCTGGGTGACCGGGGCGCCGCCGACCATGACGATGACCTCGTCCCGCAGCCCTGCCTTGGCCAGCGCGTTCATGTTCGCCTTGAACATCGGCATCGTCGTGGTCAGGAAGGCGGAGAAGCCAACGATGTCCGGCTTGTGCTCCTGGATCGCGGCGACGAACTTCTCGGGTGAGACCTGGACGCCGAGGTCGATCACCTCGAAGCCGGCCCCCTCGAACATGATGTTCACCAGGTTCTTGCCGATGTCGTGCACATCGCCCTTAACCGTTCCCATGACGATCTTGCCAATCGTCTCGGCCCCGGTCTCAGCCAGCAGCGGGCGCAGGATGTTCAGTGCCCCGGCCATGGCCTTGCCCGCGATGAGCATTTCTGGCACGAAGAAGTCGCCCCGCTCGAACCGCGCGCCGACCTCCTCAAGCGCCGGGATCAGGGCCTCGTAAAGGAGCGTCTCCGGTCCGAGGCCGTCATCGAGTCCCTGCCTGGTCAGGTCGAGAACCTCGGGGCCGTTTCCGACCAGGGTCTTGTCGTAAAGCTCGCTGAGCAGTTCGTCCTTATTCATCTGTTCTTCCTCATCGCGGTCCGCGATTACCCGATGGATACTTTTCCGTTGGCCTTTGGCCTGGACCGGTGACCAAGGGCCGACGACAGCCCCGCGGCTTCCTCGACGCAACGGCGGGCGACGGCGGTCGCGGTGTCCCGCTTGATCCGGGACGTGGGAGCGGACACCGACAGCGCAGCGACCACCGTCCCGTCGTACCTGAAGACCGGGGCGGCGATCGCCAGCAGCCCGAGCTCAAGCTCCTCGTCGCTGACCGCGTAGCCGCGGGCACGCACTCCCGCGAGGTCGGCCCGCACTGCGGCCTGGCTGGTCGCCGTCTTCTCGGTGACCCGGGCCAGCGGGCCTGCTGGCAGCTGCGCGGCTCCGTAAGCGAGCAGCACCTTGCCAAGTGCCGAGGCGTGCAGCGGCACCAACAGCCCGACCCAGTTCGTGCCGCCGATCAGGTAGGTGCAGTCGACCTGCGCGATCGTCTCCGCCATCGCCGCGGACCCCTGCTGGCCCTCGGCGTGCGGGATGCTCGCGATGCCCAGGTTGATGGTCTCGCCGGTGGACTTGGCCAGCTGGTCCATGAAGGGCTGCGCCACCGCCACCAGGCTGGTGTTGGCGCCGCCGCGCCAGGCGAAGCTGACGAACATCTCGCCTGGCAGGAACCGGCCGATCTCGTCGCGGCGGACAAGGCCGTTGCGCTCCAGGGCAAGCAACAGCCGGGATGTCGTCGACTTCGCGAGACCGGTGGCCGCCGTCAGCTCGGTGAAGGTTACCGGGACCGCCGAATGCACGACTTCCGCCAGGAGCCTGGCTGCCCTGTCGACGGCCTGGGTGCCGCTCGGGTTGCCTGGATTAACCATCGCGACCGCCCTCCGCCACGATAATTCAGCAGCCATCGATAAGTTCCACTTTATGGAACTTAGTCCTACTATGTGAATCGTACGGTGCTGGCTTAAGATCGGTCAAGGCTCGCGAATCACCCATCAGGCGGCGCGACGAGAGGCGGCTCATGTTCATCAACCGGATGCCGAGATACGAGATCCTCTCCGCGGACGCGCTGGCTGTCCTGGACGGAGGCTGGCGGCGCATCGTTTCCGAGATTGGCGTCCAGTTCGCTAAGCCTGCGGCCACCGAGCTATTCGCCAAGGCCGGGCAGAAGGTCGACGGCGAGGTCGTCTACCTCGACCCTGATTTCGTGCTTGAGCAGGTCGCCAAGGCACCGCGCGAGTTCGACATGCAGGCCCGCAACCCGGCGAACAACGTTCACATTGGCGGGAACCACATGGTCTTCAGCGCCGTGTACGGCTCGCCGTTCGTCCGCCAGCAAGACACCCGCCGGGACGCGACGCTCGAGGATTTCCGCAACCTGGCCCGGCTGTCGCAGTCGTTTCCCGACCTCGACTCGGCGGGCGGGGTGATCTGCGAGCCTAACGACGCGCCGCTTGACTCCCGCCATCTGGACATGATCTACGCCCTGCAGACGCTGACCGACAAGATCTACATGGGCAATGTCGTCTCGGGGCCGAACGCGGCCGACACGATCACGATGACGGAGATCCTGTTGGGCGGGCGCGAGTCCATTGAGCAGACCCCCGCGGTGATGTCCCTGATCAACTGCAACTCGCCGCTGCGCTGGGACGACCGCATGCTCGACGCCCAGTTCGAGTACTGCGCCGCGGGCCAGCCCGTGATCTTGACGCCGTTCCTGCTCATGGGGGCAATGTCCCCGGTCGCCATTCCCGCCGCCCTGGTACAGCAGCTGGCCGAGGCCCTGTCCGGCATCGCCCTGGCCCAGCTGATCCGGCCGGGCTGCCCGGTGATCTTCGGCTCGTTCCTCTCTAACATCGACATGCAATCAGGGTCGCCCTCGTTCGGCACGCCCGAGTCCGCGCTTGGCCTGCTGTGCACCGGCCAGCTTGCCCGGCACTACGGGCTGCCTTTCCGTACCGGCGGCGGGCTGAACTCCTCTCAGGTCCCCGACGCGCAAGCGGCCTACGAGTCGCTGATGACGATGCTGCCCACGTTCCTGGCCGGGACCAACGTCGTCATGCACTCGGCCGGCTGGCTCGAAGGCGGCCTGGTGAGCTGCTATGAGAAGTTCATCATTGACATCGAGATCCTCAGGCAGCTCCAGGTCGAGTTCACCCCGCTTGAGATCACCGAGGAGTCGCTCGCGTTCGGCGCCCACGAGGAAGTAGGCCACGGCGGGCACTTCCTCGGCGCGGCTCACACCATGGAGCGCTTCAGGGACTGCTTCTACCGGCCCATGCTGTCATCCACCTCGAACTACGAGCGCTGGCTGCGCCAGGGCGGCAAGGACACAGCGGCCCGGGCATCCGATATCTGGAAGGCTCGGCTTGACGCCTTTGTGCCCCCGCCACTAGATGACGCCATCCGGGCTGAGCTCGACGACTTCGTGACGCGCCGCCGCCGTGAGCTGGGAGATTAAAATTAGCTCCATGAGTGGATCTGGCCCCGAGTACATCCTCACCTTGTCCTGCCCGGACAAGCCAGGCATCGTCTATGGCGTCTCCAGCTTCCTGGTGCAGCACTCGGGGAACATTATCGACAGCCAGCAGTACGGGGATCCGGACGAGGGTCGGTTCTTCATGCGGGTCCACTTCACCATCCCGCCGTCCGGGGCCACGCTGGCGGAGCTTGAGCGTGACTTCACCTGGGTCGCAGACTCTTTCCACATGTCGTGGCAGCTGCACGACCGGGCGGCGCGGATCAAGACCCTGCTGATGGTCTCCAGGCTGGGACATTGCCTGAACGACCTGCTGTTTCGGTGGCGCACCGGCTCGCTGCCCGTGGACATCACGGCCGTGGTGTCCAACCACGAGGACTTCCGTGGCCTCGCGGCGTCCTATGACCTGCCGTTCCGGCACATTCCTGTGACGGGCGCCACCAAGCCGATCGCCGAGGCCGAGCTGTCCGCGCTGGTCGAGGAGACGCGGACCGAGCTGATCGTGCTGGCCCGCTACATGCAGGTCCTGTCGCCTGACCTGTGCAAGCGATTCGAGGGCCAGATCATCAACATCCATCACTCGTTCCTGCCGAGCTTCAAGGGGGCCAAGCCCTACCACCAGGCACAGGCCAAGGGGGTCAAGCTGGTCGGCGCGACCGGGCACTACGTCACGGCCGACCTGGACGAGGGGCCGATCATCGAGCAAGACGTGCTGCGGGTCGACCACCGCTTCTCGGCCGATCGCCTGGTTGAGGCCGGCCGGGACGTGGAGGCCCAGGTCCTCGCGCGCGCGGTCACCTGGCATGCCGAGCACCGCGTCCTGCTGAACGGCAACAGGACCGTGGTCTTCCAGTAAGCCCGGTAGGGCATCATGGGCTGATGCCCCTGTTCTCCTTTGACGGCCGCGAGCCGACTGTTAGCCCTACCGCCTGGATCGCCCCGACCGCCACCCTCGTCGGGGACGTGCACGTGGAAGACGAGGCGTCGATCTGGTACGGCGCCGTGCTGCGGGCCGACTTCGGGCCGATCTACGTGCGCCGGGGCGCGAACATCCAGGACGGCTCCGTGCTGCACGGTGGCGGTGACCCGTCTTGCGAGATCGGCGAGGGCGCGACGATCGGTCACCTGTGCGTTGTGCATTCCGCCGTCGTCGGCAAGGAGGCACTGATCGGCAACGGCGCCACCGTCCTTGACGGGGCCAGCATCGGGAGCCACGCGCTGATCGCCGCGGGAGCGACAGTACCGCCCGGCATGGAGATCCCCGAGGGCATGCAGGCGGCCGGAGTCCCGGCCCGGGTGACCGGCGCGCTCTCGCCCGGCGCGCGATTCTGGGTCGAGAACAATCCGCAGACCTACCGCGACCTGGCCAAGCGGCACGCGGCCAGCGTCCGGCTGGTCGGCTGACCGAGACGAGAGCCTAGCCCCAGCTCGCGCGCAGGCGCACGCCGCCGAGCGCGCTCATCCTGGCGGCGAAGGCGGCGGCGTCCCTGGCGCTGCGGGGATGGACGGCCAGGTACACCGCGGTCGTCCCGGGAACGTGCTCGGGGTCATCGTCGTGTAGGTTCCCCACTCCGTTCACGGTCAGCTGCACGCCGCCGTGCCCGGGCACGGCGTCCGGCCACTCGCACCGCCAGTCGACGCAGACCAGGTCATCGCCGGTCATCCCGAGCAGCGTGTCCAGCGTGGCCTCGTCGATGCCGCTGTCTTCTGAGCCGTCCCCCGTGTGCAGCACGAACGTCGCCGACCCGACGGCCGCGAGCCGGTAGGCGAGCCCGGTCCGCCCCAGGGCGGCGAAGCCGTAGTACCCGTGGAACTCCACCGGGCCGCCGGTTGCGAACAGAGGGGCCACCCGGTCGAGGGCAGTGACCGGGTCGACCGGGATGACGAGCTGGCACGAGCCGGGCCAGTAGCGGCCACGGTCACCGCGCATGATCCGGCCACCGCGGGCCTCGACCTGGATGCCATCGACCTGGAAGGGAGGCGGGACCGGGGGAGGGACCGTTTTGCCGATGGGATCGGGGAGGATCGGGCGAGGACCGAACGCCGTGGCGAAGCGGTCCATCAGGCGCGGGCCGGTTACGGCGGCGGGGATGAGCCCTACCGCGGCGAGCTGGTCGAGCCAGCGGCCGAACCGGCCGTTCTCGATCGCCTCAGGTACCGGGTCGTCACCGAAGTCGAACGACACCGTCGCGCCGGACCTGGGGTGCCGTGACGGATGAGGCGTGCCCAGGCCGAGGGCGGCACCAAAGGCAGACGCGCGCTGGGCCAGGACCCAGCTGTGCCCCTGGGGCTCCTCGCCCAGCACCTTGGCCAGGATGGTGAGCGCATCAGGCTCGAGGCTGATGTCCGCGCTCAGGATCTCATCGGGGAGCAGCTCCGCCGCGCGGGCGAGGGTGCGCGGTGCGAGGCTGGCCCAGACGCTGACAGCGACGGGCGGTTTTCCACAGGCAGCCAGGAAGCGCCGCGCAATTGCCAGCGCGGCGCTCGCGTCGGCCTCATCTCCAAGATATGCCTGGTAGATGCGTGGATCAGTCATCTCTCACCCAGCATAAGTGCGCCCGGAGGGATAGGTAACCCGTTGCCAGAGAAGGAGCGGGCCCCCAGGCGGCTTTCATGCCTGGAGGCCCGCTCCTGCTGCCTTGCTCCGGACGTCAGGCGATGTCGTAACGGTCCAGGTTGGAGACCTTGACCCAGGCCCGCACGAAGTCGCCGACGAACTTCTCCCGCGCGTCGTCGCTGCCGTAGACCTCGGCCAGCGCCCGCAGCTCCGAGTTGGCGCCGAAGATGAGGTCCACCCGGCTGGCCGTCCACTTGACCTGGCCGGTGGCGCGGTCGCGGCCCTCGAAGGTGTCCGCCTCCTCGGTGACCGGCACCCACTCGGTGTCGTAGTCCAGCAGGTTGGCGAAGAAGTCGTTCGTCAGCACCCCGGGGGTGCTGGTGAAGACTCCCTGCGACAGGCCCTTGTAGTTCGCGCCGAGGACGCGCAGGCCGCCGACGAGGACGGTCATCTCGGGCGCGCTCAGCGTCAGCAGGTTGGCCTTGTCGAGCAGCAGGTACTCGGCCGGCAGCCGGTTGCCCTTGCCGAGGTAGTTGCGGAACCCGTCGGCCTGCGGCTCAAGCACCGTGAAGGACTCCACATCGGTCTGCTCGGCCACCGCGTCGCCGCGCCCGGTCGTGACCGGCACCTCGACGTTCACGCCCGCGTCGGCCGCGGCCTTCTCGACGCCCGCCGCGCCGGCGATCACGATCAGGTCGGCCAGCGAGACCGGCTTGCCGGAGGACTCCCTGATCCCGTCGAGGACCCGCAGCACCGTCGCGAGCTCGGCCGGGTTGTTGACTTCCCAGTCCTTCTGCGGCTCGAGGCGGATGCGGGCGCCGTTGGCACCCCCGCGCTTGTCGCTGCCGCGGAACGTCGACGCCGACGCCCACGCGGTGGAGACGAGCTGGGAGACGGTCAGGCCGGAGGCGAGCACCTGGGACTTGATGGTGGCGACGTCCTCGGCCGTGAGTTGGGTGCTAGCCGGGACCGGGTCCTGCCAGATCAGCACCTCGGACGGGACCTCGGGGCCGAGGTAGCGGGCGATCGGGCCCATGTCCCTGTGGGTGAGCTTGTACCAGGCCCGGGCGAAGGCGTCGGCGAAGGCCTCGGCGTCGTCGGCGAAGCGCCGGGAGATCTGCTCGTAGATGGGGTCGGCCCGCAGCGCGAGGTCGGTCGTCAGCATCCGCGGCTCGCGGCGCCTGGTCGCGTCGTACGCCTCGGGCACCATGTCGGCGCCCGCCCCGCCCTTGGGACGCCACTGGCTGGCGCCGGCCGGGCTCTGGAACAGCTCCCAGTCGTAGGCGAACAGGATGTGGAAGAACTCGTTGTCCCAGCGAGTGGGGTGATAGGTCCAGGTGACCTCGAGGCCGCTGGTGATCGCGTCGGCGCCGACGCCGGTGCCGTAGGTGCTCTTCCAGCCGAGGCCCTGCTGCTCGATCGGCGCGGCCTCGGGGTCGGGTCCGACGTTCTCGTCTGGGCCGGCGCCGTGGGTCTTGCCGAACGTGTGACCACCGGCGATCAGCGCGACCGTCTCCTCGTCGTTCATCGCCATCCGGTGGAACGTCTCGCGGATGTCGCGGGCGGCGGCCAGCGGGTCGGGGTTGCCGTTGGGCCCCTCCGGGTTGACGTAGATGAGGCCCATCTGCACGGCCCCGAGCGGCTCCTGCAGGTCGCGGTCGCCGCTGTAGCGCTGGTCGTCGAGCCAGACTGTCTCTGGTCCCCAGTAGACGTCGGCCTCTGGCTCCCAGACGTCCTCGCGGCCGCCTGCGAACCCGAAGGTCTTGAAGCCCATCGACTCGAGAGCCACGTTCCCCGTGAGCACGATGAGGTCGGCCCACGATAGCTGCTTGCCGTACTTCTTCTTGACCGGCCACAGCAGGCGGCGGGCCTTGTCGAGACTGACGTTGTCCGGCCAGCTGTTGAGCGGGGCGAACCGCTGCTGTCCGGCCCCCGCGCCACCACGGCCGTCGCTGATCCTGTAGGTGCCCGCGCTGTGCCAGGCCATCCGGATCATCAGCGGGGCGTAGCTGCCGAAGTCCGCGGGCCACCAGTCCTGCGAGTTGGTCAGGACCCCGGCGATGTCGCGCTTCACGGCCTCAAGGTCGAGGCCGAGGAACGCCTGCTTGTAGCTGAACTCCTCGCCCATCGGGTTGGCAACGGCGGGGTTCTTGGCCAGGATCTTCAGGTTGAGCCGGTTCGGCCACCAGTCACGGTTGGCGTCACCCTGGGTGGGGTGGGTTTGGCCATGGACAACCGGGCAGCCAGTCGCCCCCGCCTCAGGGGTAGCGCCTTCTGTAACTGTGGGATCGTGGTTCTCAGACATGTGAATCCTTCCGGCTAAGCCGATCAGCGTTGATCTGGGACTTCATGTAGTTGAACTGGAGGGGCGGAGCAGGGCGGAGCAGGCGGAGCAAGCCGGACACAGGCCCCAGTAGACAACCTCGGCCTCATCGATCGTGAACCCATGATCGTCGGACGCGATCAGGCAGGGCTTCTCGCCGACAGCGCAGTCGACATCCCTGATGTCACCGCACGACCGGCACACGACGTGATGGTGGTTGTCTCCAACCCGCGACTCATAGCGGGCGACGGATCCCGCCGGCTGGATGCACCGGACCAGGCCGGCCGCCGTCAACGCGTGCAGTGAGTCGTACACGGCCTGGTGCGACACGTCCGGAAGATCCTCGCGTACGAACCCGATGATCGAGTCCGTGTTGGCATGCGGATGAGCGTGCACCGAGGTCAGCACCGTTACCCGGGGACGAGTAACGCGCAAACCGGCTGAGCGCAGTATCTGCTGGATCTCCGCGGCCGAGGCCATGCCTGCAGTCTTCCGCGTTATCTGGAACCAGTCAAGATTGCAGGGCCGTATCGAGTCGTTTTCTTGAGTTACTCCAAAGAGCTAGCCACTCAACTTTTGCGGTGCCACAAGGGAAACGCCGCGTTCTCTGAGCCGCATGTGACTCGCAACACAGGCCACTACCCGTTATGCCGGTTCGCATGGCGAGGCGCCGACTTCACCCGGCTTCAGTCCTCGCTGAAGGACTCTGCCGTACCAGCGGACCGGCCGAAGATATGCGCGGCCGACTTACCGGCCTGCACATCTGTGTCGTCACCGGCGGACCACGCCTTGGTGACCTGGAAGCGGGGGCGGTGGCCGCCGCGTTCGGTGACACGATCTCAGTCGTATCCGGCGGGCTCGCCAGCATCGCCAGCGCGTTGCTGCTCGTCAGCCTGCTCCCTGGCTTCCGTCGCCAGCACGCGGAGTGAAGTGGAGCTAAGGGGACTCGAACCCCTGGCCTATTGGATGCAAACCAATCGCTCTTCCAGCTGAGCTATAGCCCCATGTTGTCTCCAAGCATACCTGTCTCTCGAGGGACGCCGGAGCCGTCAGCCCAGGGGCCGAGCGCCGGGGACGCCACCAAAAAACTGACTGCAATCTGTGTCTGGACAACCACGCTGAGTAGCGATATGGTGTTCTTGGCGCTACGGACAGTAGCCCGGATCTTTCCCCCCGGGCTGCTGGCACCGTCGCACGGGGGGCCGTTCCGGTTCTGGGGGGTTACCGGACACCGCCCTTAAGCCGGGTCCTAGACGGCCGACCCTGCCTAGGACCCGGCGTCGCCGTGCCCGCCTACTTAAGCAGGCGGGACATGCGACGATCGGCAAGGGGCTTACCCCCGGTCTGGCAGGTCGGGCAGTACTGCAGCGCCGAGTCGGCGAAAGAGACCTCACGGATCGTGTCGCCACAGACGGGGCAGGGCTGGCCCGCCTTGCCGTGTACCCGCAGCCCGGTCTTCTTCTCGCCCTTGAGATCCGCCGCCGCCAGGCCGGCCGAGCGCTCCACTGCATCACGCAGAGTAATCGCAATGGCCTCGTGCAGCGCCGCGACCTCCTCGGGCGTGAAGGTCGAGGCCAGCTTGAACGGGGACATCCGGGCCGCGTGCAGCACCTCGTCGGAGTAGGCGTTGCCGATGCCCGCGATGATGTGCTGGTCTCGAAGGACGCCCTTGATCTGGGTACGCCGGCCAGCAAGGATTCCGGCTAGAACCTCGACGGTGAAGGAAGGATCCATCGGCTCGGGACCCAGGGTGGCGACACCAGGCACGTCGGCCGGGTCGCGGACGAGATAGACCGCCAGCCGCTTCTGGGTTCCCGCCTCGGTCAGGTCAAAGCCGGATCCGTCGTCAAGCACCAGCCGGAACGCGAGCGGGCTCTTGCCTGGCTTGGCCGGCTTGGCGGGCAGCTCGTCGCGCCACCGCAGCCATCCAGCCCGGGCGAGGTGGATGACAAGGTGCAGGTCACCGCAGGCAAGGTCAAGGAATTTGCCGTGGCGGCCCACATCCCCGATGGTCAGCCCGGCCAGGGCCGACACCGGCGGGTCGAATGTCTTCAGGACGGCGAATGAGGCCGGCTCAGCACGGGCGATGACATGCCCGGAAGCTCGCTCGCGCAGGAAGGCGGCCAGCGCCTCTACCTCTGGCAGTTCTGGCACGTTACTGAGTGTACCGACAGGAATCCAACGGTTCCACCAGGTAAACGATGGTCAGGCTGCGGCTGTCAGCAGCAGGGCGGGAACGCCGTCGAGGCCATCGAGGACATGAGTGGCGCCGGCTTTGCGCAGGGCGGTTGCCTGCGCGCCATCGGCCAGCCCGACAATCATCCCGGCGCCGGCCCGCCGGCCAGACTCCATGCAGCCCTCGGTGGTGCCGATCACCGCGACTTCACGCACGTCGCCACCACCCAGCCTGAGCATGGCCATCAGGATGGGATCGGGCCAAGGAAACCCGCGCGGCGTGTCGTCCGCGCACAACGCCAGGTCCCCCAGGCCATCCCGGCGCAATCGGTCTACCAGCTGCCCGCCCGCGCTTCGGCTCAGCGCAGTCAGCAGGCACACCTTCAGTCCCGCCCGTGTCAGGCGCTTCAGCACCTGGGTGACGAAAGGCGACGCGGCGACAGCGAACCGGCGGGCGGCATCACGGAAGGACTGATCAAAGGCAAAGGAGGCAACCGCGGCCTGGGCCGCGTTGCCCTCGAACACGTCGTTCATGACCTCGGCAGGCGGACGCCCGCGCCTGCGGTCAAGCTTGACCATGGCGCGGGTATAGCTTTGCGTGCCGGCCACAATCCCCTGCGCGGCGATCGCTTCCGCGAAGGCGCGCTCCACCACCGCACTGTCGACGACGGTGTCCGCCAGGTCACAGCAGACCAGCGACACGTGCGGGGTGTCGCTCTCCATCGGCGTCAGTAGTCGTCGGAGGAGGTGGCCTCGCTCCAGAGGTCAAGGTCGGCTCGCTGCGCCTGGACCTTCCGCCAGATGGCGAAGCCCCCGAGTACAAGCAGAGCGAGAATAACTAGTTTCTTCACCGCGCCTAACCCTCCACCTCGCTGACCCGAACCGAGCTGGCACGGGCTGAGCCACTCGGAATCTCTCGCGGCAAGCCTACCCCTCAGCGGACGGGCGCCTGTTGTGGCTGATGAAGCCCGTGGCCCTTTGTCGCAGCTTGTCATGGCCTGGCTCAGCGGGCTTGGCTCGTCCTGGCTCGGCTTGGCTCGTCCTGGCTTGGCTTGGCTTGGCTCGGCGACTGATCCCCGAATGCCATGCGATCGTGGTTGTTTCAGCAAAATGCCGCTCACCTTACGCACCCCTGTTGCCTCAGCGGCACCAGCAGCCAGTCCGCTTAACGTGGGCCGCTCCCGGGTTCGCCCTGACGGGCCGGAATAGCCGCCTCCTGCCATGAATGCTGTTGAATAGACCGCGTTTTGCGGCACAATCGCCAGCATTGGCCGCTGTCGACGTGCCTAGCCGGTTTGCTGTAGGTCAGCTGCCGTCCGTGAGAATATGTACCCATCTTGGGGTGGGAGGGGCGGTGGACTCAGACACTTTCGTCTCGACGGCATTGCTGATGCCGATGCCGTTTGACCTGGCTGGAGGCACAGCCGGGTGAGCGGCGACGGGGAGCGGTCGGCCGAGGTGGATGCCAGCAGGTCAATGTCTACGGTCCCTATATTGACCAGCGGGGGACAGGCGCGGCGACTCCTGCTCGGGCGCGGACTGTCGTGGTTGGAGACGTGCCGCAAGAGCCTGCGGCATTTCAGCCGCGCGCGGACCTTATGGAGGCGCTGGAGCACAAGCCAACGGGGCGGGTGTCGGTCGTGTTCGCGGTGACAGGCATCCGGGGCGTGGGCAAGACCCAGGTGGTGGCCTCCTACGCCCGGCGACGGATCGCCGAGGGCTGGCGACTGGTGGCTTGGGTGGATGCCAGCGATGAGCAATCATTGCTGGCGGGGCTGGCCCGGGTGGCGGTGGCGACGGGGATCGGACCTGTGGGTGAAGACGCGCGGGTCCTGGCCGCCGGGGTGCGGCACTGGCTGGAGTCGGACGGAGAACAGCGAGTGCTGATCTTCGATAACACCATGGACCTGGACATGCTGCGGCCCTTCCTCCCAGCGGGCGGAACGGCACAGGTAGTGGTGACCAGCAGTCGCCGATCGGCAGGCGGGCTAGGGACGCCGATTCCAGTCGACGTATTTACTGAGACTGAGGCGCTGAGGTTCCTGACCGAGCGGACCGGCCTCGATGACGTTGCAGGGGCGCGGGAACTGGCGGCGGAACTGGGATGGCTGCCGCTGGGGCTGGCGCAAGCAGCGGCGCTGATCGTGCGGGAGCACCTTACCTACCGCACCTACCTTGGGCGGCTGCGTGGACTGCCGGTGGCCGGATACCTGCGGCGGGCTGAAGGAGACCCTTACCCTTACCGGCTGGCCGAGGCCATTGAACTGTCGCTTCTGGCGGTGGAGGAGCGCGACGAGCCGGGAGTGTGCGGGCGGCTGATGGGGCTGGTGGCGGTCCTGGCGGAGGCCGGCATACCCCGCAAGGTGCTGCACCTAGCGGGCGACGCGGGAGTTCTCGGCGACCAGTGCGGGCCAGTGGAGATCGACACGTCGGCCGGAGAACTGGCGGACGCATCGCTGCTGGGCTACACCGAGGACGACTCGGTGGTAGCCCATCGGCTGGTGATGCGCGTGGCGCGGGAGCGACTGGCCGCTGAGGGCAGGCTCCCGGACATCCTGGCCGGGGCGGTAGCGGTGCTGGCCAGGCTCGCTAACAGTATCGGCGATGCCTGGCGCGATCCTTTCGCGGTCCGCGAGCTGGCCAGGCAGGTCAGCGCCGTGGTGTCTCATCTGACCAGGGATCCGGACGCGATTGCCGACCAGGCGCTGTCGGGCCTGCTGCGGGTGCGATTGCAATCGGTCTTGCTGCTGAACGCAATCGGCGGTAGCACGGGACTCGCGATCCTCGCTGCGGAGCCATTGGTCAGCGACTCTGAGCAGACGCTGGGCATCGACCACCCAGACACCCTGATGTCGCGTAATGAACTCGCCTACGCCTATCGGGCTGCCGGGCGGACCGCCGAGGCCATCGTCTTGTATGAACGGACCCTCGCCGACTACCGGCGGGTTCTGGGCACCCACCACCGGGACACCCTGACATCATGCAACAACCTCGCTGCGGCCTACCAGAACGCGGGGCGGACCGCCGAGGCCATCCCACTGCT
>Ga0335072_10010450_pt1 | contig 13364 bp, 9 predicted proteins | sample Lox_Sample_21_FD_206725 | JGI IMG/M metagenome (GOLD analysis project Ga0335072, IMG submission 206725) | Soil microbial communities from Loxahatchee National Wildlife Refuge, Florida, United States - Lox_Sample_2.1 | ecosystem: Environmental > Terrestrial > Soil > Wetlands | place: USA: Florida...
GAGCGCGTATCCATGCGTCGCCATCAGCGAGAAGATGCGCAGAATCGCTGCGGTATCGCTGAACTGCGCGCCGGGAAGAATATCGATGCGCCCCTGGTCGAGAAGAAAATCGGTACCGGCAATGGGTGTCCGCCTGCGCCGAAATTGCCGGTAGAAGCTGGCAGGCGCGGGCAGGTGTTCCATCAACAGCGCGGCTCTCCGGTAGATTACGCGCGCATGGCGGTAGTAAGTGCGCATCCAGTAAGCCGGATCCGCGGTCCCGCGGGTCTCAAGTCCGATGGAGTTGGCTGCCGCCTCGTCCTGCGACTGCCAGTCGAGCGCGTTGTCGTCGCGCCCGTGGCGGAAATGCAGGAAACATCGCGCCGCTGCCAGGAAATCGAAGGCGGCTTCAGCGTCTCCACGGGCGCTTTGGAAGACTCCGCCGCGCTGGCGTGGCCACTCCTTGGTCTCTTTCAAATGGAAGAGCAAGGCGAACCAGACCGCCAGATGATAGTCGCGCAGTCCGCCGGGACACTCTTTCAGGTTTGGCTCAAGATGGAAGATGGTGTTGCCGTACTTGGAGTGGCGGGCGCGGGCCAGTTCGCCAAGCTTCTGGGTTATGGTGTTCCACTCACTGAGGACAAGGCCGGGGAAAACGGTCTGATGAAGCTGCTGATAAAGAGGAAACTGTCCGGCAAGAAAGCGGCGATCGAGGGTGGCGAGGGTGAATTCCAGGTTATCGGGGTCGAACTTGCCAGCCTCCTTGATCGTCCGTGAACTGGGGCTGGCACGCAACCCGACATCCCACATGCCCTGGATAATGGCCCGGATGGCTTCCTTGTTCTGCTCCTCGGTCTTCTCGTCGGAAAAGGCGAAGAGCACGTCGATGTCCGAGTAGGGGAACAGATCCTTTCGGCCGTAGCCTCCGAGTGCCAGCAAGGAGACGTTTTGGGCCGGCTGTCCGGCGAACGCCCGGCGCCACATTTCAATGAGGATGCGGTCCACCACAGCTGAACGGCGACGGATCGCGGCTGTCCCATCTCCAGTTCTCTCATAGGTCTGGCGGACAAGCGCCATCTCTCGGAGATACTGATCCCGTAGATCGTCAACCGCCAAAGCGACTGGATTCATGAGTATAGGTTTGTGAAGGCTCGCCGGAGCTTAAATGATGTGTTAACAGAATAAACCATGTAGTGTCCGTCACAGCGCGGCATCCGCGCTCATTGCGATGCTCAGCCAATCGGAGACGCGTGCCTGGGTGATGATCACCCGATTGGCGCGCCCCTACACCTCTGATCATGCCGTTGGGCACAAGCAGGGCGCAGGAGTGGTATGCTGGCGCGTCGTCTCAGAAACCCTAGGAGGATGAGGTGAAAAAGGCTTTGGTATTGGCAATCGCCGGACTGGTATTTCTGGCAGGTTGCGACATGGGGGAAAAGACATCGAATATTCCCATTCAGCCGAAATGGAAGGGGCCGGCCTATCGCATCACAGCCGATACACAGCCGACGAAGCCGAATCCGACCGGTGTCACGATTCCGGTAATCAAGTACACGGCGAACCCTGATGCGCTCGAGACTCGGGCCACGATGGTCGTGCGTTTCGATTCATCCGACATGGTCAAGAACAAAGACAATGGCCCGGTCATGAACAAGATGATCATGGGCCCGGTCGATATTCGGGGAGCAGAGGGTGCGCTTCCGCAGGACTACATGGACGCAGCGAGCAAGGGGCTCACGACATTCCTTGGGGCATATTGCATCAAAGGCAAGGTCAAGATATCTGTGGCGCTGGCCCGCTCGTCGCTTACCAGCCAGGCGGGAGACTCGGAAGTTGACAATAAGCGGCTGTCGGACTGGCTGCCGATTGAGGTGGTCTACAAGAACCCCCATCCAAAGTGCTAGGTTTTCACGGTTTGGCTTGATTGGATGAGCCGGGTCTCCATCCTGAGACCGGCATGCTTCGTGCCGAGCCGAGTTGGTGGCGTTGCAGCGCCCGCTCGGCGATTTTGTCTCGCATCGGCCGGTGTCTTTGCCGAAAGGCGCACGGTAGGACGATTTCGAGTCCGGCGACAAGGCCGGAGATTTGAGGCGCTGGAAATCGGCGCAGTACGGTCACGATGCACTGCGTGCAAAAAAACACTTGCCTTTCCACAGGCGCGTGAATATCAATTGCGTATCGCGTTGTTGAGATTTCTCCGTTGTCTCACAGATTGAAGTTGCGAGCGTGGCGGTCGCCATTTCCACGCCGGGCCTATAGCGTCGACGTTCCATCCTACAAACATTCACCACCTCAACCGAGACCAGCTGATCATCGTGCAGCAGATCGACGTTGAGTTTCCTGGGGCGAGCGGCAGTCAGGTGGTTCCGCGGTCGGACACTTCGGCATGGGTTGTCAAGTGATGCCCGACTGCCGCTCGTGGGGTTTCTCACGCACCAACGAAGAACAGGCCGCCCATACGGACGGCCTGCAGATTCGTAAAAGTTGAAAGATCAGAGTGCGGTTTCGCCGCGCTCGTCGTTGCGGATACGGATCGCCTCGTCGATGCGGCTGACGAAGATCTTGCCGTCGCCGATGCGCCCGGTGCGAGCTGCCGATCCGATCGCCGCTATCGCCTTCTCTTTCATCTCGTCCAAAATCACCATCTCGATCTTCACCTTCGGTAGCAAATCGACAGTGTATTCGCGGCCGCGATAAAACTCGGTGTGCCCTTTCTGGCGGCCATGTCCGCGGGCCTCGAGGATCGTCATTCCTTCGATGCCGATTTCGAGCAGCGCGTCCTTCACTGCGTCGAGTTTGGACGGCTGGATAATGGCTTCAATTTTCAGCATGCTTGATTGCCTCGCTTGGTAGCGTATCAGGCCGGATGGGGATGTGCGCTATCTCCGTCCTGATCTTTTCCTCAGGAATTCAGGTCGTAACCCTCTTCGCCGTGTTGCGACAAATCCAGCCCTGCCGTCTCATCTTCCGACGACACACGTAACCCGATGGTCTTATCCACGAGGAAGAGAAGAATGACCGTTCCAATTGCGGAAAGCCCCCAGGCAATTGCAACACCGGCAGCTTGATTCAGCAGCTGGCCCCAATGTCCGTCGATCGCGCCGGTTGCCACATTTGGTCCAAAAGCCGGATTGATCAATCGGGTGGCGAACAGGCCGGTCAGCAGTGCGCCCAGTGTTCCCCCCGCGCCATGAACTCCGAATGCGTCGAGCGAATCGTCGTAGCCGAACCACGCCTTCACTTTGAACACCATGAAGGAGCAGAAGACGCCGGCGACCAGGCCGATCAGGAGCGCTGGGAACGGCTGAACAAAACCGGATGCCGGCGTGATCGCGACCAGTCCGGCAACTGCACCGGAAATTGCACCCAATGCGGTCGGTTTGCCGTTATGGATCCATTCCGCAATCGTCCAGCCAAGCGCCGCTGAGGCTGCGGCAAAGTGCGTATTGATGAATGCGCTTGTCGCCAGCGGGCCGGATCCAAGCGCGCTTCCCGCGTTGAATCCGAACCATCCTACCCAAAGAAGACAAGCGCCAATGAAGCTCAGCACCATCGAATGCGGAGGCATCGCCGTATGCGGATAGCCAATGCGCTTGCCGAGATACAGAGCGGTCACGAGCGCTGAAACGCCGGAGGTGATGTGCACGACAGTGCCACCGGCGAAATCAAGACTCGGAATGTGACCACCACCGGCATTGAGCAGACCGCCGACGCCCCATACCATGTGGGCCATCGGGCTGTAGACGATCAGCGACCACAGCGAAAGAAACACCGCCATCGCGCTGAACTTCATGCGCTCGGCGAAAGCGCCGGTAATCAGTGCCGGTGTGATGATCGCGAACATCAGTTGGTAGACCATATAGGTCTGCTCGGGAATAGTGGCCGCATAGTCGGAATTAGGAGCAAGTCCGACGCCGCGCAAGAAGACGTGCTCAAATCCTCCGATGAAGCTGGTTCCATGTGCGAAAGCCAGGGAGTAGCCGACGATCGCCCAGAGAATCGTCACGAGCCCGATCATCGCGAAGCTCTGCATCATGGTGCCGAGGATGTTCTTGCGCCGTACCAGACCGCCATAAAATAACGCCAGGCCGGGTCCCGTCATCAGCAGCACAAGCGCCGCTGAGACCAGCATCCAGGCATTGTCGGCATTCATCTGCGCGCTACGGACGGCGTCCTGAAGAGACTTGAGGTCGACCGGCGAAGACATCGACGGGGTCTGCGAACGAAGAAGGGAAGGAAGAAGCAGGAAAACAGACGAAACAAGAAAACACCTGGGAATTCTGGACATACCCACTCCGAAAATAGGGTTCACGCAGGAAATTCGAAACTTCGAGGTCTGAATGCACAAGGACTGAGGCGCGAGCCCACCTGTGCGGTGACCCTTGGTTTTAGTTCCGTGAACCTTGCAGGATAATTCATCGATGCTTAGGGTCTATAAGGAATGCCTAAACTCGCGGGAATTCCATCGCAGTGGCGAGAATCGTCAAGGGCCAAACCGCACGTTTCGAAGCGCGAGCGAGATCCGGCTTTGTTGCAACCAGAGGATTGTCCGGCGAATCTACACGCCGACGAGGTAAAATATTGGCATGGGGACCGTCCAGGAACGCGATCGCTATCTTTTCGGAGCGCTGGAGAGCAGCGCCAAGAATCGCGCCAAGTTGCAGGAAGTGAATTACGGCTTTGAACAGCCTGAGGGCGTGTTTCTCACCACCCTTGATTTTGCGGTGAACTGGATTCGCAAGAGCTCAGTGTGGCCGGTCACTTTCGGACTTGCGTGCTGCGCGATTGAAATGATGTCGATGGGCGCTTCGCGGTTTGACATTGCGCGATTCGGGGCGGAGGTTTTCCGGCCTTCGCCGCGGCAATCTGACCTGATGATTGTGGCCGGCCGGGTTGCGCAGAAGATGGCCCCGGTGATCCGCCGCCTCTACGATCAGATGCCCGAGCCGAAGTGGGTTATCTCGATGGGCGCTTGCGCGACATCGGGCGGAGTGTTCAACAACTACGCCATTGTGCAGGGCGTCAATCAGGTGGTTCCGGTTGACGTGTATGTCCCGGGATGTCCTCCGCGCCCTGAGCAGCTCCTTTACGCAATCACCCTGCTTCAGGAGAAGATTCAGCGCGAGCCGCGCAGCCTGATGAAGGTCCTCAACGCGGAGTAACGCCTCACAGGGTTTTTCGCCTCTATTCCTGTCCTGTCTCTGTTCCGAGCTGTCCGTTGCAGTGTTGTAAATCATTGGTTTCAGGGGGATACTACTTGGTCAACCTGTTCAGAAAGTGCATTCTGGCCGGATGCTCCTATGTTACGTTTATGGATGGTGTCCCTTCGGTGTGAAGAAGTGATCTTGCAAGGAGCCGAGTTGTTCTGACCAGAAAGTGGCCCGCAAGAGGCGCCATTTCCAATTGAGTTTTTCAGCTTTTGATTGCGGAGGAGAAACGCATGTACCGAGTTTCGAATTTCACCCGCCTGGCGCTGACGATGGCAAGTGTGTGTTTGATGCCGATAGCCATAGCAGCCCAGGATTCTGCACAGCCAGCCGCACCGGCTCCCAAAGCCGCTTCGAGCACGGCATCGGGAGAAGTCCCGTCGAGATGGGACCTGTTCGCAGGATTCAGTTATTTGGCCCCTAAGGGAACATTGATCAACAACGGGACGCAACAGGATAATGCAAAGTCCGTTACCTGCTGTGCCGACGTGAGCCTTGCGCGGTACTTCACGAATTACTTCGGCGTTCAAGTGGAAGGGGACTTCCACAAGAATGGCGGAGACGGCGGTCCGCTCGTGCACAACACCTTCGCGGGAGGGTCGGGCGGTTTGATCGCACGTATCCCGACCGGGGACATTACGCCATTTGCGCACGCCCTGATCGGCGGCGAGAGCGTAAGCACAACCTACTATGGGAGCAACAAGTGGGGCGTGGTGCTTACGGCCGGCGGCGGTGTCGACTATCTGACACCGTTGCTTGATCATCGGCTGTCGATTCGGGTCTTCCAGGCCGATTACCAGTACACGCATGAGAACTTTTATCCGGTCGCTCGCAGTAACTTCAACATGGCGCGGCTCAGCACCGGCATCGTTGTCAGTTTCGGCACAATGGCTCCGCCGCCAACGGTGACGATTGCTTGCGCTGCTGAACCGAACGCAGTATTCCCCGGCGAACCGGTGACGGTGACGGCCACCGCCAACAACCTGCTTCCCAAGGATCACGTACTCTACAGCTGGTCCGGACAGGGCGTCACCGGCACCGACACCACCGCAAAGGTGGACACGGCGAACCTGAACCCCGGCAGCTATACCGTGAACTGCGGCGTGAAGGAAGGCAAGCCCGGCAAGGAAGGTTTGAAGCCGTGGGAGAGCGCATCCAGCACCGCGACCTTTACGGTGAAGGAATTCGAACCGCCGACGCTCAGCTGCTCGGCTAATCCGACCGATCTTAAGCCCGGGGATTCTTCCACGATCACCGCCCAGGGTGTGAGTCCGCAGAACCGTCCGCTGACCTATACATATCAGGCGTCCGCCGGTACCATCAGCGGCAGCGGAACCACAGCAACCTACTCGTCAACGGGCGCGCCCAGCGGACCGGTGCAGATCACCTGCAGCGTGTCTGACGACAAGGGTCACACCGCGACCGCCAATGCGAGCCTGAACATCCAGCCGCCACCTCCTCCGCCGGGACCATCGCCTGAGCAGATCCGTCTCGAAGCTCGCCTGGCGCTCCACAGCATCTTCTTCCCGACCGCTCAGCCGACCGAAAGACATCCGGAAGGCGGCCTGGTAGATAGCCAGGAGCAGACCTTGTCGACTCTTGCAACGGACTTCAAGGCATACCTGCAGATCAAGCCCGATGCTCACCTGACGCTTACCGGTCACACCGACCCGCGTGGCTCAGTCAAGTACAACCAGGGACTCTCGGAGCGTCGCGTCAACCGCGCAAAGGAATATCTGGTTCAGCAGGGTATTCCCGAAAGCGCGATCGCGGTCAACGCAGTTGGCAAGGAGGAGGAACTCACCAAGGATCAGGTGATCGACCTTGTTAACAAGAACACCGAACTGACCGATCTGGAGAAGAAGAAGATCCTCCGCCGGATCTCGGTTATCTACCTGGCGCAGAACCGCCGCGTCGACGTCACGTTGACCAACACCGGCCAGCAGTCGACACAACTGTATCCGTTCAACGCCAAGGATTCGGCAACCCTTCTCTCTGAGACGAAGCCGGTCCACGGCAAGGTAGCGCCGAAGAAGAAGTAAGTCACCGGTTCTTCCTTAACCTCTGGGGTTGGTCGATATTCGGCCAACCCCTTTGTTTTGAGCCGAATTCTATGTGCCGCATGGGGCCTGAGCCTCGGGTCACCTGCTGGAATCCCCTCTCAGGATTCTCCGCGATTTCTGTCGTTGATAAGCGGGCAACGCTCCGGGCCGCTGCGAGTATTCAAACATTCGGTATCATCGAACTATGCAGGCTGAAACTGCGCACGACAACCCGCTTCCGGGCTTTCGCACCTACGACCCTCAGCTCGAGCCGATCGCTACCAAGGTGATGGCGAGCGAGCGCCTGAGCCAGGAGGATGGCCTGGCCCTTTATCGCTCCAAGGACGTGCTAGCTGTTGGCTGGCTTGCGAACTATGTTCGTGAACGAATGCACGGTGACGTGGCCTACTTCAACGTCAATCGGCACATCAATCCGACCAACGTTTGCGTCGCAGCGTGCAAGCTGTGTGCCTTCGGACGCAAGAAGGGCGATCCTGCGGGATATACGATGGCCCTGGAAGAAGCCTGGCAAACGGCGGCATCCGGCTATTCCGAGGCTGTCACCGAGTTCCATATTGTTGGTGGACTGCATCCTGATTTGCCGTTTGAGTATTTCCTGGATCTGGTCCGCGGGCTCAAAGAGCGTTTTCCCAAGGTGCACATCAAGGCGTTCACAATGGTGGAAGTCGCGTATCTCGCGCGTCGCGCCAAGCTCTCCATCGAGGACACGCTGATCAAGATGCGCGAAGCCGGCGTGGACTCCATGCCCGGCGGCGGAGCGGAGATTTTCTCGACCCGCGTTCGCTCCATCATCTGCGATCACAAGATTGACGGCGAGGAATGGCTCGAGACAGCGCGTTTGGCACACAAGCTCGGATTCAGATCCAACGCGACCATGCTCTACGGGCATATTGAGAATGATGAGGACCGCGTCGATCACCTGCTGAAGCTGCGCGCCTTGCAAGACGAAACCGGCGGCTTCCAGACTTTCATTCCGCTGGCATTTCATCCGGAGAACACGCCACTCGATCATCTGCCCGTCACGACGGGCCTGACCGACATCCGGCAAATTGCCGTGAGCCGACTCGTCCTCGATAACTTTGCGCACATCAAGGCCTACTGGCAGATGATGACGCCGAAGATTGCGCAGATCGCGTTGCGCTTCGGAGCGGATGACCTGGACGGCACCGTCATCGAAGAGAAGATCTACCATGACGCCGGGGCGACCACGCCGCAGGGCATGACCCGCAAGGATCTGTGCCGCCTGATCACCGAGGCCGGCCGCGTTCCCGTTGAGCGCGACACACTGTATCACGCGGTAACGCGCAGCGAAGATAGCTTCACGGTTGCTGTTTAGGAACGCTTGATGGGCGAGTTAAGCTTGTATGCCGTCCTGGGTCTCTGCATAGGATTCTTATGGGGCATTGGGTGCTCGCTCGCCATCCTCTATTCCATTTATCTCGGCGGCTATCGCAAGGGTGTCGAAGATTCTCTGGCGACCGAAAAATCTCAACGATTCCGAGACGCGCTTCGAAAGGTTGAAGCGCGGCGCAAGCAGGCATCGGCGAAGAAGTAAGCTCTATTGCCGCAGCACCTCGCCATTCTTCATCACAAAGCTGACATGTTCGCAGGTTGAGATATCTTCGAGCGGATTGCCCGGTACCGCGACGATGTCGGCGTAATAACCGGGTTTCAACTCGCCGATCTGCCCGGCCCAACCCAGCAGCTTTGCGCCATTGATCAAGTCAGCTTGCAGCACGGCAAGCGGCTTCATGCCGTATTGGACCATCAATGCAAGTTCCCGCGCCTGCGTTCCGTGTGGGAAAGGGCCGACATCCGATCCGACCGCGAAGGGCACGCCCGCGGCGACCTGCCTTTTGAATTCGTGGATCTTGTAGTCGAGCATGGCATGCTCGCGCGCGGCGGCTTCCGGATTGGGCGCATGGTCTGCAAAGTATTCGAAGATGGTAAACGTGGGCACCGCAAAGATGCCCTTCTCACGCATCAGCCGCATGGTCGCGTCGGTGAGTTGCGTAGCGTGATCGATGGAAGCCACACTTGCTTCCGCCGCAAATCGCGCTGCCGGCTCCCCTTGGCCATGTACGCCAACCTTGGTGTCGAGCCGCGCGGCCTCGGCCACGGCCGCCTCGAGTTGTTTCTCCGTGTACTGATACGGCGTATGGAAATTCCAGAATTCCGGATCACCGGGTTCCTGGCTCATGCCGAGCTGCGCGCAAATAGGGTCACCCAGGCAGGGAGGACTTCCGGCGGGCACCATGCGATCGGGACCGGTCACGTAAATCTTCGCGAAATCGGATCCTTCCTTGTGCTGCTCGCGCATCACTTCGACAATCTGCTCGGCAGAGTTGGCATAGTCGGCATTCGAAAGCACATGCTGGGCAGGGTTGTAATGGTTCGCGTCTTCGTGACCGCCGAGTATGTCGATGGCATTGCCGCTGATGCGCATGCGCGGTCCTGGAAGAATGCCATGATTGATGGCGTTGCGGATCGCGGTGTCGGCGGAGCCCGCGCCCTCGGTGCCCATGTCGCGCTCGGCCGTATAGCCGGCCATCACATCGTCCCTGGCGGCCTGCTCCGCAAGAATTACGCGCCAGGGCACGGACTCCTCGACGGTTTGCAGGTCTTCGGCTCCGGGATGGAGGAACAAATGCACATGCGCATCGATGAGTCCCGGCATCAATGTGGCGCCGCCGAGGTCGATGAGCTTCGCGTTCGCGGGATGCTCCACGCTGGTTCCGACCGCCTTGATGCGATTGCCTTCCACGAGGATTTCGCCGGGCTGTAGCAGGTTCCCGGTGTCGACCTCGAGCAGACGCGCAGCGTGCAACACGATGGGCGCCGTCTGCGGCGCAGGCTGCTGTGCAGCTGCTTGCAGTTGGAACAGCATGGCGGCAAGGCATGCAGCAGATGCGGCTGCGCAAAATTCAAAGCGACGCTTGGCGATCAACTTGAGCATGGCTATGAATATGCCGCATCGGAGCAGGATTGTCGATAAGGCCGTAGCTTTATTCTCTAATACGCGCCGAGCCCGGTGATATGTTGGCCCAGGATGAGCCCGTGGATGTCGTGCGTACCTTCGTAGGTCTTCACGGATTCGAGGTTCATCATGTGGCGCATGATCGGGTAGTCCTCGGTAATACCGTTGGCGCCGAGGATGTCTCGTGAAATGCGCGCGCATTCAAGCGCCATCCATACATTGTTGCGCTTGGCCATAGAAATGTGCTGATGACCGACCGTTCCCGCGTCCTTCAGGCGGCCAACCTGCAGCGATAGCAGTTGCGCCTTCGAGATTTCACTCAGCATCCACACCAGCTTGTCCTGGATGAGCTGGTGTCCGGCGATGGGCAAATTATGAAACTGCTTTCGCGTCTTCGCGTATTGCAGGGCCGTGTCGTAACAGGACATGGCCGCGCCAATCGCACCCCAGCTGATTCCATAGCGGGCCTGGTTGAGACACATCAGCGGACTCTTCAGGCCGCCGGAACCGGGTAGCAGATTTGTCGCCGGGACATGGACATCCTGAAGCGACAGGCCGCTGGTGATGGATGCGCGCAGCGACCACTTGCCATGGACTTCGAAGGCGCGGAATCCCGGGCGGTCGGTTTCTACCAGAAATCCGCGCACGCGATGATCTTCGTCTTCCACCTTGGCCCAGATCACCGCAACGTCGGCGATATTGCCCGACGTGATCCACATCTTTTCCCCGTTGAGAATGTATTGATCGCCGGATTTCCGCGCGACCGTTGTCATTCCTCCGGGATTCGATCCAAAGCCGGGCTCCGTCAGGCCGAAGCAGCCCAGTTTTTCGCCAGCGGCCATTGCCGGGAGCCAGGTGTTCTTCTGCTCTTCGGATCCGAAAGTGTAGATCGGATACATGCAAAGCGCCGACTGTACGCTGACGAAGCTGCGAAAGCCCGAGTCGCCGCGTTCCAGCTCCTGCATCACCAGGCCGTATTCAACGTTAGACATGCCGGCGCAGCCGTAGCCCTCGAGGTTGGCGCCGAAGAATCCCAGCTCTCCCATCTTGGGCACTAATTCCCGGGGAAAACGCTCCGTCCGGAAGCACTCTTCGATGATGGGGACCAGGTTATCTTCGACGAAATCGCGTGCGGTGCGGCGCACCAGGAGTTCGTCTTCACTGAAGCTGCGGTCGAGATCAAGAAAATCAACACCTTGAAATTTGAATGCCATGATGACACCTTGCCTGTCTGTGTGCCCAAACGTCCAAGGCTACCAGATGCGCCCAGCGGGGTGAAAGTGCAAGCCAAGATATAGAGCGACTGCTAAAAACCCTTGCAGTTTCCTCGATTGCTGCGGTCCGGAAGTTTTGGAAGATGGCAAAATAGCCCCATGACAACGGTTCGAATTTCCGGAGGGGTGGTGCATGATCTTCCAGCGGATCTGCGAAAGGCGCTCATTTCCGATCCGAAAGCACGAGCGGCATGGGAGAACATAACGCCGCTCGCGCGCAACGAGTGGATCTGCTGGACCATTTCCGTGAAGAAAGAAGAGACAAGGCGGCAGCACGTCGAAAGGGTCTGCTCGGAGCTCGCAGAAGGGATGAGGCGGCCGTGCTGTTGGCCCGGCTGTCCGCATCGATGATGGGCGTGGTGGCCGGATTCCGCGACCCGCGCGTACGAGATCCGCAATCGCGGACCTCTCGTGTCAAATTGGAAGGGCCTATTCGTCGCTGCCCTGGTCGTCCGCGTAGGTCGGGAATGGCTGGGGAAGCGTACTGGTCGGCATGCCGGCCAGTGTGTTCAGGTCGGTCAGGACCTGCTTCCAGCGAGCCGGATCTTTCTTGGTGGTGATGGGCAGATCGAGATTCGAATAGTACTTCTGGATGTCATCCTTGATCCCGGGCGGAATCGGTTGTGTCGGGTTCTGGACGAGCCGGTGCAGCAGCTTGGCGTAGGTGCTGTCGGTCAGAGGATAGCCCCCGGGTTGAACCACGCGGCCTGTGTCGAGATCGCGATTGGGCAGCGGGTGGTTGGGATCGCGTTGCCGCGCCGAAAGCTCTCCGGGATGGGTCAGGCTTCCCAGCGGCGGGACCGGGCCGGTGTAACGCGCACCTTCAGGCGTGAAGCGTATAAGCGCGATGCGCAATACAGTAGTGGAAACTGCGACGCTGTGCGCGTAGTCGGCTTCGGTCTGCAGCGTGGGCCCTTTTATGGCAACGAGCTTGAAAGGGCCGATCTTGGGAATGATGAAGATCAGGGCTGCAATCAAATGCGTTTCTATTCCCGCTCTGCGACGGTACGCCTGCCAGTTATTGTCGAGCGCCACCTGCGCCGCTTCCTTTTCCAGTTCGACGACATCAGGGGTGGTCGGATCGGCCGGCATATCTTTGTGATGCAAGAGAGCAAGCGCATATGCAATCCGCGGAATGAAGGTGCGTGCCGCGAACCGGTAATCGCGTGCATTGATGCGGTGACGCCCGGTGAAATTGTCGCTGATGCCATAGGTTTGATAAAAGGCGAGCGCCAGCTGCTTCATCGAGACCCGAAAACCGATTCGCCGCAGATAGCGGAGCGGAGCGAGACGGTGGTGCACGAGTTCATTGATGTCGAAGGCGAACTCGGTTTGCACATGCTGGTGCTTGCCCTCGGAGTAGCTGACGGAATTGCCGTATTCGGCTCGCAGGTGGGGAAACTCCACGGGAACTGCGAGGTTGGTGGCTTCCGAGTGACCGACTGAGTCACCAATGTAGTGCGATAACGCGCCGATTGCAAAAGCGAGTTCGTTCGCGTCGTGTGCGTTACGGAAAAGAGCGACGACGAAATCACCGGAGCGCACGTAGTGAGTAAGATTGGAGAACGACTGATCGCCGAAAGGGTAGTAACCGATGTCCTGGATCACGCAACCGCCGTAAGCATAGGCGCGGGCACGATCAAGCTCAGCTGGAGTGAGATTCGGATACCGGCTGAGCAAGAGAGGGACGATGGAATCTTTCCATGTGAGGTCAATGAGCTGTTCGTGGGTCAGCAATGAGTATGCGGATGCATGCCTCTGCCATGGCATCAAGAGTGCTAGAGCAATGAGTGCGATGGTGCGAAATTTCTTCAGGCCCATGTTGGGTGGAATAGCAGTCGAGCCGCCTCTGTGTCTATCTTCG
>Ga0335072_10010451_pt1 | contig 13363 bp, 9 predicted proteins | sample Lox_Sample_21_FD_206725 | JGI IMG/M metagenome (GOLD analysis project Ga0335072, IMG submission 206725) | Soil microbial communities from Loxahatchee National Wildlife Refuge, Florida, United States - Lox_Sample_2.1 | ecosystem: Environmental > Terrestrial > Soil > Wetlands | place: USA: Florida...
GCGGCGACCTGGTCGGTGCTGTATTCGTTCCAGCCGGACCTCTCGCAGTCCAATCCCGCGCTCGCTTCGAGACCGTCGGCCCCCGCCCCCAGCGCCGCGCCCGCGAGACCCGGCGGGCCGACGCTCTATGGCACGTACCAATTGACGTACGACCGGAGCAAGCTGACCACCAACGGCATCCCGATCCGACATGACGGCCCGACCACCAGCTGGTGGGCGTTCCGCTCGGTATGCACCAGCAACGGGTGCGCGGCCACCGGGACCCAGCTCGATGACGCCAACCACCAAGTGGCCAGCACCGCCGATGGTGGTCACACGTACGCGATGCGCTTCATTGGTGGCTATTGGCAGGGCGGGCCCCAGCAGGAGCGGTCGGGCTGCACTCAGCCGAACGGACAAGTCCGGACCACCCAGCAGGAGACCGTCGCAGGGTCGTTGGCGCCGCAAGCCGACGGCTCGCTGCGCGGCACGGTGACGCAAACCGTTGTGTCGAATGAGTGCGGCGCTCAGGGAGCGGTGGTGCGAGTGCCCATGGTTGCCACTCGAGTTGGTGACGCCCCGGCGGCTGTGCCCTTGGCCGATCCGGCACAGGTGATCAGTACCTCGACCACGCCGTCCCACCCGGCACCGGCCGTCCTCGGAGGGCTGTGCAGCGACGCCGACAAGCTCGCTTATGACCCGACAAACAACGAGCAGGTTGTCTGCGAGGGCAACACCTGGGCCAAGGCCCCGATCACGGGGGGCGTACACGCCGCCGGCGGCTCGTGCGACCGGCCGGGCATCTCGGTGTTCGCCATGTCCACCTCGAACGACGGCTACCTGCTCCAATGCGATCCGGTCAGCCGGACGTGGACGCGTCCCGCGGGGTAGGCCACTTGTGGTCGCGCGCATACCAATAGACGACTTTCGAAACCGCTATCACATGCGCTAGCGCTTTCGCGGATCGAGTGGTGGTGCTCCCGCGGTACTGATGTGGCGGATGTGGCTGCCAGCGCCTGAGTGACTTTCGCTGCGCGCCAACGCGAATAAACTTTCGCCCGTGCAGCTACTGCGTGTGGATACTGCTGGTCTACAAGCGATGGCGACCCGCTGGGGCGCATCGGTGCGCGAACTAAGTGAGACGGTGGCTCCGGCGGGGGTCGGTTTGTCGTGTCAGGCCAGCGCCGCGGCAGTGACCGCCGCTCACACCGACCTCACGGCGTTCACCGTGGCGCTGGCCACCCGGATCGGCGGCCACGCCATCCACGTCGGCGAAGCCGACACCGGCTACCTGGCCAATGATGCTGTTGCGGCCGACGCGATGGCCGCGGTGACGCCTCCGGTGACCGGCGTGTAGAAAATGTCCACGGTTACGGGGTTTCCCGGCCTCTCGCAGCTGTTGGCCTGGCCCACTGAACATCTCACCGAGGCGGCCGAGTACTGGGAAGCTGTCGGCGGGCGCAGCTACGGGGTAGCCAGCCAGGTGTGGCGGGACGCGCTCTCGGTCGATTGGGAAGGCCAAGGCGCCGACGCGCTGCGCATCGCGACCCATGCCGACATGCTGACAACCAGCGCGGCGGCGGACCAGCTGCAAGCGGCGGCCAAAGTCGCCCGCAGCGGCGCGTCAGATCTGTATACAGCCCGCTCGGGGGTGCGCTACGCGGTCACCGATGCCCGGGCAGCGGGGTTCGTCGTGGGCGAAGACCTTTCAGTCACAGACCGCTCAAGCGGTGGATCGATGGCGCAGCGGGCCGCCCGACAAGCCCAGGCACAAACCTTCGCCGCCGACATCCGTCAACGCGCCGCCCAACTGGTTGCCCTCGATCAACAACTCGCGGGCAAGGTGACTGCAGCCATGGCCGGACTCCGCGACAGCTTCCCACAGAACCCCACCCCCGCCACGTCGCCCAAGAAACCCAAAGTCCAAGCCGTCGACAACCACACCTTCAAACAAGATCCCCCGCCACCAGGGCCGCCGGGCAATCCATTTGCGGGCTGGACCGAAGAGCAGAAGGCTCAAGTGGCGGCCGAAATCGCCCAAGGCCACGCGTGGGACGAGCACCAGGGTGATTTTCCAGGAATGATGACTCGCCAAGATCTCGCACGGTGGATTTATGACACGATGAATGATCCCAATACTCGTATCGCTACCAGTATCGACTCCGGCGGGATGGCGCTGCTGCGCGATGGCAGGGTCGTTTTCATCAATCCGCGGGATGGCGATTATGGAACTGCCTTCAAACCTGAACCCGCCCCCGGCAGTAAGTGGCGGACCCCGCTGGAATACTTCGAGCAGCAAACCAGGGCACTTGAGCCGCTACCGCCCCCCAAGCAGGGACGGCTGCCGCCCATTGCTCCCGGCGAAATGGCTCCGGGTGCGCCTGCCCGGCTAGCTCCGCGCCCCGGGTCCCCACCAATTGAAGCGCCGTCGGCGCCCAAGCCGGCCCCGCCGATTAATGGCGGTGAAGGACCGATGATCGCCGGCGGACCCGGGGTCCCTCTTGGCCCAACGTTGGCTCCGCCTCCGCACCATCACGGACCGCACGTGATCGGCGACCCTGCCGAAGACCCATGGGATTTTGACGAGCATCGGTAGCTGCCGATCTGAGCTCAACTGATGTCGACCGATCATCGACTTAAAGTCCAGGAGGATATTGCCGCCCCTGCTGCTCGCGGCGTACCTTTTCCGCCCAACGTTCCTCTTCCTCGATTTCCTCGGCACTGAGGGTCCGGCCGCCGCTCGGAAACAACAGTTTGGCGCGGTCGACGCCGCCAATTTTGCGCTGCAGGCCACGCAGCAAAGTCAGCCCCTCAGTGTCGGAAAACCCGGTGACGATGGAGAAGTCTAGGGCCGCGCCGACCAGGCTGCTAGCCCAGGAACACTCGGTGAGGTACAGCACCCTCGCCCAGTCCAAAGTGGTCAGCGGCTGTTTGTCCGTGACGGAGCAAGCAAGGCGCGCGGTTAGTTCGTCGAATTCATCCCATTTGGATAATCCCAACACCTGAAATGGGAACGGCTTCCCCGACGCCGACCACACCCACTGGTGCAGCGCCTCCCAAATGAACTTGCGCTCCCTCTCGGTTAGATCGACCGCCACTAACTCAGAAGAATCTGTCATCGAATCGATCGTAAGCCAGCACAGAGGCGCTTGTCGGTGACTGGCTCTACCCTGGTGGCATGGCTTTCGCCACTGAACATCCGGTAGTCGCGCACTCGGAATACCGCGCCGTTGAGGAGGTCGTGCGCGTCGGCGGCCACTTCGAGGTGGTCAGCCCGCACGACCCGGCCGGCGATCAGCCGGCCGCCATCGACGAGCTGGAGCGGCGGATCATCGATGGAGAGCGTGACGTGGTGCTGCTCGGCGCCACGGGCACCGGGAAGTCGGCCACCACCGCGTGGCTGATCGAACGCCTGCAGCGGCCCACCCTGGTGATGGCGCCCAACAAGACGCTGGCCGCGCAGCTGGCCAACGAGCTGCGAGAGATGTTGCCGCACAACGCAGTCGAGTACTTCGTGTCGTACTACGACTACTACCAGCCGGAGGCCTACATCGCGCAGACCGACACCTACATCGAGAAGGACAGCTCCATCAACGATGATGTCGAGCGCTTAAGGCACTCCGCGACGTCGTCGCTGCTGTCGCGCCGCGACGTTGTGGTGGTGGCGTCGGTGTCGTGCATCTATGGCCTGGGCACCCCGCAGTCCTACCTGGACCGCTCGGTCGAGCTGCGGGTCGGTACCGAGGTGCCCCGGGACGGGCTGCTGCGGCTGCTGGTCGACGTGCAATACACCCGCAACGACCTGTCCTTCACCCGCGGCTCGTTCCGGGTGCGCGGCGACACCTTGGAGATCATCCCCTCCTACGAGGAGCTCGCGGTTCGCATCGAGTTCTTCGGCGACGAGATCGAGGCGCTGTACTACCTGCACCCGCTGACCGGCGAGGTGATCCGCCAGGTCGACTCGCTGCGCATCTTCCCCGCCACCCACTATGTGGCCGGTCCCGAGCGGATGGCGCACGCGATCTCCACCATCGAAGCAGAACTCGCCGAGCGGCTCGCCGAATTCGAAAGCCAGGGAAAGCTTTTGGAGGCCCAGCGGCTGCGGATGCGTACCAACTACGACATCGAGATGATGCGGCAGGTCGGGTTCTGCTCGGGTATCGAGAACTATTCGCGCCACATCGACGGCCGGGGGCCGGGCTCACCGCCGGCCACCCTGCTCGACTACTTCCCGGAAGACTTCCTGCTCGTCATCGACGAGTCGCATGTCACCGTGCCGCAGATCGGCGGCATGTACGAGGGCGACATCTCCCGCAAGCGCAACCTCGTCGAGTATGGGTTCCGCTTGCCGTCGGCCGTCGACAACCGCCCGCTGACCTGGGAGGAGTTCGCCGACCGGATCGGTCAGACCGTGTACCTGTCGGCGACCCCCGGGCCCTACGAGCTCAGCCAGGCCGCCGGCGAGTTCGTCGAGCAGGTGATCCGACCCACCGGGCTGGTGGACCCGAAGGTCGTGGTCAAGCCGACCAAGGGGCAGATCGACGACCTGATCGGCGAGATCCGCAAACGCGCCGACGCCGACGAGCGGGTGCTGGTGACGACGCTGACCAAGAAGATGGCCGAGGATCTCACCGACTACCTGCTGGAGATGGGCATCCGGGTGCGCTACCTGCACTCCGAGGTCGACACCTTGCGCCGGGTGGAGCTGCTGCGCCAGCTGCGGCTTGGCGATTACGACGTGCTGGTCGGCATCAACCTGTTGCGCGAGGGTCTGGACTTGCCCGAGGTGTCGCTGGTGTCCATCCTCGACGCGGACAAGGAAGGTTTCCTGCGGTCGTCGCGCAGCCTGATTCAGACCATCGGCCGCGCCGCCCGCAACGTCTCCGGCGAAGTGCACATGTACGCCGACTCGATGACCGACTCGATGAAGGAGGCCATCGACGAAACCGAACGGCGCCGGGCAAAGCAGATCGCCTATAACGAGGCCAACGGCATCGACCCGCAGCCGCTGCGCAAGAAGATCGCCGACATCCTCGACCAGGTCTATCGCGAGGCTGACGACACCGAAGCCGTGGAGATCGGCGGATCGGGGCGCAACGCGTCCCGCGGCCGGCGCGCCCAGGGCGAGCCCGGCCGCGCGGTCAGCGCCGGTGTGTTCGAGGGCCGCGACACCGCCAGCATGCCGCGCGCCGAACTGGCCGACCTGATCAAAGACCTCACCGCGCAGATGATGGCCGCCGCCCGCGACTTGCAGTTCGAGCTGGCCGCCCGGTTCCGCGACGAGATCGCCGACCTCAAAAAGGAACTGCGCGGGATGGACGCCGCCGGGCTCAAGTAGCGCCGCGGTGACCTCATACGGTGGAGCTGTGACCGATACGGCGTGCACCACCGGCAGCTGGCGCGAGCTGCTGGGCGCCCGGTATCTGGGGACGTCCGTCGTGCTGGCCGGCGGGGTGATGCTCTACGCCACCAACGAGTTTCTGACCATCAGCCTGCTTCCCAACACTGTCGCCGAGATCGGCGGCGGCCGCCTATATGCATGGGTGACAACCCTGTACCTGGTTGGGTCGGTTGTCGCGGCGACCACGGTCAATCCGATGCTGGTGCGCCTCGGGGCGCGCACGTCCTTTCTGATAGGGCTGGTCGTGTTCGCCGTCGCGAGCCTGGCGTGCGGGGTGGCCCTCAACATGGAGACCCTGATAGCCGGACGCACCCTGCAAGGCGTGGCCGGCGGCCTGCTGGCCGGCCTCGGCTATGCGGTCATCAACGCCGCGCTGCCCCGCGCGCTGTGGACCAGGGCCGCCGCTCTGGTGTCGGCGATGTGGGGCGTCGCGACGGTGGTCGGGCCGGCGACCGGTGGCCTGTTCGCGCAATTCGGGCTATGGCGATGGGCGTTCGTCGCGATGGCGATCGTGACGGCCCTGATGGCGATGCTGGTGCCGGTCGCGCTGACCGCTGGTCGGCCCAACCCGAGCGCCGCGGCACCGGCGCTGAAGGTGCCGGTGTGGTCGCTGGTGCTGATCGGCGCCGCCGCGTTGGCGATCAGCGTCGCCCAAGTCCCGCACCACATCATCGCGATCGCCGGGCTGCTGGCCGCCGGCATTGTGCTGGTCGGAATGTTTGTGCTCGTCGACGGGCGCATGCAGGCAGCGGTGTTGCCGCCCAGCGTGTTTGGGCCCGGACCGTTGAAATGGATCTACCTGACCATGGGTGTACTGATGCTCGGTGCGATGGTGGACACCTACGTGCCGCTGTTCGGTCAGCGCTTGGCGCATCTGACCCCGGTGGCGGCCGGGTTCCTGGGTGCGGCGCTCGCGGTCGGCTGGACGGTCAGCGAGATCGTCAGCGCATCGCTGGAAAACCAGCGCACGATCGGGCGGGTGATCGCGACCGCGCCCTTGGTGGTGGCGTCAGGCCTGGCGCTGGGTGCACTCACGCAGCGCGATAACGCGTCGGTCGGAATCGTCGCGGTCTGGACGCTGGCATTGCTGGTGGCCGGGATTGGCATCGGGATGGCCTGGCCCCACTTGTCTGTGCGCGCAATGGATTCCGTCAACGACCCGGCCGAAGGTGGCGCTGCCGCCGCGGCGATCAACACGGTGCAGCTCATCTCGGCGGCATTCGGCGCCGGTTTGGCCGGTGTCGTGGTCAACGCGGCCCCCGGCGGCGACGCGGTGGAGGCCCGCTGGTTGTTCGCCGTTTTCACCGTATTGGGCGCTGCCGGTCTCATGGCGTCCTACGGGGCCGTCCGCGGCAACCGCTGAGCTCAGTCCGACTCGTCCTCGGCGCGAAGGACGGCGACCACTCCGTCGATGTCGGCAAAGATGTCGCTGGCGTTCCCCATCTTGGCGCCTGACAACGTCATCGTTACCCGGACTTCACCGTCGTCGATGTCGTGGGCGTCCGCGTCGAGCTCGGTGAGCTGCCAGTTTCGCTGTCCGCAGATCCGCAGCACCTCTCGCAGCACGCCGCGGCTGTTTTCGTAAACGATGTGCAGCCGGGTGGTCCCGCGCAGTCTGGCGGCGAGCTGACGCTCCACCACATTGAAGACGAGAGCGGTTACGTAATGCAGGACCACGACCGCGCTGGCGAGCAGCAGCAGGCCGGCTCCCACCGCCATACCGACGGCGGCCGATTCCCAGACCGTCGCGGCGGTGGTGAGCCCGCGCACCGCGCCGCGTCGCGTGATGATGATTCCGGCCCCCAAAAAGCCGATGCCCGAGACGACTTGGGCCGCCACCCGGGACGGATCGAGCACAATCGTTCCGGCGTGCAAGGCATCGCCGAAGCCGTACTTGCTGATCAACATGATCAACGCCGACGACGTGCCGACGATGGTCTGGGTGCGCAATCCCGCGCTCTTGCCCTGGATGGTTCGTTCCAGGCCGATGAGCGTCGTCAACCCGAATGCGGCGAAAAGTTCGATGACGTGCCGCATTCCCTGCACATCGCCACCCAGCAGCGGGCCGGCCAGCAAGTTCTGCATGCCGGTCAACTACCCATCTGGTGGCAGTTCATTCCTGAAGTCACCGCGTTGACTTGATGACCTGGGAGTAATGGAATTGCCAGCGCTCGACGATGTGGAAACCCAGGTAGCCCGGGAATCGGTACGCGGGGGTACGGCCGAAAGCTGTCCCGGACGGCAACGATTGCCCGGTTTGGTGACCGGGCAGTGACTTGTCCCTACCGGTGATGGTCCAGATGGTGGAACATTTGTTGATCTTTGCCGTCGTCAGCCACACCGCGACATGGCCGTCCCACAGCGAGCCGACCTTGGGCCCGTAGACACCGCGCTCGACGTCGATCAGCGACCGGAAGGCCGCCGGCCGGGTGGCCAGCAGGGCGCGGATCGGCCCGGGCTTCCAGGGCACGGTGTTGTCGACCATCAGGCAGTCCCCGGGTGCGGCGTGGGAGCTGATCAGATCGGCCACCTGACTGTAATCCCAGCCCTCTTTGGCATACGGCCAGCGTTGGGTGAAGAGGTAATTCGGCACTGCGGCAACGACGAACAGCAACACGACGCCTGCGATGGGCCACGGCTTGCGGGCGATCGTGACGACGCAGACGGCCAGGACGACCGCCACCGCGGGCGCGGTGAATATCAGGTAGCGCGGGTAGTAGATCGGTTCATTGATGGCCGAGTAGACGACGACGAGGGCGGTGGGAAGGACGACCCACGTCGCGCAGATGACCAAGACGTTGCGCGTGTCGCCCGCAGGAGCTCGCGCGCCCGCCTGCCGGGCCACGATCGCCGCGACGATGAGGACGGCCGTCAGAATGGCGAACGGGACGCTGTGGTCGAAATATTGCCGCAGGATGATGTCGAAGGCGTAATGCCAGCTGACCGGATAGATCCAGTTGACCTGCCACACCTGGCCATGGGCGAACACGATGAACGGCGTCATGGCACCTACGGCGACGGCCGAAGTCACGGCCCACCAAATGACCGGAGATTTCCGGGCTTTCGTCGGTGTCAGGAGCGGCAGCATCGCGGCGTAAACCAACACCAGCAGAATCAGGTTGAGGTTCAGCAGAATCGACAGCATCAACCCCAGCGCGTAAACCAACCAAAGTCGCGGCCTGTTGCGCCGAGCGGCGACGACGAGCAGCACCGTCAGCCAGATAGCCGCCGCAGCCGCGAAGGCGTCCGAGCGCGCTTCCATGCCCGCCCAGGTGGTGCGCGGCAAAATCGCGAACATGGCGCCCGCGCACAGCGCGGTGGCACGCCCGGGGACGAACTGCCTGGTGAACACCGTGACACCCGCGGCAGCGGCTCCAATCGCCACGGCACTGGGAGCCCGTGACCAGAATTCGGTCGGCGGAAATATCGCGAACCAGCCATGCATCAGCAGGTAGTACAGGCCGTGCACGGCATCGATATGACCCAGCAGTTTCCACAGCTCAGGCAACGTCCGGCTGGCTGAAGCCGATATCGTCGCGCCCTCGTCGAACCACAGCGATGGCCTGCAGGCCCAGGCGGCGCTGATGGCGGCGGCCAGCGCCGCCATCAGCCATGGGTCGAGCAGCCTGCCGGCCGGGCGGGCGGGCGCAGGCTTGTCGACGACGTCCAGCGCGCGCTGCTCGAGGGTGGGCATCGACATGATGCTGTCACTGTAAGTGGCAGCCGTCCGACCTGCTCACTTTCCACCCCGGGTATGCGTCGTCGATCGCGTTATCGTCGGGAAATTGCCCGTTGCTGCAGCGTGGCGGGGGAATTTGCGGGTTGCGCCACGCCACCACTGTGGTTAATCTGACCCATCTTTCGCCGACAACGCGATACTGTCTGGGGTTGGCGTAGCAACCGAGACTGGGAGGGCAAATGAGCGCCTATCGGACTGTGGTGGTCGGGACCGACGGCTCGGACTCGTCGATGCGTGCGGTGGCCAGGGCCGCCACCATCGCCGGAGACGACGCCAAGTTGATCATCGCGTCGGCGTATCTCCCCCAGCATGAGGACGGCCGGGCCGCCGACATCCTGAAGGAAGAAAGCTACAAGGTGTCGGGCACCGCCCCGATTTACGCGATCCTGCACGACGCCAAGGAGCGCGCGCACAAGGCCGGGGCCAAGAACGTGGAGGAGAAGCCGATCGTCGGTGCTCCGGTGGACGCCTTGGTGCACCTCGCCGAGCAGGAAAAGGCCGATCTGCTGGTCGTCGGTAACGTCGGCCTGAGCACCATTGCGGGCAGGCTGCTGGGATCGGTGCCGGCCAACGTCTCACGCCGCGCCAAAGTCGACGTGCTGATCGTGCACACCACGTCTTAACCGTTCTTGTCGTTTACCAGCCTCGCTCGCGCCACTCGGTGAGGCTGGGCCGCTCGGCGCCGAGCACCGTGTCGTCGCCATGGCCCGGATAGATGACGGTGGAGTCCGGGTAGACGTCGAACACTCTGGTGGTGACGTCGTCGAGCAGTTGGGTGAAATCACCGGGTTGCCAGGTCTTGCCGACGCCGCCGGGGAACAGGCAGTCGCCGGTGAACAACTGCGTGACGCCACCGGTCGCGGGCCCACCGAGGGCAAGGGCGATCGATCCGGGCGTGTGCCCGCGCAAGTGGATCACGTCGAAAGTCAGCTCGCCCACTTGCACGGTGTCGCCGTTGGCCAGCAAACGGTCCGGTTGGACCGGCAGCGGTTCCGCGTCGATCTCGTTGGCGGCGGTCGGCGCCCCGGTGGCAGCGGCCACGGCCTCCAGCGCCTGCCAGTGATCGAAGTGCTGATGGCTGGTCACGATCAGTGACACCTTCGGCGCGTTTCGTCGGATCAGGTCGATGAGGACGTCCGCATCGTTGGCGGCGTCGATCAACAGGGTTTCCCCGGTCGCGGAACATGTCACCAGATACGCATTGTTGTCCATTGGGCCCACCGACACCTTTAGGATCGTGGCGCCGGGTAGGGTCCGGCGGGCCGCGGTACCAGGGTCGACGTGTCCGGTGTAGTTGTCGTCGACGGCAGTCATAGCGGCCACGTTACTGGTCGAACGTTGCTTGTCGGTATGGGCACATAGCATGGGATGCGCCGTGCGCAATATCCGCTTCGGCACGTGATGGTTTCACTGAGAGAGGGCAGCGTGGCTGACCGCCTGATCGTCAAGGGCGCCCGCGAGCACAACCTGCGCGGCGTCGACCTCGACCTGCCGCGCGACTCGCTGATCGTATTCACCGGGCTATCCGGATCGGGCAAGTCGTCGCTGGCCTTCGACACGATTTTCGCCGAGGGCCAACGCCGGTACGTGGAGTCGCTGTCGGCCTACGCCCGCCAGTTCCTCGGGCAGATGGACAAGCCGGACGTCGACTTCATCGAGGGGCTTTCCCCGGCCGTGTCCATCGACCAGAAGTCGACCAACCGCAACCCGCGGTCGACGGTCGGGACGATCACCGAGGTGTACGACTATCTGCGGTTGCTGTACGCGCGCGCGGGCACGCCGCACTGCCCGATCTGTGGCGAGCGGATCGCCCGTCAGACGCCGCAGCAAATCGTCGATCAGGTGTTGGCGATGCCGGAGGGCACCCGATTCCTGGTGCTCGCTCCGGTCGTGCGCACCCGTAAGGGCGAGTTCGCCGACCTGTTCGAAAAGCTCAACGCCCAGGGCTACAGCCGGGTTCGGGTTGATGGCGTGGTGCACCCGCTGACCGATCCGCCGAAGCTGAAGAAGCAGGAAAAGCATGACATCGAGGTGGTGGTGGACCGCCTCACCGTCAAGGCCAGCGCCAAGCAGCGGCTCACCGATTCGGTGGAAACCGCGCTGAACCTGGCCGACGGGATCGTGGTGCTGGAGTTCGTCGATCACGAGCACGACGCCCACAACCGCGAGCAGCGCTTCTCGGAGAAGCTGGCCTGCCCCAACGGGCACGCGCTGGCGGTCGACGACCTGGAACCGCGGTCGTTCTCGTTCAACTCGCCCTACGGCGCCTGCCCCGAGTGCACCGGCCTGGGAATCCGCAAGGAAGTCGACCCCGACCTGGTGATTCCCGACCCGGAGCGCACCCTGGCCGAGGGCGCGGTGGCGCCATGGTCGACGGGTCACACCGCCGAATACTTCACCCGGATGATGGCCGGGCTCGGCGACGAGCTGGGATTCGACGTCGACACGCCCTGGCGCAAGCTGCCGGCCAAGGCCCGCAAGGCGATCCTCGAGGGTTCCGACCATCAGGTGCATGTGCGGTACCGCAACCGCTACGGCCGAACCCGTTCGTACTACGCCGATTTCGAAGGCGTGCTGGCGTTCCTGCAGCGCAAGATGGCTCAAACCGAGTCCGAGCAGATGAAGGAACGCTACGAGGGCTTCATGCGTGACGTGCCGTGCCCGGTCTGCGAGGGCACCCGGCTCAAGCCGGAGATTCTGGCGGTGACGCTGGCCGCCGGACAGCGCGGCAAAAAGTCCATCGCCGAGGTGTGTGAGCTGTCCATCTCGGACTGCGCAGACTTTCTTAATGCGCTCACCCTCGGGACGCGCGAGCAGGCGATCGCGGGACAGGTGCTCAAGGAAATCCAGTCACGGCTGGGCTTTCTGCTGGATGTGGGGCTGGATTATCTGTCGCTGTCCCGGGCTGCGGCCACCCTGTCCGGCGGGGAGGCCCAACGCATCCGGCTGGCCACCCAGATCGGGTCCGGTTTGGTGGGCGTGCTCTATGTCCTCGACGAGCCATCCATCGGACTGCATCAGCGCGACAACCGTCGCCTCATCGAAACGCTAACCCGCCTAAGGGATTTGGGGAACACCCTGATCGTCGTCGAGCACGACGAAGACACCATCGCACACGCCGACTGGGTGGTCGACATCGGCCCGGGGGCTGGCGAGCACGGTGGCTGCATCGTGCACAGCGGAACCTACAGCGAGCTGCTGGCCAACAAGGATTCGATCACGGGTGCCTACCTGTCGGGCAAGGAGAGCATCGAGATGCCGGCGATCCGGCGTCCCGTCGACCGGCGGCGTCAGCTCACCGTCGTCGGCGCCCGCGAGCACAATCTGCGCGACATCGACGTGACGTTTCCGCTCGGCGTGCTGACCTCGGTGACCGGCGTATCCGGTTCCGGGAAGTCAACTCTCGTCAACGACATTCTGGCGGCGGTGCTGGCCAACCGGCTCAACGGCGCCCGGCAGGTGCCGGGCCGGCACACCCGGGTTACCGGCCTGGACCGGTTGGACAAGCTGGTGCGGGTGGACCAGTCGCCGATCGGCCGCACCCCCCGATCCAACCCGGCCACCTACACCGGGGTGTTCGACAAGATCCGAACCCTGTTCGCGGCCACGACCGAGGCGAAAGTCCGTGGCTACCAGCCCGGCCGATTCTCGTTCAACGTCAAGGGCGGTCGCTGCGAGGCGTGCACCGGCGACGGAACCATCAAGATCGAGATGAACTTTCTGCCCGACGTGTATGTGCCCTGTGAGGTCTGCCACGGCGCCCGGTACAACCGGGAAACCCTTGAGGTGCACTACAAGGGCAAGACCATCTCCGAAGTGCTGGACATGTCGATCGAAGAAGCGGCGGAGTTCTTCGAGCCGATCACCGGCATTCACCGCTACCTGCGCACGCTGGTGGACGTGGGGCTGGGCTATGTGCGGCTCGGCCAGCCCGCGCCGACGTTGTCCGGCGGCGAGGCACAGCGGGTCAAGCTGGCCGCGGAGCTGCAAAAGCGTTCGACCGGTCGGACCATTTACATCCTCGACGAGCCGACCACCGGGTTGCATTTCGACGACATCCGCAAGCTGCTGAGTGTGATCAACGGCCTTGTCGACAAAGGCAATACGGTGATCGTCATCGAGCACAACCTGGACGTGATCAAGACATCGGACTGGATCATCGACATGGGTCCGGAAGGCGGCGCCGAGGGCGGAACCGTTGTCGCCGAAGGCGCTCCGGAGGATATCGCCGCGGTGCCGGAAAG
>Ga0335072_10010452_pt1 | contig 13361 bp, 6 predicted proteins | sample Lox_Sample_21_FD_206725 | JGI IMG/M metagenome (GOLD analysis project Ga0335072, IMG submission 206725) | Soil microbial communities from Loxahatchee National Wildlife Refuge, Florida, United States - Lox_Sample_2.1 | ecosystem: Environmental > Terrestrial > Soil > Wetlands | place: USA: Florida...
TCGAGGCCATCGAGTTCCGCACCTTAAGCAATCTGCCGTCGTCGTGGGAGTCCCTGCTGCCGCCGGTGCTGTTGCGCCTGCCAGAGGAGTCGGCGCGCGTGGATGCGCTGCTGGATGATCCGGTGTTCTTCGCCCCCGTTTCGCACCGCATTTTCATCCGTTGACCGGCGGCCCTCCACGCCAATCGAGTGCTACCTGCAGCTGATGTTCTTGAAGTTCCGCTACCGGCTGGGCTATGAGAGCCTGTGCGCGCAGGTCAGCGATTCGATCTCCTGGCGGCGGTTTTGCCGGATTCCGCTGGGCGGCAAGGTGCCGCATCCCACGACGCTGATGAAGCTGACCACCCGGTGCGGGGGATGGCACGGTGCCGGGCTGAACGAGACGCTTTGGGCCAAGGCGGTCGGCAGAAGCTGCTGCGCACGGCTCGGGTGCGGACCGGTACCACGGTGGTCGGTGCGAACGTGGCCTATCCCACGGACTCGGACTCGGGGCTGCTGGCCAAGGCGGCGGGCAAGCTGGCGCGGGCGGCGCGATGGTTGCAGGCGGCGGGGGCCAGCGGCACAGTGATAACCGACCGACAGCGCTCACACCCCCAGCGCGATGACCGGCTTCCCTCAATGGATCATGACCGCCCTCGGTTCCACTGTTAGTGCTTGCGCGGGGCTGGTGCGAGAAGGCCGAGGGCGCGTGCGCGATCGACGGCCTGGGTGCGGCTGCGTACGCCGAGCTTTTGGTACAGGTGCCGCTGGTGCGTCTTGACGGTGTTCACCGATAGGTACAGCTCGTCGCCGATCTCCCGGCGGAGAGGTTGGTCGGCAGATAATGCAGCACGCGGGTTTCGCCGTGAGTAAGGGTCTCGGGGGGGCGCGTCAGCGTGCCGGGTGGCGAGGCTGGCCTGTCCAAACGGGCCAGCAGGTCCGCGGTCTCGGAGATCAGGGTCTCATCCGGCGCATGGTGCCACCGGGCGGGCCCGGCGGTGTCCGGGTCGCCGATTGTGTCGCGGGCGATCGTCTCCAGCAAGAACGCCGCCGCCACCCAGATCCGATAAGCGCACGGGGCGTCGAGGAGCGGCATGAGCGCGGCTGTCGCCGGCTGGTCGCCCTGCGCAAGCCATGGCCTCGCGAAGCCATCGCGGGTCTCTCCGCTTGTCCGTTCGCCGGCGGATCGCGTCGGCGACTTACCTTTCGCGTGTCCCCTGGAGACGGGATCACCGATCATTGCTGTCATGTCGCTGCCTTGTCACAGTTGGCGAACTGCTGGACCGCGCGAAGGGTGAGCCTGCCGCCTGCTCAGGGGGCCGTGGATGGGCGCTTACCATGCCACCGGCATCTGCGGGCGTGCTGGGCTCCGGTGCCGACTCCGCAAACATCTGACGGGCCACGGCGCCCGCCCGGCGCGCCTTGATCATCCCCGTCTTGGGATTGTCGCCGACCAGGCGCGACATGAAGTGCAGGCCTCTCAGGTGCTTTTCCATCTCCAGCGCTGCGCCATTTGCGTCCCCCCGGCGCGCATGTAAGCGAGCAGCCGCTGACGTGAGCTGAGGATCGTGCCATTGGCCGCCGGTCCCGCCACGAGCACCAGGTGATGTACATCGTCGGCGGCACCCAGGAGCACCGGGGCCAGGACCGGGTCATCGGTCATGCGGGCCAGCAGAATGAATATCTCCGCATGTGCGGCGGCCCTCCGGTGCCACGCAGACTTGCCCGGAAGGCATGAGGCGTGCTCCACGCTGTCGTGCAGGCCCCTTAGGCGCATGGCGGTCATCTGCGCGCACGCGGCACCAGTCGCCATCGCGTTTATCCGGATAAATTCGTCGTCCATCAGCCCTCCTAATGACCTATACCGCCGTGTCTCTTGGTCTCTCCTCTTCTGCTGCACAGGTAATGGGGCGCGGCGCGAGTCGGCGATATCGGGACGGGCGCTAGCCTGGCGCATGCGCCGTAGCGCGCACCGCTCGTCCTCGCTGGTGCCTCCCCAAACGCCGGCTTCCTGGCCGCTGGCCAGCGCCCACTCCAGGCATGGGGCGCGGACCGGGCACCCTGCGCATACTTGTTTGGCGCGGTCCAGCTGATGCAGCGCCGGCCCGGCGTTCCCGACCGGGAAGAACAACTCTGGATCGGTGTCGCGGCACGCGGCGTGATCACGCCAGTCTGGGCTTCCGCTTGAGGCTGGGCGTTGAGGCCGGTCGACCCGCGTGTCAGTCATTGAGCTCGCTCCGGGCGTGTGCCCGGCCGCGACGTATCATCACGGGCTGTGTCGCGATGGGCATTTCACGCCATCCCGGTTCGTGTCTGCTTGCGTCCACACTTGCGCTACGGGCGCCCTGTCGCGCCCGTGAATGGCCCTAGCCGTGGCCCTGGCCCCCGGTCCGGCCCGCCCCAGTGTCCGGCTTTCAAGCACGCGGCACACGACGCGAGGGCCCTCGAGTGCGCGGACAGCTTGCCATCCGTTCGGCGTATTGAAAAAGCTTTTGACTGAATGGATCGCGCTCCACCTTCCGCGCCAGGCGTCAGCTTCCGCGTCGTCAGTGCCCGGGCGTAAAGTCGGAACCGGAATGCGACGGAAGGCGGAGCGATGACCTTTACGTTGTCCGCGACGCCGCGTCTGGCTGGCCGTACGGCTGAGCTGGAGACTCTCTTCGGGATTGTCGATCGCGCGCCTGAACAGCGCCGGGCGTTGGTCGTGCGCGGTGAGCCAGGCATCGGCAAGACGTCGCTGCTCAAGGCGGCGAGTCGGCACGCGACCGACAGTGGGGTGCGGGTGCTGAGCGCGGTAGGAGTGCAATCCGAAGCGGACCTGGCGTTCTCGGGCCTGCATCAGCTGGTGCTGCCGTTGCTGGCAGGGACCGGCTGGAGGCGCCCCGGGCCAGGCGCCTTGAACGGTGTGCCGCCCGTGTCCGACTCGATCTTCGATGGTCTGGGGCGGCTCCCCGAGCGGCAGCGAAATGCGCTCGCGACCGCATTCGGCGTGGGTATGGGGCCCACGCCAGATCGTTTCCTGGTTGGCCTGGCTGCGCTGAACCTGCTGTCGGCCGAGGCTGAGGAACGACCGCTTCTGTGTGTGGTGGACGATGCGCAGTGGCTAGATCGGGCCTCAGCGCAAACAGTGGCGTTTGTGGCCCGGCGGCTGTCGGCCGAGCCGGTGGTGATCTTGTTTGCTGCGAACGAGCCGAGCGAGGACTTCCGGGGTCTGCCGGAGCTCGTGGTCGGAGGCCTCCAAGAGGCCGATGCCCTGGAGCTCCTGCACTCGGTGGTACCGGGGCCGCTGGACGAGCAGGTCCGCGAACGGATCCTGGCTGAGACGCGGGGCAACCCACTCGCCCTGGTGGAGCTTCCCCGAGGGCTCTCGCCAACTCAGCTGGCGGGTGGGTACGGACTGTCGGCGGTGATGCCGCCCGCGCAGTCGTGGCCGGGCCGGATCGAGGAGAACTTCCTCCTGCGGATGCGGACCCTGCCCGCCGACACGCAGCTATTGCTGCTGGTGGCGGCGGCGGAGCCGGTTGGTGACCCGGCGCTGCTGTGGCGCGCGGCCGGGCGACTGGGAATCCTGTACGAGGCATTGTCGCCCGCTGCGGCGGCCGGCCTGCTCGAGGTCGATCTCGGCGTGCGATTCCGCCATCCGCTGGTGCGCTCAGCGGTGTACCGGACAGCACCCCCGGCCGAGCGCCAGAAGGTGCACCAGGCGCTAGCGGAGGTGACCCCACCGGACCTGGATCCGGATCGCCGCGCCTGGCACCGCGCACACGCTGCGGCGGGTCCCGACGAGGAGGTCGCGTCAGAACTCGTGCGATCGGCGGGCCGGGCGCAGGCACGTGGAGGGCCGGCGGCGGGGGCAGCGTTCCTGGAGCGTGCGGTCGCGTTGACGCTCGATCCAGCGCTAAGGGCGGAGCGGGCACTGGCCGCGGCGCGGGCCAAGTTCGAGGCCGCCGCGCCCGAGGCGGCATCCATGCTGCTCGCGACTGCGGAGCTAGGCCCTCTTAACCAGCTTCAGCGCGCGCACCTGGAACGGCTGCGGGCTCAGATCGCGTTCGCCCGGACGGGCTCCGCTGACATTCCCGGGCTGACGATCGGGCCTCAAGCTACGGCCTTGCTGCTCGACGCCGCCAAACGGTTGGAACCGCTCGACGTTGAGCTAGCGCGTGAGACTTACCTAGAAGCGATAACGGCCGCCATGTGGACCGGGTCCGAGAGTCTCGGCTGCGGCGTCAAAGCCGTGGCCGGGGCCGCGCGGCAAGCTCTTCCTGGACCGCAGCCGGCCCGGCCGGTCGACCTGCTTCTGGACGGTCTGGCGATGCGGTTCACCGAACCCTACGCGGCAGCCCTGCCGGCGCTCAGACAAGCGCTGCACGCGTTGGCCGGGAGGGATGGTCGGCCCGATGACAGCCCACGCTTGCTCTGGTTCACCTGCCCCGTCGCACCTGAGCCCCTAGCCCTCGACTTGTGGGACGACCAGACATGGTACGAGATAGCCACGCGCGCGGTGCGAATCTGTCGCGATGCCGGCTCCCTCGCCGTCCTTCCCAACGCGCTTACCTACCGTGCTGGCCTGCACGTGCTCGCCGGGGAGTTCGCCGCTGCCTCAGCACTGATCGACGAGGCCTACGCGATCGCCGAGGCAACCGGGAGCGCACCCCTCAGGTACCCGTCCCTCCTGCTCGCTGCCTGGCGCGGTCACGAGGCTGAGGCGCTGAATGTGATCGACGCCTGCATACAAGACGCGAAAGCCAGGGGCCTGGAAAGACCGATCGGCTTCTCCCAATGCGTGACTGCGCTGCTGTACAACGGCCTGGGCCGCTATCACGAAGCCTTCGCCGCCGCCCAACGCGCGCGTGCCTACTTCCCAACGGATCATCTCGACGATCTCGGTCAACTCGGCTGGGCGCTCATCGAGCTGGTCGAGGCGGGCGTCCACACTGGCAGCCGCGATCTCGCGGCTGACGCCCTGCGGCGACTGGAGGAACGTACCAGCGCCTGCGGCACCGATTGGGCACTGGGGATCGAAGCGCGGTCGCGGGCACTACTGAGCGAAGGCGACGCCGCCGAGCGCCTCTACCGGGACGCGATCGAGCGCCTGTCCCGCACCCGCATCCGCGCCGAGCTCGCCCGCGCCCGCCTGCACTACGGCGAGTGGCTGCGCCGCGAGAATCGCCGCGTTGACGCTCGCGAGCACCTGCGCCGCGCACACGACGAGTTCGCCTCGATGGGCGCCGGCGCTTTCGCCGCGCGCGCAAAACGCGAGCTGCGGTCCACAGGCGAAAGGGCCCGCCAGCGCCGGGACGAGACTCGGTATGAGCTCACGCCCTCGGAGGCTCAGATCGCGCGGCTTGCACGCGAGGGACTGACCAACTCCGAGATCGGCGCTCAGTTGTTCATCAGCCCCCGGACCGTCGAATGGCACCTGCACCAGGTATTCATGAAGCTCGGCATCACCTCTCGCAGAGGGCTCCACGAGACACTAAGAAACCACTGACCGGCCGCTCTCCCCGGCGGACGTTCGCGCGCTGGCAGTCCTACGCCGTCAGGTTATCCTGCGAAAAGGCCAGCAGCGCCAGCCCGACCGTCGGCACGTCGGCCCGGGGAGGCCGGAGCGCAGGCCAGGACACCCGGACTCCGAGTTCGCTGGCCCTGTCTGACAAGTTGGGCAGAGGCTTCACTATCACACCGGCCCATCCGCCGTGAATGCTCTCGGGGACGGTTCATTCAAACGCTGCCTGCCACCTTGGACGGGCCGCAACGACGGTGAATGAGCGCCGGAGCCAGGCACTGCGCCCATCACAAGACCAGGGCTCATGGCACGTGGCTTCACGGGGGTGACACACGGCCCCGGGGCGCAACGCTGATGGCGGCACCAAGCCTCAGATCAAACCGGAAGGGACACTCCATGCCCAACGTCACCGTCGGCCGGGAGAACTCCGCCGACATCCAGCTCCACTACGAGGCCATGGCGCCAGCCGGCCGGTCGTGCTGATGCTGTGCAAACGCTCACGCCCGGCACGGTCGGCAAGTTCCGTCGCCGTGGATGCCGTGGAGCATCGGCCGATGACCGCAGATTTTCCGATCCCGATTGGCGCGTCCGGGCTCACGGCCCGGCGCCGCGAATGCGGCGTGCTGGACCGGTTCGTGGATAGTGTGCGGGCCGGTGAGGGCCGGGCGCTGGTCCTGCGCGGCGAGCCGGGCATGGGCAAGACCGTGCTGCTGGAGTACCTGGCCGGGAAGGCCACCGGGTGCCGGGTAGCTCGGGCGGTGGGTGTGCAGTCGGAGATGCAGCTGGCCTTCGCGGGACTGCATCAGCTGTGTGCGCCGATGCTGGATCATGCCGGATCGTTGCCGCCTCCGCAGCGGGAGGCGCTGCGGACCGCGTTGGGCCTGAGCGCCGGTCCGGTACCGGACCGGTTCCTGGTGGGACTGGCCGTGCTTGGCTTGCTGTCAGAGGCGGCCACGGATCGTCCCCTGATCTGCGTGGTCGATGACGAGCAGTGGCTGGACCGGGCATCAGCGCAGGCGCTTGGATTCGCGGCGCGGCGGCTGGCGGCCGACCCGGTGGGCGTGGTGTTCGCGGCCCGGGTTCCGGGCCAGGACGCGACCGGGCTGCCTGAGCTGGCGGTGGAGGGCCTGGCCGAGGGTGATGCGCGGCTGCTGCTGGAGTCCGTGCTGACCGGGCCGCTGGATGCACGGGTCATGCAGCAGATCATCGCTGACACGCACGGGAATCCGCTGGCATTGTTGGAGCTGACGCGCGGGCTGACTCCGGCGCAACTGGCGGGCGGGTTCGGGCTACCCGGCGCGGGACCGCTGGACGGGCGGATCGAGGACAGCTTCGGACGGCAGCTAGAGGCCTTGCCGGACCAGACCATGCGGCTGGTGCGGCTAGCAGCCGCCGACCCATCCGGCGATGCAGCGCTGGTGTGGCGGGCAGCCGGACGGCTCGGCCTTGACGCCGCGGCGGCGGGGCCAGCGACGGTGGCGGGGCTGGCGGAGTTCGGCGCTCGGGTGCGATTCCGGCACCCGCTGGTGCGCTCGGCGGCCTACCGGTCGGCCTCGATGCCAGCGATGCAGGAAATACACGGCGCGCTGGCCGAGGCCACCGATCCTGAGGTCGATCCTGACTGGCGGGCCTGGCACAGGGCCCAGGCGGCACCGGACCCGGATGAGGATGTCGCCGCGGAGCTGGAACGTTCAGCTGACCGGGCGCAGGCCCGCGGAGGGCTGGCCGCGGCGGCCGCGTTCTTGGAGCACGCGGCGCTGCTGACGCCTGAGTCAGGACGCCGGGCGGAGCGGATGCTGGCGGCGGCCAGGGCCACACGCGAGGCAGGGTCGCCGGAGGCGGCGCTGGGGATGGTGGCCCAGGCCGAGGCCGGACCGCCGGACAAGCTGCAGGCCGCACAGGCGGAGTACCTGCGCGGGCAGATCGCCGACGACCAGCACCATAGCAGCGACGCAGCCCGACTGCTGCTGAGAGCGGCCCGCCGCCTCGAGCCGCTGAACGCCAGCCAGGCACGCGAGACGCACCTGGAAGCGCTCCTGCTCGCGATGTACGTCGGCGACCTGTTTCTCCCCGGTGGCGTGCGGGAGGCGGCCGAAGCCGCCCGCGCCGCACCGCCCGCCTTTTCTGCTCCGCAGCCGGCGGACGTTGTGCTCGATGCGTTCGCGCTCCTGCTGACGGAGGGCTACGCGGCCGCCGCCCCGGCGCTGCAGCGGGTGCTTGAGCTGCTGTCCACCTTGGATGCGGACACTGGGGAGGCCCGCCGCTGGCGCTTTCTCGCCAGCGGCAGAGTCGGCATAGCCATCGCCATGGAGCGGTGCGACTGGGAGTCACTGTATACCCTGACCGAACGTCACGCTCAGCTCGCCCGTGACACCGGCGCGCTTGTGCAATTGCGATCCGCCATGCTGGGGCTGGCCGCGGCGCATGTCATGCGGGGCGAGTTCAGCATGGCGGCGCGGCTGGTCGAGGAACAGCGCCTCATCGCGGAGGCAACCGGGACCCCGCCGGTCGTGACGACCGCGATGTTGCTTGCCGCGTGGCAGGGTCGGCAGCAAGAGGCATCTGAGCTGATCCAGGCCACCGTGCGGGAAGGGACCGCACGAGGCCAGGGTTATGTGGTCGACTTCGCGCACTGTGCGGGCGCGGTGCTGTACAACGGCCTGGGCCGGTACGGCGCCGCGCGCGACGCCGCACGGCAGGCATGGCAGCGCCAGCCGGTGGCCGTGGGGGCATTTGCCGTGCCGGAACTGGCCGAGGCGGCGGCCCGGACCGACGAGGTGCCCCTGGCCCGGGGCGCGCTGGAATGGCTGTCCGAGCGTGCCCAGGTGGCGCCCACGCAGTGGACGCTAGGGATCGAGGCCCGCGTCCGCGCCCTGCTCAGCGAGGGCGCGGACGCCGACCGCCGCTACCAGGAGTCGATCGAGCACCTGGCCCAGACCAGCGTCAAGGCCCAGCTGGCCCGTTCCCACCTGCTCTACGGGGAGTGGCTGCGCCAGGAGAACCGGCGCCTGGACGCCCGTGCCCAGCTGCGCATCGCCTACGACATGCTGTCCACCATGGGCGCCGAGGCCTTCGCGGAGCGGACCCTGCGCGAGTTGCAGGCCGCCGGCGACACGGTGCGCAATCGGACGGTCCAGACGGTCAGCGAGCTCACCGCCCAGGAGGAGCACATCGCCCGGCGTGTCGCCGACGGCGGCACCAACTCCGAGATCGGTGCCCAGATGTTCCTCAGCGTCCGGACCGTCGAATGGCACCTGCGCAAGATATACACCAAGCTCGGGGTCGGCTCACGCCGGGAGCTGCGCTGGGCCCTGGCCAGCCTCGAGCCGACGGACGCGCAAGCCTAGAGCGCCGACGGCCGAGATACGGGCCGATGAAGTCGCCATGTACGTACAGGCCATAACACGCCATACGTTCGGGATCACTTTCGTTTTACCGAACGGACCGAGGTACCCGCCCCCGGCCGCCGACGGCAACCAGCAGGAGAAGGTCCTCGCCGCGACGGCTAGGCCGGCGGGTCGGTTGGCCCGAGGGCCGACAGCGCCTCGCGCAGCTCGCGGCGTGAGGCGACCCCGAGCTTTGGTGTATATCTTGCGCAGGTGCCATTCGACGGTCCGGACGCTGAGGAACAGCTGGGCACCGATCTCGGAGTTGGTCCTGCCCACGGCCGCGAGCCTGGCGATGGAGGCCTCTTGCGCGGTGAGCTCGCTGACTGCCTGGACCGTCCGCTTGCGTACGGTTTCGCCGGTGGCCAGCCGCATGCAGCTCGCCCGATCTCACCTGCTCCACGGGAGTGGCTGCGCAGGGAGAACTGGCGCCCGGATGCAGCGCCCCAGGAGCTGCGCTCGGCCCTGGCCCGCTTTGAGCAGTCTGAATCGCAGGCCTAGCTGGCGGCGACCCACGGCGGCCAAGGCACCGGGGGCACCGCCCAGAGGGCCAGGGTACCGGGGCCAGGGTCCTTCCCGGGCGCGTCGGGCCGCGGAGGCGCGTAAGGATGGACATCAGGGCCAGTCGGGGCGGCACCGAGGCCGCCTCCCGAAGCGCGCTGCTGCATGCGGACCGTAACACCACCGGCCGTTCGGCATAATTGAAAATTTTTCCGAATGAACCGTGCTCCACTTTTCGTCAGGAGGTGCCGACCATGGAGTACCTGGTCACCATGACCACGCACGTTCCGGAAGGAACCCCGGATCAGGCTATAGAGGACATCCGCGGCCGGGAGGCGGCCCGGTCACGCGAACTCGCGGCCCAGAGGCACCTGCTGCGCCTGTGGCGCCCGCCGCTGCGGTCGGGCGAATGGCGCACGCTTGGGCTGTTCGCCGCCGCCGGCGCCGGCCAGCTCGAGCAGGTCCTGGCGTCGATGCCACTGCGGGTGTGGCGCACCGACGAGGTGACGGCCCTGTCGCCGCACCCCAACGACCCGGGCCTGGCCGCGGGGGCGCCAGGCTCAGAGTTCCTGACCACGTTCACCGTCGCTGTCCCGGAGGGCACGCCGGGCCAGGCGGTGGCCGATGCCGAGACGCGCGAGGCAGAGCGCGCGAAGGAATTGGCCGGGCAGGGACACCTGCGGCGGCTGTGGACGCTGCCCGGCGACGGGCGCGCACTGGGCCTGTGGCAGGCCGCCAGCCCGGCCGAGATGCAGGCGATCCTGAGGTCACTGCCCTTGGACCCGTGGATGACCGTGCAGACCACGCCGCTCTGGCCGCACCCGAGCGACCCGGCACAGACGTCATGACTGGCAGGGTGGCCGTCATCACCGGAGCGTCGCAGGGCATCGGCGCCGGGCTGGTGGTCGGGTATCGCAAGCGGGGCTGGGCCGTGGTGGCCAGCTCGCTGACGATCAAGCCCTCGGGAGACCCCGATCTGCTCACCGAGGTCGGCGATAGCGCTGAGGCCGGGACCGCCGACCGGATCGCCGACGCCGCGCTGGACCGGTTCGGTCGGATCGACACCCTCGTGAACAATGCCGGGGGATTCGTGTCCAAGCCGTTCACCGATTACACCGCGCACGATTACGCCCTCATGGTCGGGGTCAACCTGACCGGGTTCTTCTGGCTGACCCGGCGCGTCATCGCCGAGATGGTCTCACGGTACGGCGGCCACGTGGTCAACATCTCGGACACCCTGGCCGAGGTCGCGAACGCCAAGGCGCCTGCAGCGCTGGCCGCGCTGACCGAGGGCGGCCTGGCCGCGGCGACCAGGTCGCTGGCCGTCGAGTACGCCTCGCGCGGCATCCGGGTCAACGCCGTCTCGCCGGGGATCATCCAGACGCCGATGCACCCGGCCGACCGCTATGACGGGCTCGGCGACCGGCTCCCCCCGCTAGGCCGGGTCGGCCAGGTCAGCGATGTGGTGGACGCCGTCTTGTTCCTGGAGTCGTCGCCCTACATCACTGGCGAGATCCTGCACGTTGACGGCGGCCAGACCGCCGGTCGCTGACGGAGGGTGACGGTCATGACCGACGTCGCCTCGTCGCCTTGTCGTACTTGCGTTCAGGTCCGGGCTCGCCGGGACCGTCGTGGGGTGCGGATCGCAGAGGGGAAGTGGGCGGGTTGACAGGCTTCGAGCGGTGCGTGACCTCGTCGCGCGTGTTGTTCGGGCGGCGGAGCGAGTGTGAGATGCTGGACGTGCTGCTCGCGCAGGTACGCGCCGGCAACAGCAGCGCCCTGGTACTGAGGGGCGACGCTGGGGTGGGGAAGACCGCGTTGCTGGACTACCTGGTCCGCTCGGCGGCGGACCTGTGGGTGGTGCGGGTGGCGGGGGTCGAGTCAGAGATGGAACTGCCGTTCGCCGCGCTGCACCAGCTCTGCGGGTCGGCGATGCATCGTCTCGGGCGAGTGCCGGGTCCGCAGCGTGACGCGCTGGAGATCGCGTTCGGCCTGCACGCAGGCCCGGCTCCGGATCATTTCCTGGTCGGCCTGGCGGTCTTGAGCCTGCTGGCCGAGGCGGCCGCCGACCACCCGCTGGTATGCGTGATTGATGACGCGCAGTGGCTGGGCCGGGCATCGGCGCAGGTGCTAGCGTTCGCAGCGCGCAGGCTGATGGCCGAATCGGTACTGGTGGTCTTGGCGACTCGGGAGCCCGATGGGGACCTTCACGGGCTGCCCGAGATGGTGGTGGCCGGCCTGCGGAGTGCTGACGCGCGAGAGCTACTGGCCTCGGCGGTGCGGTGGCCGCTGGATGAGCGGGTAGCCGAACAAGTCGTCGCCGAGACGCGGGGCAATCCGCTGGCGCTCCTGGAGCTGCTAAGGGGCCTGTCACCGGAACAGCTGGCGGGCGGCTTCGGCCTACCCCAGGCGCTGCCGGTGGCAGGCCGGATTGATGAGAGCTTCCTGCGGCGGGTCGAGGCCCTCCCAGCCGTGACCCGGCTGTTGCTGGTGGTCACTGCGGCCGACCCGACCGGTGATCCGGCGCAGCTGTGGCGCGCGGCCGGGCGGCGGGGTATTCCGGCCGCGGCCGCGGCGCCGGCCGCCGAGGCTGGCCTCGCCGAGATCGGTGTCCGGTTGCGGTTCCGGCATCCGCTGGTGCGCTCGGCGGCTTACCGGTCTGCGCCGCTGGCCGAACGGCAGGACGCGCATCGTGCGCTGGCCGACGTCACGGATCCAGTGGCCGACCCGGATCGCCATGCCTGGCACCGCGCGCATGCCGCGCCCGGGCCGGATGAGGAGGTGGCCGCGGAACTGGAGCGCGCGGCCGACCGGGCACAGGCCCGCGCCGGTCTGGCCGCCGCCGCGGCATTCCTCGAGCGGGCAGCCGGGCTGACACCGGACCCTGCGCGCCGGGTCGGCCGGGCACTGGCCGCGGCTGCGGCTGCGGTCCAGGCGGGCGCGTTCGGCACCGCGCTTGGCCTGCTGGGCATGGCCGAAGCCGGGCCACTCGACGAGCTGCAGCGAGGCCGCGCCGACCTGGTCCGCGCCCAGCTGGCCTTCGTCTCCAACCGGGGCAGCGAGGCCCCGCCGCTGCTGCTCGCGGCGGCCAGGCGGCTGGAGCCGATCGACATCGGCCTGGCCCGCGCGACCTACTTGGACGCGATCAACGCCGCGATGTTCGCCGGTCACTTGGCCGGTCCCGGCGCCGGCGTTCTGGAGGTGGCACGCGCGGCGCGTGCTGCACCGCCGGGCCAGGCGCCGCCGCGCCCACCTGATCTCCTTCTTGATGGCCTGGCCGCGAACTTCAGCGACGGATACCGGGCTGGGTTGCCGCTCCTGCAGCGGGCGCTGGCTCTCTACGGTCACCAGATGTCCGCCGAGGAGGAGCTTCGGTGGCTGTGGCTGGCGTGCATCGCCGCCTTGCATCTGTGGGACGACGGTAAGTGGGATGTGCTGTCCAGGCGGCACGTCGACCTGGCCCGCCAAGTCGGCGCGCTCGGTGAGCTTCCCTTGGCCCTCAGCTCCCGCGTTTTCCTACTGCTGTTCGCCGGCGAGCTGGTCGCCGCGGCGTCGCTGACCGAGGAGGTGCAGGTGGCGACCGAGGCTACGGGCAGCAACCTCGCGCCCTACGGCGCCTTGGGCGTGGCTGTGATGCGCGGCCGGGAAACTGAAGCCTCCGCGCTGACCGGGGCCACCGGACGGGACGTGGCGCTGCGGGGGGAGGGCCTCGGGGTGACGCTCACCAAGTGGGCGAGCGCGGTGCTGTACAACGGCCTGGGCTGGTACGACCGGGCGCTGGCTGCAGCCGAACAAGGCAGCGAAGATCCGGACGAGCTGGGGCTGGCCGTCTGGTCCATGGTCGAACTGATCGAGGCGGCCGCCCGGACCGGGCAGCCGGGACGCGCGACCGCCGCTCTGCGGTTCCTTGGCAAAATCACCAGCGCCGCCGGAACCGACTGGGCGCTCGGGATCCAGGCGCGCTCCCAGGCGCTGCTCGGCGAGGGCAAT
>Ga0335072_10010453_pt1 | contig 13361 bp, 9 predicted proteins | sample Lox_Sample_21_FD_206725 | JGI IMG/M metagenome (GOLD analysis project Ga0335072, IMG submission 206725) | Soil microbial communities from Loxahatchee National Wildlife Refuge, Florida, United States - Lox_Sample_2.1 | ecosystem: Environmental > Terrestrial > Soil > Wetlands | place: USA: Florida...
CACTGGTGCAGAATGTCATAATCGACCGGAGTCTCGGGGGTAATGATCGGTTCTTGCGCGGAGAGAGTGCCAGCGAGGGCAATGAATAACAGTAGAGTGAACAATGGATTTTTCATTAGCTCTCTCCCGGTTGAACCATTTCTGTGTCCCGTTCAATTAGCAAGGATGAAGCTGCACAGTTGGGCTAAAACGGGTGATTCATCTGATTAGACTCCGATATAGCTTGAAGTGTTCCCAAGATAAGGCGAATCGCCGAGCGGAGACGGACTCTTCTCCTGCAATAACGGGTTGCGTCGTCAGCAATTCTGAACTTGCCCCGAGCCCGAGAGCGGCGCTTCATGGAAGGCCCTTTGTACCGTCGGTGACGGATGACGAGGCGCGTGCTGCAGTGCAGCTGATCGGGATCGTATCCGGGCTGCTGCTCCGCGCGTTGAAGAGAAACCCCTAGTTTGTAGCTTTCACTCATCACTCGAGCGAAATCCCGGTAACCATTCCCAATGTCTCTTCGCGTGATCCTTGGTACGTGATAATCCGGTTTATCACGTAGTGGATCAAGCACGGCCGGGGCCAGGACAAATGGCCCCGCTTCATCTGGCTTGCGGCAGATAATATTCCCCTTGCCCGAGGCCTTCGAATCTGGCAAAGTACGCAGATTATTCCTCTAATGACAACTTACCGGCATCACCCCCATGCAGGGCGAGCAACAGTTCTACCACCTCAAAGTGGACGCATCAGGGCGCATCGTCCTGCCGGCGGAAGCGCGCCAGCGCAACCGCATCGCCGAGGGCGACACGGTCATCATCACCGAGGACGCCGAGGGACTTCACATCAAGACCCGCGACAAGGTGCTCTCTAATGCACAGGCCTATTTTGCTAGGCTGGCGCCGGCCAGCGTCAGCCTCTCCGAAGAAATCCTGAAAGACCGCCGCAGCGAGGCGGAGCGTGACTAGCGTCGTTCTCGACGCCTCCGCGCTGATGGCGCTGCTTCGCTCCGAACCGGGATCTGACATGGTGGCCAAATCCGTCAAGGATGCTGTCATCTCCGCCGTCAACTATTCCGAGATCCTCAAAAAAACCATCGAGCGCGGTGGCGAAGGTGAACCGGTGACTGCCTTCATTCACAGCCTCTCGATCGCCGTTATTCCCTTCGATGAACTCCAGGCCGAGGTGAGCGCCTCCCTCTATCCCGAAACCAAGAAGCACGGCATGTCCTTCGCGGATCGCGCCTGCCTGGCATTGGGGGTGACACGTAGCTCCCTCGTCCTCACTTCCGAACGCAAGATGGGCCTGTTGTCCCTTCCCGTCAAAGTGAAGGTCATTCGCAATGCCGCCTAAAAGGGAATTAGCCCCCGCCGTGCTTCCCGCTGCCCCCACTCAAAACGCGCTGCCGTCGCCTATCGCCAGACTCGCCGATATTCCCGAGGAGGAGATTTGGCTCGCCAAGCAGAAAAGCAAACGCACGCGCCGCGCCTATAAGCTCGACGTGCAGCATTTCATGCGCACACTGCACATCACGTCCTACGAGGAGCTGCGCAAGGTGGACCATCGCGCGGTGATTGCCTGGGAGCGCATCATGCGCGAGATAGACGAAGCCGAACCCTCCACCATCCGCCGCAGGCTCGCGGCGCTGTCGAGCCTGTTCAAGCATCTCAAGCGTCACCACCATGTCGAAAACAACCCCGTCGCCGACGTGGAACGCCCGGCGATTAACCGCAGGGAGGGATCGACGTTGGCGTTTTCCAAGGTGGACGCGGCCAAACTGCTCAATACGCCGCCGGAAGACACCGTCGAAGGCCTGCGCGATCGCGCGATCCTGTCGGTAGGCTTGCAGGTAGGCCTCCGCCGCGCGGAAATCGCCGCGCTCAGTGTCGAAGACCTGCACCAGAACCGCGGCTTTGATAGCCTCCGCATCGTACGCAAAGGCGGCCGGCGCGACGCGCTCGCCATTCATCCCAATACCGCCCAGCGCATCCGCGCTTATCTCGACGCGGCCGGTCATGCCGACGATCTCGACGGGCCGATGTTCCGCCCGTTAAGTCACAATCGCAAAGGCCAGGAAGGCCGCCGCCACATGGACCCCGACGCCATCGACCGTGTGCTCCGGAAATATGCGAAGGCCATCGGTTTAAGCAGGGGGTACTCGGCGCATTCGATGCGCGCGACCTTCATCACGACGGCGCTGGAGAACGGGGCCACGCTCGACGACGTGCAGCGCGCGGCAGGCCATGCCGAGCCAGGCACCACCAAGCTCTACGACCGCCGCGGCTATAATCCGGAGAAGTCGGCGAGCTTCTTTGCGACGTATTAACGTCTCCGCTAGACCTTGACACGTCCATTATGGACTCTATAATGTCCATAGCGAATCAATGCCGAGCTATGGAGGTACGAGGACAGTGAAATACGCTTTCTGGAACAATAAAGGCGGTACAGGTAAGACGAGCTTAGCCTTTCAGGCCATTTGCAGATATGCAGAGAAACACCCTAAGAGAAACATCCTAGCTGTGGACATCTGCCCTCAGGCAAATCTATCCGAACTGTTCCTCGGGGGGCTGACAAATTACGGCAGCAAGAACCTCCTGGCCAGGCAAGGACTCATGCCGCGGTGCAGTATAGGCGGCTATTTTCAAGTTAGGTTGCCGTCGCCATATAACGTACCTAAGTTCGACCCACATGATTTCATCACGGCACCCTCGAAGTTCAATCATCTTATTCCCTCAAATATAGACCTCGTATGTGGCGATCCCCTTCTTGAGTTGCAAGCGAATGCTATCAACACGCTCTCAAATGCACAGATTCCTGGAACGAACACATGGGTTGCCATCATCGACTGGGTACGTGATTTCCTGGATCCTATTGAAGATCAGTACGACACGATTTTTCTGGACTGCAATCCGAGCTTTTCGGTCTATACGCAAATCGGACTCGCATCGGTGGACAGACTCGTGCTCCCCGTTATGGCTGATGATTCATCACGGCGAGCGGTGCAGAATGCTTTGTCTCTGGTATATGGTTTGCGCTTACCTTCCCCTATCTACGCGACGTATGCGTTCAGCACGAAGCTTTTGCAGGAAAAGCGTGAGCTCCCACAGGTCCATACGATTGTTAAAAACCGCCTGACCCAATATATGGGGCCGGCATCGGCCTACTTTGCTGTTCTTCAGGAGATCGACGGTGACATCCGTCGCCTCATCAAGAGCAATCCAGATTACTTCACATTCAGCAAGACCGACGACGGCACAGTTGAAGTTCGTGACTTTCAGACCACCGGCGTCGTGGCCTTTGCGAGGGGCTGCCCTTTCTCGCAGCTCGATGCCGGAAAACAAGACATCGGCGGCCATCGTGTTCAGGTAAAAGAGGACTATAGGAGGAACTGTCTCAAAGCAATCGACGAACTGGTCGCGCTATTGTGACGACCATGAACTGACATGTGGGAGACTCCTTCGCTGTGCCACTTCGTCTCCCCATAACCTCTTTTATGGGGCTCAATCCTGTCGGCCTGAAAATGCTTTACCAACCCTTACCGATTACTGCATGCTGTGAGCAGCAGGAAAAGGGTCATACATCGTGAATCCGAGGGCTGAAACGGGCAGCGAGTCGAAGAACAGCATCACAGAGGTAACGCGTCGAGCGATTATCGACTATTTGTCGGTTGGCCGGCATTGGTCGGGAACGATGCAGGAAGATGATTTCCTGGGGCGGATATACGATTTGAAGCGCATGCCCACAACCGATTACCGTCCCGGCTACGAAAATGCTGCCAAGGACATCTGGAAGCATCGTGTCATGAATTCGGATTGGCCGGATGATTGGGTATTCACCGATGAGCGTTTCGATCTCCTGTTTGGCCCAGACGAGCCGTTTCTCAAATTCCTAGCCGAAACATTGCATCCCGTCGTCCGGCCCGATACGGATGACGCCTTGGCAATGGTTGCAGAGTATAACTCACTTCTGAATATTGACGGCTGGGAAATCAGGCCTATTCGAGAAATTTCCGGAAAACCAGTATTCAGCTATCGCCGAGCAATTGACGGTTCACAACTGACCCTCGCCGAGGCAAAGCGCGTAGCTGAACGGCTCAGCGGGCACTACATCGCGCAGCAAGTCCGTCGCCTGCACGAGGCCGCCGACAAAGATGCGGAACTAGCTATCGGCACGGCCAAGGAGTTTCTGGAAACGGTTTGCAAAACGATCCTCTCAGAGAGAAGTGTGGCGATCAGCAGAAATGAAGACTTGCCCGCTTTGGTGCGAACGACTGTGAAGAATCTCGCCATAATCCCGGCTGGCATCGCAGATCACGCCCAATCTGAAAAGACGATAACCGTCCTGTTGAATAATCTCGGCTCGGTTGGGCAGCAGCTTGCGGAAATACGAAATCATTTCGGTACTGGCCACGGCAGATCTACGGACCACATAGGGCTGCAAAAGCGACATGCGAGACTTGCAATCGGTGCAGCGGCGACGCTCGCCGTCTTTCTGTACGAATGCCATGAAGCGGAGCCCGGCAAAGTTTCAGCAGCTCCATAGGAGTCTGCCCTTATGTTGTGGAAATCAAACACACTTTGTGCCGGGCTGAGTCTCCCCCTGGAACCGCCCAGCACCATCTTCCAGGAGATTGGGCCGATGGTTTGGAAAAGCCACGCAGCGTTTGTCTGGTTTCTGGCATGTTGCTTTCCCCGGCTTTAGGGCAGGATTATTGCAGTTAGGAGAAAAAAACGTGATAAAAGAATTCCGGTATGGCAAGCGCGTCAGGGAAGAACGCAAAAGACGCGGCTGGACGCAGGAGCACCTTGCGACCGTGGCGGGCATAGCACCGCGCACGGTCGCGCGGATTGAGAAGGACGAAGTACAGGGCCTCGAATCGCTCATGGCGATAGCGGGAGCTTTCGGAGTCGAAATCAAGGATATGTCTCAGACTGTCCAGATCGCTGAAAGCAAGCCCCTGCGTTCGCTGATGGTGAGAAGAGCCGAGGATTTGCGTGTTTGCCTCAATCGAGCGCATGACAGCGGCTTACACCGGACGCTCATCCTCCCAATGCGCCGTGACATCGAGGAACGCGTTGAAGAACTGACGGAGGCTATCTTTTCAGATATTCAATACATGAGTCCCGACGAAACGGACATTCTCAATTCCTGGATTGCCTCTGTAAGAGATTCGGTCGAGGAACTCCAGGCACGGGGCTTTGCTATATTTACCATTCAGGATTGCCGGGAGGGATTTATAGGCGAGCCGGGGCGCAAAAAATTCATCGAAAACTGGACGACCGGGTACTACCTCGTGATTTTGGAGCACAGCTGCTTCTCTGTCGGAGGGGCTATCCACCGGTTCAGCGAAGCTTGCGGAGACGGCGTCGTCGCGCTCCATGGATGGCTGCGCCAAGAGCAAGACGGGACCGAGCTTATACTGCGGCTGTTTGCCAATGAGCTAATGATCAACTCTGCGGAAACGGCCAGCGTTGAATTCTGCCAGGCGTGCTTCCCGAATGGCCCCACCGGTGAATGTCTGACGGAAGATTACCTTCAAAAGATAACCGGGATAAGCAAACAGCAGATTGAATCACTCCTCCACAGCCTTAGCGAACGAAAACCTCATCTTGTGCGCCCCGAACAAAGGCTGAGGATGAGGAGTTGCACGCCTTCCTGACGTAACCGGTTGAAGGAGGCGACGCGGCAGTGGCTAACGTTAGCGCCTAATTATGCCCATTATCATTCATACTTCCGATAACAGAATTTATCGGAAGTGACAATAAGAAGTAATTATTAATACAACGATAATAGATTGCATCTGGTGACATTAGAAGAAGATGCAACATGGTCCCCTTGGAACTCCTCTTCGAAGATACAGCGGAGCAAGCTGAGAAAAAAGTTTCCAAGATTTTGGTGAGATATGTTATGGTGCCGTCCTGCTCCAAGCCTCAGTCGTCTCGCTGAGACTCCCGCTCGAAGCACAGGCCATCAGCTTCTCAGAACCGACGCTCTAACCGTCGGCGGTTTAACGCGGTTCTTCCCTTTTTGTGAGCAATACGGCCCGATTTCCGGTTCGCCATTAAAGTATCCCGGGTATTCCCGCGAAACTCGCGCAGCCTGTCTGGCTTGCGGCCGGTAGGAGATCCCATGACCCTCTCGTCCTTTGCATTCAAGCGGCAAAACCGTCGTCTCTGCCCCTTCTCTGTTCTTCTTTCGCTCGCATTCACTCTGGTGCTTGGGATGGCTCCCTTCAGTTCAGCAGGAACTTCCGGCACAAATAACAGCCATTCCAGCGCAATTCCGAAGACCGCCCCTGACTTAGTGATCATTCCCGGCGTTCTCAAAGGATCACACTTTGATGAGCCTCTGGTTCCAATAAGTTCTGTATCGGCAGAAGAAACGGCTGATCTTACATCTGCGCTGGTTTCCTTTAAAGCCCGCAAGCAGATCGACGATCTAGGCGCTTTAGAGGCCTTTGTTTCGTCGCATCCGCATTCCGGGTGGAACCTGGCCTTACTGACGAATCTGGGGCTGCTGGACTACCACTATGGCCTGTTCTCTAGGGCGTTTAGGGACTGGACTGCGGCCTGGGAAACCGGAAAAGACATAAGGAGCGGGCCTGGCAGGGCGCTTGCCGACCGTGCGTTTGGGGAACTTATCCGGATGCACGCTCGACTTGGACATGCCGATCAGATCACGGCGCTCCTCAAGCAAGTGGAAGACCGCCCCATCGCGGGTTCAGCGACTGAGTATGTCGATGGGGCGAAGGAGGGCTTATGGACAATGCAGAACAATCCGGGCGTCGCCTATCTCTGCGGCCCGATGGCCTTGAAAAATCTGCTGCTTGCGCTCGGAGCAACGCACGATAAGGTGCTCTTTCTCGATGAATACCGGTCAGGCCCGCATGGGGTGACCCTCGATGAGGTCTCGCGACTCGCCGATCGAGCTGGACTGGATCATGAGATCGTCTTCCGGTACCCAGGAGAACCAGTTCCTGTGCCGTCCGTCGTGCACTGGAAGGTGAACCACTACGCCGCTATCGTCGGCCGTGTCGGAACTGAATTTCACATTGAAGATCCTACATTCGGCAACGACCTCTGGGTGACTCAGGAGGCGCTCGATGCCGAGGGGAGCGGTTACTACCTGGTGCCAAAGCCGCAGACCTTGGCGCAAGGGCGCCCAGTGGGGCCAGAGGAAGCCAGCCACGTCTTCGGCATGGGACAAACGGGCGGCAATGATGAAACCGCCACAACGCCAGACGACAAGAACGCCAGTTCATGCGGTGGATCGAGCGCTCCCGGCGCTGAGAGTGCCACTACGTCTGGCAGCGCCAGTGGACCTCCCTTATGCGGTTACAACATCAAGGAAATGGTTGTGAGTCTCAATCTTACGGATACGCCGGTTGGCTACGCTCCGCCCAAGGGGCCGCCGGTCTTCGTCACGGTCTCCTACAACCAGCGTGAAGCCAGCCAGCCGGGGGTGTTCGACTTCTTCAACGTAAGTCCTAAATGGACACTGAACTGGCTGGGCTACATTCAGGATTATCCCCAGCAGGTCGGGATCAACGTGATTCGGTATGTGCGGGGCGGCGGCGAGGCCGCTTACTCCGACTACAACAGCCAGACGGGCGCATTCGACCCTGATCCGGACGATGCTTCCACGCTCGTCCTGGTGTCCACTAATCCTGTCCGGTACGAGAACCGGTTTCCGGACGGCAGCGTTGAGGTTTATGCGCAATCAGACGGGCAGCCAGATGTCCGCAGGGTCTTCCTCTCGCAGGTAATCGACGCGTACGGGAACACGGTAACGCTCAACTACGACACTCAGCTTCGCCTTAAATCGATCACCGATGCAGTTGGTCGAAACACGACCTTTTCTTACGGGCTATCCACGTACCCCCTACTCATCACTGAGATCACGGATCCATTCGGTCGCTTTGCTAAGCTCGCCTACGACAGCATGGGCCGTCTGGAGCAGATCACGGATGTGATCGGGCTTACCTCCCAATTTCACTACAACGCATCCTCCCTCATCGATACCCTCACAACGCCCTATGGAGTCACAAGCTTCTCTTTCGGTGACAACGGTAATGAGCGTTTCCTGAATGCCACCGATCCGCTCGGCCATACGGAACGGGTGGAGTACATCCAGGGTGTGAGCGCCATCCCGTTTTCCGACCCCGCAAGCACCGTTCCGGCGGGCATCATCGCGCCTTTTAACATATATCTGAACTACCGTGACACATATTACTGGGATGCTCACGCCTACGCGGTGGCGAGCGGGGATTACACCAAGGCCCGCATTCGTCACTGGACTCACCTTGCATCCAACAACAATCTAACCGCCAACTCCATTGAGAGCATTAAATACCCATTCGAGAACCGAATCTGGATGAACTACCCTGGGCAACCTGACTGCTGTCTGGGAACAGCGGTGTCGGGAACCTACAACTATCCGAGCCTGATCGGACGCGTTCTGGATGACGGAAGGACGCAGCTTATCCATAACACATACAACCCTCAGGGCCACCTCACCGATACCATCGATCCGAATGGCCGCGAGACGCAGTACATCTATGCGGATAACGGTGTCGACCTCCTGCAGGTGCAGCAGAAAACTTCAGGCAGCGGATTTTCCCAGATCGCCGCCTTCACCTACAATGCTGCGCATCTTCCTCTGACGTCAACTGACGCCAGCGGACAGACCTCACATTTCACCTATAACAGCGCCGGCCAGCTGACCAGTCAAACGAACGCCCTAGGGCAGGTGACACGCTATGAATATGACAGCCAGGGTCGCTTGACCAGCATTATCAATGCCAACGGCAAGACGGCTGCCTCCTTCATCTATGACGCCTTGGACCGGGTCGCCTCCAGCACCGATTCCGAGGGGTACACGGTCGACTATCAATACGACAATGCCAATCGAATAACGCGCGAGACCTATCCGGACGGCACGACCCGCCGCTTCGTATGGAATAATCTCGATCTGGCAGCCATCACTGACCGCCAAGGAAAAACCACCGCGTATACCTACGACGCCGCTCGCAACCTCATCAAAATTGTCGACCCTCTCGGCTTGCAAACCAAACTCGCCTATTACGAGAACCACACCCTCAAGAGCCTCACCGAACCCAGCGGCAATGTTACCAGTTGGAACATTGACGTTCAGAACCGCGTCACCGGCAAACGGTATGCCGATGGAAGTGAGATCACGAAGACATATGAGGCGACGACCAGCCGCCTCCATGCCGTCACCGATGCCCTGAACCAGGTGAAGCAGTACACTTACAATCTCGACAACACTCTCTCGGCCATCAGGTACGCCCGCGCGGTTAATCCGACGCCGGATGTCAGCTTCATCTACGACCCGTATTTTAAGCGAATTGCTTCGATGGTGGATGGCACTGGCACGACGACATATGCCTACGGACCGCTCGGAACATTGGGAGCCCTTCAGCTTACACAGGAGAGCAGTACATTTCTGAACCAAGCGGTTGATTACCGGTACGATGCCCTTGACCGGATAAGCCAGCGCACGATTGATTCGGCGACAGAGGTGTTCAGTTTCGACGCCATCGGCCGCACGATCTCCGATTCGAACCGGCTCGGCGTTTTCGCCATGACCTACCTCGGCGAGACCGGCCAGCTGACAAGCCGGACGCTCGGTGGCCTGCCCCTGATCGGAGGCCGTTACGAATATGAATCGAATAGGAATGACCGGCGTCTGAAGGCAATTCTAAATACCCCCGGAACACCTAGCTTCCGCTATGAAACGACCCCGGAAAACCTTATCAGGAAAATCACTGATAGTAGAGTTGGTGTGGTTCCCATTCCCCAGCAGTTCTGGAATTATCAATATGACAACGACTACCGACTGATTGGCGCTGACTCATCTCAGGGGCAGCTATTCTCCTATGACTACGATGCGGACGGAAACATTACAGCGGCATCCGGACCTGGCTACGAACTCAACGGATCGTATAATAGTCTGGATCAATTGACGAACGCTGGGTCGTCCACGTTCACGTATGACCCGAACGGTAATCTTCTTAGCGACGGAAATCGCTCATTCGGTTGGGACGCGGAAAATCGTCTCACTCAGATCACAACAACGGCAAATGGCGTATCGCATACAACGGAGTTCGTCTATGACGGACTTGGCAGGCGTGTGGCCATCAACGGCACAGATGGCGAGATCCGTTACGTGTGGTGTGGCAACAGCATGTGTGCCTCCGAGCGCATCGACAACAGCATCTCTCGTCTCTATTACGCCGAAGGCGAAGCGTCGCCCATCAGTAACGGAGCGCTCTATTATGCACAGGATAACATTGGTTCAATCCGAGGTGTTGTCGGCTTCGAAGGTGGTCCAGTAGTCGGATCGTACGATTACGATCCCTACGGAAATCCGACGCATACGGAAGGAGCCGCGTCGACCGATTTCCGTTTTGCGGGCATGTTTTACGACCGCCAAGACGATATATATCTGACCAGATATCGGGCCTACAGCCCTCGTATCAGGAGATGGTTATCGCGCGATCCTTTAGGCGAAGGAGGCGGATTCAACACATATAGTTATGCGGGAGATAGCCCGCTATTTAGGACTGACCGTACCGGTCTCATAGGTGAGGAAATAGCTGAAGAAGCAGCAGAGGAACTCCCAGAAATACTGGAGGCGCTCGAAGAAGAAGCCGTCGCGATAGGAGACAAAATAGAGGGTGCCGTTGAAGCGTTGATAGATGATCTGGCCCCCGCAGAAGCAGAACCAGAGGGGGGAGTTTGTCAGGCTGATTTTTCGATTACGCGGAACGGATCTATACCAAATATCCAGACAGATATCACCCCAGATCAATTCGCCAAAGAGCTTGAGGAATCTGGATATCAAGAGGGGTTAACCGCAGACGGATTGCCGACCTATACAAAAGGTGATACGCAATATACAGTGTATCCAGAGTCCACCTCCGGCGGGGTACCGACCGCTCAGGTTAAAGTGGATGGTCAGGTTATCACTAAAATAAGATTGAAGCCGTAATTGGCGTCGAGCTATCGAGATTCTCATGATACAGTGGCTAGATGACGAGAAACAGTTTGATAGCATACTGGCCGAAGCACGTCGGTGCGTTTACATAGATAGCGGAAGAATTTCCACCGAGTTGACAAGACTGTCCTTTGACGATGCAGGAATATGCACTGCAAGATTCAATGAGCTATTGCAGGCGCTAATGAAATCAGGAGACGACGAGGAATGCTTCTTTATTGTGTTGAGGCCTGACCCCCGGTTATACTTTTATGGAAACTTTATGAGATTTCCTGTTTTGCGAATTAAGAGAGGTACGTCGTCGCAGACTTATTTATCAATGCTTAATGAGGGTCCCACAAGTAGCCCCAATGATAGTCTCGGTACAAATTGGTGGGAATGCCTAGTGGTATCTTCCTCGAGGCGATGGTTTGTGCACGCACTTAGGTCCGATCAGGACAACGGAGGGCATCTTTGGGTGCCAGGAGAGTGGATTAGTCAGGTGCTGGCCATTTATCCGACTACACGATGAACCCGAAGGTGTGAGTGGCATGCCGGCCGCATCGATCATCCATCAGCCGGGCGGCTGACAGGCAGTGTTCTGGCAGCCGCGAATCACCTCGCCCGGCCCGTCATTGATTCTGAGCACGTAAACGCTATTCTTTAATCGCACTCAAGCGGCGCATAATCTCGTCCTCGATCTTCCCCCCGCCGTGCTTCCCGGCAGAACATTCCGTCGTTCCCTAAGAAGACCCGGAGCTCCTCTCCCGCGATAGAGGTCACGGATTTCTCCATCCCCTCGCTCCATTTATCGCCGTTCCCTTAAGCTCCGGTCACCGAACCGTATTGCCTCGACCCTGGCCGGGCGCGGCGGCCCGTCAACGGCGCTGCCCGCTCCATTCGCTGGCGCTCCCGTGTTGGCCGTTTCCCTGATGGTGACAGCCCGCCTTATTGCGCCCGGCCCCCCTGGTCTCCGGCGGTTCGGAATTAACCGGACCTCCCAAAGGAGAACAGGATCATGAGCACCGAGAAGCAGGATGTCTATACCCGCATCACCGACAATATCATCGCGGATCTTGAGCAGGGCGTCCGGACCTGGATCAAACCGTGGAATGCGGGAAACACGGCGGGGCGGATCACTCGGCCACTGCGCCACAATGGCGTCCCATACTCCGGCATCAACATCCTGGTGCTGTGGGCCGAGGCGGTCACGAAGGGCTTCGCCGCTCCGATCTGGATGACGTTCAAGCAGGCGTCGGAGCTTAACGCGCATGTCCGGAAAGGCGAAAAAGGCTCTCTGGTCGTCTATGCCAACTCCATCACCCGCAGCGAAGAAGGAGAAGACGGCGAGGAGACCGAACGCGAAATCCATTACATGAAGGGCTACACGGTATTTAACGTCGAGCAAATCGCGGGACTGCCCGAGCATTACTACGGAAAGTCCGAAGTCCGGACAACCGCCATCGAGCGCATCAGCCAGGCCGAGGCATTCTTCGCCGGCATCAAGGCCGATATCCGCTACCGCGGCACGCAGGCTTTCTACAGTGCCGAGGGCGATTACATTCAGGTGCCGGTCATCGAGGCATTTCGCGATGCCGAGAGCTTCTATGCGACACTGGCCCACGAATCGGCCCACTGGACGAAGCACCCTTCCCGCCTTGACCGCAGCTTCGGCCGCAAGAGCTGGGGCGACGAAGGCTATGCCCGCGAGGAGCTGGTTGCCGAGCTTGCAAGCGCGTTCCTGTGCGCCGATCTTGGCATCACGCCGGAGGTTCGCGAGGATCACGCGGCCTACATCGCGGATTGGCTGACTGTCCTCAGGAACGACAAGCGCGCTATCTTCAACGCCGCCGCGCACGCGCAGAAGGCCGTGGATTACCTCCACGGCTTCGTAAGTGTTTGGCCGCGACCGTCTGGACGGGATCGATCGGGGTGTAGACGATGCCTGTATGGAGCAGAGCATCGTGGCGGATACGGAGCTGGCCGGCAGACGCGATGGACACCGTCGTCGCTGGCGCACGGTCGAAGAGAAGCGGCGGATCGTAGAGGAGACGCTGTCGCCGGGTTCAAGCGTGGCTCAGGTGGCGCGCCGGCATGGAGTGAACGCCAACCAGGTCTTTCAGTGGCGCCGCCGGTATCAGGCAGGCGACCTTGCGCAGCCGGGCAGCGATGTCCTGAAGCTGCTTCCGGTGATCGTGGCCGATCCGGCAGAAGAAGCGCCGAAGGAAGCCGCAGTGGAGGGCCGCGGTTCGATGCACATCGAGTTTCCCGGAACGATCGACCCTGTGAGCCTCACTACGGGGCAGGTAACGTGATAGTGCGTGGCGATCGGCATCGGGGGAAACAGCAAGGAACCGCGAATTTGCCCGCCTGCGCATTAT
>Ga0335072_10010454_pt1 | contig 13359 bp, 8 predicted proteins | sample Lox_Sample_21_FD_206725 | JGI IMG/M metagenome (GOLD analysis project Ga0335072, IMG submission 206725) | Soil microbial communities from Loxahatchee National Wildlife Refuge, Florida, United States - Lox_Sample_2.1 | ecosystem: Environmental > Terrestrial > Soil > Wetlands | place: USA: Florida...
GACAACGCTCGCCGGTGCGACTAACGTAGCCCTTCGTGAAGGCATCACCCGAGGCGCAGCTGCGGCTGCTCGAACTAGCCGACCTGGACACCGAGCTCGGCAGGCTCGCCCACCGGCGCCGGACGCTGCCGCAGATCGCGGAACTCGACCAGCTCGCCGCCCGCGGCGCCCAGGTCAGGGACGAGATGACCCAGGCTGATACCGAGCTGTCCGACCTGGACCGCGAGCAGGCCAGGGCCGAACGCGACGTCGAGCAGGTCCGGGTCCGCATCGACAAGGACCAGCAGCGGCTCGACGCGGGGAAGGTGTCCAACGCCAGGGAGCTCGAGTCGCTGCAGTCCGAGATCGCGTCGCTGCGGCGCCGCCAGGGCGACCTCGAGGAGGTCGTGCTCGAACTGATGGAGCGCCGCGAGGCGTCCCAGTCGCGGCGGGACGAGGCGACGGCGGCGGCGGAGACGGTGGCCGCCGAGGAGTCCGAGGTGACCGCGCGCCGGGACGCCGCCCTCGCCGACATCGCCGAACACGAGTCCAAGGCCGGCGACGCCCGCACGTCGGTCGCGGCCGGAGTCCCCGACGAGCTCCTGGCGGTGTATGACCGGGTGCGCGCCCAGGTCGGCGGCCGCGGTGCGGCGATGCTGCGGCGCGGCAAGTGCGAGGGCTGCAACGTGTCGCTGTCCACCGTCGAGCTGAACGAGATCAGGGCCGCCGCTCCCGATGAGGTCGTGCGCCACGAGGAGTGCCGCCGGATCCTGATCCGTACCGCGGAGTCCGGTCTTTAAATCGTTATTCAGAACGGGCCCGTCGTGACTGCTGACACGTCAGCTTGATGCGCGATTTCTACACAGCGTCCAATAGACTTCCCGACCGTGGAGAACAGCGCACGACGCGGGCAGCTCAGCGCCCCTGGTGGCTTTGAGGCCGGCTCGGTCGTGGTGCCCGAGGCGCCGCGGGTCCCTGACCAGCCGCTGGGGGAACTCGCGGCCAAGCACGGCCTGAAGCTCTCCGGGGCCAGGCCGACGCTGGGGCAGTACCTGAGGATGCTGTGGCAGCGCCGGCACTTCATCACCGGCTACGCCACCGCGCGCAACGTGTCGATGTACACCGAGGCGAAGCTCGGCCAGCTGTGGCAGGTGCTCACCCCGCTGCTCAACGCGGGCGTCTACTACCTGATCTTCGGCCTGCTCTTCCAGGCCTCGCGCGGCGTCCAGCACTACCCGGCGTTCCTGCTGGCCGGCGTGTTCGTGTTCGCCTTCACCGAGCGGTCGATCGTGACCGGCTCGAACGTGATGCGCGCCAACCTGCAGCTGATCCGCGCGCTGTACTTCCCGCGCGCCTCGCTCCCGCTGGCCTACGTGATCGTGGAACTGCAGCAGATGCTGGTCGGGTTCGTGGTGCTGATCCCTGTCATGCTGGTCAGCGGGGAGCCGCTGTCCGTGTACTGGTTCCTGCTGATCCCCGCCGTGCTGCTGCAGACGGCGTTCAACATCGGAGCGGCGCTGATCGTCGCCCGGCTTGGCGGCAGCCTCGCGGACGTCAGCGAGCTGATCCCGTTCATCTTGCGGATCACCCGGTACTTCTGCGGCGTCATGTACATGGTCACGACGCTGCCAGCGGCGGTGCCGAACTGGGGCATCAAGCTGCTGTCGCTGAACCCGCCCGCGGTCTACATCTCGCTGGTCCGCGTGGCGCTGATGCAGACCTACCGGCAGAACTCGCCAGGGAACCAGCCGTACAGCTATGCCTACTGCACTGCCTTCCACGCCGACACCGGCGGCAGCAGCATGGTGATCGCCGGCAAGTACGTCCCGCTCCCGTCCGGCACCAAGGTGGTGGACGGCTACACGGTGGTCGGCCACATCAAGGTGGTGCCGAACGCGATACTCCAGGCCTACTGCCACCCGGTGGTCACCAACAGCGACCTCTGGCTCGCCGCGGTCGGCTGGGGCCTCGGCTTCTTCGTCCTCGGCGTCCTCTTCTTCTGGCAAGCCGAATCCCAGTACGGCCGCGGCTAACCCCTGGTCAGAGCTGGACAGCGTCCCTGATGAGGGGGCAGGTCATGCAGTGGCCGCCACCCCGGCCCCGGCCGAGTTCCGAGCCGGAAATGGTGATGACCTCAATGCCGGCCTGGCGCAGCAGGTCGTTGGTGTGCGTGTTGCGGTCGTAAGCGATGACGACGCCGGGCTCTAGCGCGACCACGTTGTTCCCGTCGTCCCACTGCTCGCGCTCGGTGCCGTAGACGTCCCCGCCGGTCTCCACGATGCGCAGCTTGTCGATCCCCAGGGCCTTCGCGACGACATCGGTGAACGACTTGCTTTCCTCGGTGACCTCGACGCCCGCGGCGGCGCCGCCGGACGGCCGCAGGGAGAAGGTGTGGATGCTGTCGACGATATCGGGGTAGCTCGTCGCGCAGTCGCGGTCGACGAACGTGAACACCGTGTCCAGGTGCATCGCGGCCCGCAGTTTCGGCAGCCCCGCCACGATGACCCGCTCCGCCGCGCCGCTGTCGAACAGGACGGCGGCCAGCTGGCTGATCGCCTGCCGCGAGCTCCGTTCGCTCATGCCGATGAGGGCCACGCCGTTGCCCGCGGACATCACGTCGCCCCCCTCAAGCGTGGCCAGCCCCCAGTCCTTCTCAGGATCGCCCCACCAGACGTTGACGCGGCCGGCGAAGGCCGGGTGGAAGGAGTAGACCGCCTTCATCAGCAGCGTCTCGTCACGCCGGGCGGGCCAGTACAGCGGGTTGAGCGTCACCCCGCCGTAGATCCAGCAGGTGGTGTCGCGTGTGTACAGGGTGTTCGGCAGGGGCGGCAGCAGGTACTCCCGCACGCCGGTCTTCTCGCCAGCGAGCGCCAGGTACGGGGACCGGAAGTCGCGCGGCAGGTCGGCGGTCGCCAGCCCGCCGATCAGGTATCGCGCCAGTTCCCTGTCGCCCAGCTCGTCAAGGAAGGCCCGGGTATCGGCTGCGAGGCCGAGGCCTACCTCGTTGACGGTGACCTTGCGGTCAAGCAGCCAGGCCTTGGCCTCGGGAATGGAGAGCAGCTCCGTCAGGAGTTCGTGCAGTTCGACGACCTCCACGCCCCGGTCGCGCATCACGCGCACGAAGTCGGCGTGGTCCTGCTGGGCTCGTTCCACCCAGAGCACTTCGTCGAACAGCAGGTCGTCGCAGTTGCCCGGGGTGAGCCTGGCGTGCGCGAGCCCGGGTGCGCAGACCAGGACCTTGCGAAGCTTGCCGACCTCGGAGTGAACACCGTAGTTATCGGACATGCGAACAGTTTGCCTCATCCGCCAGGCGTGATGATCTGCGCCTCCGCAGGAGTTACTGTGGTCAGATCAGCACGATCCGTTATGACCCGGAAGACCGGCCAGATGATGTCCGCGACCGGTCTGACGATGCTGTTCCCGGCGCCGGGCAGGATCTGCTGAGCAGCTGGCGCGCGGTCGTGCTCGCTCCGGTGGGGGACGGCCAGCGGCGCCGGCGCGGGAGCGACGGAATGCGCCTGGCCGTCGCGGTCCTGGCCCTGCTGTGCTGCGTGCTCATCATCCGGTACAACTCGCTCATCGACCGGGCCATCGTCGCGGTCATTCACCCGCCGCCACGAAGCATCACCTGGCTGGTGACGGTCGTCTTCCAGGCAGGCTCGGTCGGCGTCGTGGTCGTGGTGGCGGCACTGGCGCTGCTGGCGCGCCGCTGGGCGATGGCACGCGACATCCTGTTGAGCGCGGCCATCGCGGCGGTGCTGACCGGAATCCTTGTCCTGCTGATCGGAAGCAACGGCGGCAGGCCGGCCGGAGTCGTGATCAACGGCTACTACCTGACTTTCCCGGTCATCAGGATCGCCCTGCTGGCGGCCATCGCCGTGGCGGCGCTGCCCTACCTAGCGCGGGGATTGCAGCTCGTCATCGAGATCTTTCTCACCCTGGTGAGCCTGGCCGCGGCTGTCGGGGGTCACGGCCTCCCGCTCAACATCCTCGGCAGCCTGGTCATCGGCTGGGGGGCGGCCGTCGCGGTCCGGCTGATCTTCGGCTCACCGCTCGGCCTGCCCTCCAGTGACGACGTGCAGCAGTTGCTTGCCGACGTTGGCGTCCGCGCGAGCGATGTGCGTCCGGCGCCGCGCCAGGTATGGGGGGTGGCGAAATACGAGGCAACCGAGACACTCCCGGCGGGCTCGTCGGATCGCCTGGCGATCTCGGTCTACGGCCGTGACGCGGCCGACGCGAGGCTGCTCACCAAGCTGGGCCGGTTCCTGCTGTACCGGGACTCGGGGCCGAGCCTCACGATCAACCGGCTCCAGCAGGTGGAACGGGAGGCGTACCTCACCTTGCGGGCCGGGCAGAAGGGTGTCGCCGTTCCCGAGATCGTGGAGGCGGGGACCGCGGGGCCGGCCAAGGACGCGCTGCTGGTCACCCGGCTGCCGGCCGGCGCCGCGCTGTCCGATACGGACGGCGCCAGCACCAGCGATGCCACGCTGGATGACATTTACCGGCAGCTGCTCGCCCTGCGCGGCGCCCGCATCGCCCACGGCGCCGTCAGCGGTGACACGCTGCTGATCGACGCGGCGACGCAGACCGCGGTCTTGACCGACTTCCGCAACGCGACAGGGAGCGCGTCACCAGATCAGCTCGATCGTGACCTGGCCGGCGCCATCGCGGCGATAGCGGTGGCGGCCGGCGCCGAACGAGCCGCCGGCTCAGCGGTGCGGTCCCTGGACCCGAAGCTGCTCGGCAGCGCCCTCCGCTATCTGCAAAGGCAAGCGCTCGACCCGGCCGTCGGCCGTGGCCTGCGAGGGAAGAGCGGCCTGCTGGCAGACGTGCGCGACCAGGCCGCCCGGGGCGCCTCGATCGACGTGCCGAAGCTGGTGCAGCCTCGCCGGGTGAGCTGGCCGACGCTGATCATGGTCATCGGCACGCTGATCGGCGGGTGGGCCCTGATCGGGGTGCTCATCGATGTGTCCAGGTCGTTCGACACCGTGATCGGGGCCGACTGGCTCTGGGTAGGCGTCGCGCTGGTGCTGGCTCAGCTCGCCTACGCCGCATCCGCCGTCGAGACGATCGGAAGCGTGGCCGGGCCGCTTCCGTTCGGGCCGGTCCTGGCGCTTGAGGTGGCCAACGCGTTCAGCGGCCTGGCCGGCGGCACCGCGGCGGCCTACGCCGCCCGTGTGCGCTTCTTCCAGCTCCAGGGGTACGGCATATCGGTGGCGCTGAGCTCGGGCGCCATCATCACCTCCACAAGCTGGATCGCCATCGTCGTCCTGTTCCTCGTGTCGCTGCCTTTCGCCTGGGGCGCCGTCGACATCGACGTCCCGTCGGGCGGGCATGCGGAGCTGGTGTGGATCATCCTCGCGGTCGTGGTGGTGGTCGGCGTGCTAGCGGGCGTGGTCCTTGCCGTCCCCCGGGTGCGCAGGCTGGCCCGCGAGAGAATGCTTCCGCAGGTGCGCAGCGTCTGGACGAATCTCCGGCAGGTCGCCGCCTCGCCGAGCAAGCTGGTGCTGCTGGTGGGCGGCTCGCTCGCGCAACGGCTGCTCATAGCCATGGCGCTGTCCGTTTCGCTGCGGGCATTCGACGACCATCTCAGGCTGCCGGTCCTGATCGTGGTTATCACCCTGTCCGCGTTCGTCGGCGGCGTAGCGCCGTCGCCGGGCGGCATGGGGGTGGTAGAAGCCGGCATGATCCTCGGCCTTACCGCGGCCGGCGTCGCGGAGGCCGATGCCACCGCCGCGGTCTTCATCCAGCGCCTGTTCACGTCATACCTGCCGCCCATCTGGGGCTGGTTCACCCTGATGTGGATGCGCAAGCGCGAGCTCCTGTGAGCACGCCGTCCCTGGCCGCGAGGATCGAGGACGAGAAATCTCGTCCGCTGTCATGGAAAACCGTGCTCAAGCGTGCCGTCATGGTGCTCGTGGCGGGCATCGCCATCTATTTCGTGCTCCCGGTCATCACCGAGGTTCTCGCGTCATGGCCGAAGCTGTCGACCCTGCACCCCTGGTGGATCATCGCGGCGGTCGCCGCTGAGGCCGCCCATTTCTCGTGCACCATCGCCCTGCAACGGCTGGCGCTGCGGACCAGGGCCTGGTTCCCTGTCGTCACGTCCTTGCTGGCCGGTAACGCGATCACCCTCATCGTGCCGGGAGGCGCGGCGGCGGGCGCGGCGGTACAGTTCCGCATGCTCGCGGCCAGCGGACAGGACACGACCTCCACTGTCGGCGGCCTGGCAGCGTCCTCACTGCTCGGCGTAGGCGGCCTGCTGGCCCTGCCGGCCTTCGCCCTTCCTGTCATCCTGGCGGGCACGCCCGCCAGCCGGGGCCTGGTGAACGCGGCGATCCTCGGGGCAGTCGGGTTCGCGGCCTTCGCCGCCTTCGGTGCGGTGCTCCTGACCTATGACGCGCCACTCCGCTGGGCTGGCCGGCAGGCGCAGCGGATCAGGAACAGGGTGCTGCGGAAGCGGCCGCCGCTCGAAGGGCTCGACAGTACCCTTCTCGCGCAGCGAAACGACATCCGGGTGGCCCTGGGCAGGCAGTGGTGGCAGGCGGTGCTGCTCACCGCCGGCCGGCTGGCCTTCGATTACCTGTGCCTGCTCGCGGCGCTGCAGGCAACCGGGGCCCGGCCGCGTCCCGCGCTGATCCTGGTGGCCTACGCGGTGGCCGGCGTCATCGGAATGATCCCTATTACCCCTGGGGGTCTTGGGATCGTGGAGGCGAGCCTCACGGGCCTCCTGGTCCTGGCCGACGTGAACTCCAGTCAGGCCGCCCTGGCGACGCTCGCCTACCGGCTGGCCTCCTACTGGCTGCCGCTGTTCGCCGGCCCCGTCGCGTACGGCCTCTTCCGGATCCGGTACCGGGAGCCGCATCGGTCGCTGCAGGGCTCACCTAATTAGCGCTGAAAGTTTGGCCGGTCATAGGCGGTCAAACTTTCAGCGATATCAGCACGCTTCACCTAGGTGCCTCATCTATATCACAATAAGTACGTGGACGATTACAATTTGCTGTCGCTCGCTGATTGTCTCGAGCGGCAGGAGGGCGTCCTGACGCGTGAACAGGCCATCAATGGGGGTTTGTCGCGGCACGCGATCGCAGCGCGTGTGGAGTCAGGACGATGGCAGCGACTTCATCGGGGCGTGTTCGCTACGTTCAGCGGTCCTGTCCCAAGGGCTGCCCTGCTTTGGGGCGCGGTACTGCGTGTGGGGGAGAACGCGGTCCTGAGTCATGCCACCGCAGCCGAGATGTGGAAGCTCTTCGATGAACCATCCGCGTCGATCCACGTCAGCGTCCCCAAACAGTCAGGCTCGCTGATCATCCCGGGCCTAGTGCTGCATTACTCGTCGCGACTGCCGGGCGCGCGGCATCCGGCGCGGTTGCCACCGCAGACCACGCTTGAGGAAACGGTCTTGGACCTGGCGGACGTCTCGCGGAGCGCCGAGGATGCGGTTGCCTGGGCGATCAAGGCGTGCCAGCGCCGGCTGAGCACACCAGACCGGATAACCGCCGCGCTGGCCAGCCGGAACCGGGCGCGCTGGCGCCGCGACCTAGACGACGCCATCGGCGGAGTCAGGGCAGGCGCCCACTCTCCGCTTGAACTGCGATACCTCCGGGATGTCGAACGCAGGCACAGCCTGCCGCGCGGAGACCGGCAAGCGGTGACGGTCCGGCGTGGCAGCCGCCAGTACGCCGACGTGCGGTACACGCGATACGGCGTTGTCGTGGAGCTCGACGGCGTAATGGCTCATCCGGCCGAGGCACGGAGGCATGACTCGAGGCGCGACAATGCCAACACGCTCGACGGCTACCAGACGCTCCGTTACGGGTGGGTTCCCGTGGCCTACCACGCGTGCACGGTCGCCCGTGAAGTCGCGGACCTCCTACGTCACCGCGGCTGGCAGGGCAGCCCGCGCCCCTGTGGAAAGGGATGCTCGACCACAACGCTGAAAGTTTGGCCGGTCACAGGCGGTCAAACTTTCAGCGTTACCGGCTCCTGCTGATAACAGCAAGAAGCGGTACGCGGGGATATGGAGTGCCACACCGGTTAGGCCACGGGGAGGAGCTGGGCGGGGTCGCGGGCGTTGCGGTAGTCGCCGGAGAGCAGGCAGGCCAGCGTGGCTAGGGCCCAGACCGTGGCGCGGTCCTGGTGCGGCGGGGTGAGCGCCTTCTCCGCCGCGGCGCGGTTCACCACGCTGAAGAGGCCGCCGGAGGCGCCCTGGTCGAGGGCGTAGTCGCGGAGGAACGTCGCGATCTCGCCGCCGTACTGGCGGCGCCAGTCGAAGGACGCCCGGCCAGAGCGGGCGGGTGCCTTGCCGGCGAGCGGGACGTCCGTCAGGGGCGGGCACAGTTCGGCCAGGACGGCGCGGGACAGCTCGCCGCTGGTCCTGGTCGCGAGCGGGACGGCGCGGGCGGCGAGCACCACGCGCTCATCGAACAGCGGCTGGACCAGGGACTCCCTGATCAGGTAGGCCTGCCGGGCCGCGGCCGACCAGCGGCCAGCCCGGTTCACCAGGTAGAAGTCGTCGAGCGCGCGCAGCGGGTCGCGGGCGAGCGCGCCGGTCCACGGGGCGAGGCTGGCGACGTACCCGGCGGCGGCGCCGCGCCGCAGCAGGCCCAGGTGGCGGGTGGTGAGGCGGCGCAGCAGTTCGGCGGCGCGCAGGCCGGCGGCGCGGCGGCCCGCCGCGGCCTCGGCGTAGCCGCCGCGCAGCAGTTCTCCGCCGTGGCCGCCCGCGGTGACCGGCCAGGGCGCATCCGGGTCAGGACGCCCCACGTTCTCGAAGGCGGACAGCATCCCGTCGGCGACCAGCACCGTGGCCCTGATCCTGCCGAGCACGTCGACCTGCTGCCCGGGCGCGGCGGGCACCCGCACGTCGTGCTCGATGCCCAGCACGCGCGCGACCTCGGCGGCGATCACCACGTCCGGGTGGTCGGCGAACCCATGCGTCCGCGCCCGCACTGGAATCCCGGCCTTGACCAGCGCGGCGGCGACCAGACGGCTGTCCTTGCCGCCGGTCAGGCTGAGCTCGACCGGCCGCGAGACCTCCCGCAGCAGCGCGACAGCGTCGACGAGCGCGGCGGCGACGCCGGCGGCAGATCCGGAGGGTGCGGCGTCCGCGGTCGCGGCGGTGCGGCGAGCGGCGCCGCCGAGCACCTCGACGTTGGTGGCCGGGGGAAGGGCAGACACGCCGCGGAAGGGCGTCGCCGAGCCGAGAGGGAAGCCGGGGTTGAGCAGGGCGCAGACCAGCAAGGGGTCGTGATCGTCGAGGCGGCCCGCGGTCCACGCGGCCCACATCGCGCGATCGGAGAGGATGACCGCGCCAGGGATCTCGGCCACATAGACGGGGTCGACGCGGGTCGCGGTCGTCCGCGCGTGCACCGGGGCGCGGCCGCTGCCCGTGGCCGGCGCGCCGGGCCAGATCGTTCCGGCCTGCGACGCGACCGGCAGGCCGGCCGCCCAGGCGGCGCCGGCGCCCCAGCGCAGCAGCGCCGCACGCCCGTCGGGAGACCGCCAGGCGACCTCCGGCGGGCCGGGTACCGGCAGCACCGCGGGGTCGGCGATCAGTGCCCGGTCGGTCAGCGCCGCGCATCGCTCCTGCGAGGCGGCACTGACCGCGAGCGTGAAGTACATCCCCGGTCAGCCAGGAACCTGGGCACCAGACAGCTCGTAGGCCGGTCCGGCGCCCGGCGTCAGGTCGGTCGTGAGCAGCCGGTGCCAGGTGCGGCACACCGAGCCGAGCTCGAACCCGCGCGCCTGCTCGTGCGCCAGCCGCCCGGCCGCGCGCCAGTCGTCAGGCGAAGCGAGCGAGGCGATAAACGCGGCCATCCCGGCCGGCGTCTCGTGAATCCACCGCGGGTCGTAGATCGTCTCGGCGCCCGGCCAGTGCCTGATCACCGGCACCGCGCCGGAGGCCATGCCCTCGGCGGGCCCGACGTGGAACGACTCGTCGTCGCTGGTGGACAGCACGAACCCGACCCGGCGCAGCCACGCGGCCACGTCGGGTCCCGCGTCGTCGAAGACCACCGCGTCGCGCAGCAGCGGCGACCGCTGCACCCGGCGCAGCACGGCCGAGTAGTGCTCGCGCTCGGCCGGGAGCTGCCACACCCACCAGTGCTCCCACGGCATGCTCGACTTGGTGTACAGCAGGTACCTGTCGTCGTCCCTGCGCAGTTCCTCAAGCACGTCCAGCGCCAGGTCCAGCCGCTTGCGGGACGGCACGATGCCGATCAGTCCCAGGTGATACTGAGCGCCGTCCAGCTTCTGCCGGTCCAGCTGGGACACGTCCACGAAGTTCGGCACCGACGTCACCTTGGCTGCTGGCCAGCCAGTGTGCTCCCTGGTCAGCTGGGCGTAGTGCTCGCTGACGCAGATCACCTGGTCGACGTTGCCGATCTTCACCTGGCCCGGGTAGTGCGAGTACAGCTCGAACCGGTGCAGGTGGACGATCAGCCGGGTGTCGCGGCGCTTGTGACGGCTGTACCAGACGGCGTTCGGGCCGCACCACTCGCAGATGACCACGTCGGCCCACTCGGCCAGCTCCTTGGAGACGGCCTCGTCGTGCTCGCCGAGCGACGCCCACTGGTCGACCCGGATCTCCAGGCCAGGCTGGAGCTTGAAGTACGCGATCAGCGGGGTGAAGAACTTCAGGTCGTGGCCCGCGATGACCACCCGCAGCGGCGGGCCCGAGGTAGGGGGAGCGGTCACAGCGAGGGACAAGTACGACCGCAGCCGCTCCGCGGCCTTGTCCAGCGTGAACTCCCTGGCTGCGGCGGACGTCCTGGCCGCCGCGAGGGCGAACACGGCGGGGTCGGCGACGCACGCCGCCGCCGCGTCCGCGACGTCATCGAGGCTGGCGGCGAACAGCGGGTAGTCGGCGCCGAGCAGTGCCTCGTGCATCGGTGTCCTGTTCAGGATCACCGGCAGCCCCAGCTGGCCGAACTCCAGCACCTTGGTCGACAGCTCCAGCGACGCGTCGAGCTCCGGGTGCCGCCAGGACAGCCCGATGTCGCAGGACGCGGCCAGCCGCATCGCCTCGGCGCGCGGCTGCCCGCCGTGCCAGATCACGCCGGGCACGGCAGGCGTGCCCACCTCGCCGAGGGCCGCGCGCATCCGCCGCTTGTAGCCCGCGTCGCGCGGGTCGTCGTGCACCTTGTCGCCGACCATGTGCACCTCGGCGGGCACCCCGCGGCTGGCCAGCAAGGCAGGCAGCCGGGTCATCTCCAGCGTGTTCCACCGCGGCGCGAACTTGCCCGTGTAGACGAGCTTCAGAGGAGTGTGCGGCGAAGCAACGGTACGTTCAGGAGAATCGAGAGCGGGCAGCACGGGCGGGAACAGGACGGACTTACCGCAAGCGGCCGCGACGCTGCCTTCCAGGAAGCAGCGCAGTTCCTCGGTCTGGCACAGCAGGTAGCGGGAGGACTTGGCGATCGCGGTGAGGTCCTCGGCCGCCTTCGGGGTCACCGCGGGGATGGCCTGCGGGACGTCAGTCAGGTAGGACCACAGCCGCCCGTCGAAGGCGCCGTCGCGGGCGGCGGCCGAGACCAGCGCCCGGCCGCGCAGCACCACCAGGTCGTGGCGGCGGTCGGCGTCGACGGCGGCGAGCACGGCGACCGCCTGGGCGACGGTGAGGTTGGCGTCGGCCAGCTCAGGCAGCAGCTTGTCGGCGTGCGGGCTGCGGATGGTGACCGCCTCGACGTCGCGCAGCGGCGCGAGCAGCCGGTCGGTGCGGACCGGGGCCTTCAGCACCAGCGTGACCGCGCACCCGGCGGCGACGAGGGCCTGGGTCATCGACTGCAGCCAGATGGCCGAGCCGTCGAGCAGGTTCATGTCGACGTCGGCGTAGACCAGGGCGCTTGGTCGGGTTCCGGCCACTGTGGGTGTCGCTCCTTGTTCGTCCATCGCGTTACCTGGGGATCGTGAACAGCCGCAGCCCGTGGCTGCCCCAGTCGTCCAGCGGCGGCCCTTCCGGCGCCAGCAGGTCGTGCCGGACGAGGCAGGGGGCCTTGTCCAGCCAGGGGGCGAACTCGTACTCGCCGGTGGCGAACCCGATCGCGTCCGCCTGCGAGCATTCCCTGGCGCAGGCCAGGTCGAGCAGGTAGCTGTCCGCCAGGACCGCGGCGCTCACCGGGTCCCACAGCGCCAGCCACGGGGCGCTGGCCAGCCGCGCCAGCGGCCGCGCCCAGTCAGGGCCGGTCGCGATCGCCTCATCTGTCGTCACGACGCGGATGCCGTGGTCGGTCAGCGTGCCGAGCGCGTCCCGCACACTCACGGTCTCCGAGGCGTGCACGGTGCCGACGGCGGCGACGAGCTCCGCGGGGCGCAGCCGCTGCGCCAGCAGCGCCGCCGCCAGCTTGCGCGCGTGTTCTGCGCTGGTCACGGTGTCGAGCACCGCGATCTGCCTGCCGCCGACGAGGTTCGCAGGGACGCCCGCCGCACGGGCGATCGCGGTCAGCCGGGCGGGGGTCGCGTGGCTGGTGAAGACGTCTCGCAGCTCGCCGCGGATCTCGGTCAGCGACAGCGGGCTGGCGGCGCGGGCCGCCTCCAGCCCGGCGCGCACCGTGTCAGCGTCGAGGCCCGAGCCGAGCGGGCCGATCACCCGCGCGCCGCAGGCGAGCTGCTCGCGCGCCTGGTCGGCGGAAGCGGTGACGAACACCGCGTGCTCCCGGTAGAGCGCCGGCAAGCCGCGCCAGGACCTGGCGGCCGCCGACAGCTGCACCGGCGCGTCGCGTCCGCTGGTCAGCGAGTCGAGCAGGGCGCGGACGGCGGGCGCCTCCCGCGGGTCCCTGACCCCCGCGTACACCGGCTCCGTCGGCCGCGCGGCGGACACCCCGACCGGGTTGAACCGCGCGAGCTGCACGCCGAAGCCGCCGTCCACCACCGCGTCGCAGCTGGGCGCGAGCCAGCCGAGGCCGGGCATGAGGGAGGGCGGGACGTTCCGCAGCAGGACGACGGGCTTGCCGAGGGACCGGGCCATGACGACCATCCGGGCCAGCCGCCGGCCCCGGTCGGCGGCCGCCGGGTCGGTGGCGTACGCCCACGGCTGGCCGGGGAGCAGCGCCGCGGCCTCGATCAGCACGAGGTCGGCGCCGGTGCCCTCGAGCACCACGTCGGCGTCGTGCGGCAGCAGCGGGTGCACCACCGCGTCGGGCGCGAGCGTGGCGCAGCCGAGCGCGCTGAGCGCGCCGGTGACCACGAGCCCGCCCGCGGCGCCGCTGACGCCGGCGGGGCCGGTGACACCGGACAACGCGAGCGCCGGGTCGCCGGTCGACAGCACCCCCGGAGCGGTCAGCGCGGACAGGAACCGTTCCCCGGTCCCGGCCAGGTCGGTGAGCTGCGCGGAGGCCAGCGCGGTCGCGGCGTTGGCGGCACCGCTCTTCGGGATGCCGCGCT
>Ga0335072_10010455_pt1 | contig 13358 bp, 9 predicted proteins | sample Lox_Sample_21_FD_206725 | JGI IMG/M metagenome (GOLD analysis project Ga0335072, IMG submission 206725) | Soil microbial communities from Loxahatchee National Wildlife Refuge, Florida, United States - Lox_Sample_2.1 | ecosystem: Environmental > Terrestrial > Soil > Wetlands | place: USA: Florida...
TGGAAGTTGTGGATGGCGCTGGCCACCTCGTCCCAGTCGCCCTCCTGTGCTGACAACAGCAGCTGGAGGATGTTGGCGCCGACGGAAAAATTTTCGCGGTCGCCGGAGATCACGAACCCGTCGAAATCGCGCACGGCGTCGGAATCGGCGCGCAGCGTGGATGTGATCATGGAAACGACATCGCCGCCGATCGCATTTTTGAGCGAATGCAGTTCGATGCACCCGATGCCGTCGCCCAGGTCGACCAGCGACGCGGCCGAGTTGCCGCGCACCACGGCGCGCGCGCGGCGAAAATCGGCCACCCGCGCGTGCCCGGGAACCGCGGCAGCCGGCTCCATCCTCCCGGTTTGCGGCTGATAGCACTCGCGCCCGTCCGGCGAATACCACGACGCATGTCCGGCGGCCAGCATTGTTTCCACGCGCGGGCTCACGGCGAGCCCCAGCGCCCTCATGCGCTGCACCGACGATCCCACACCCGCCGCATCCCAGAGCTCGAAAGGCCCCAGCTCCCAGTTGAATCCGGCGCGCATCGCCGCATCGATGGAGGGCGCATCGTCCGCCGCGTCGCCGATGCGTTCGGCAGCGAAGTTCCACAACCAGGCCATCAGCGGCCAAAGGAACGCCGCCGCGCGGTCCTTCTTCGGGTCACCACCGAGCAAAAGACGAAGCTTCTCCTGCGTGGCTGCCGCATTCTTCGCCATATCGAGCGCGGGCAGCGCGGGTTTTTGCGGCGCGCGATATTGAAACGAGGCCAGATCGAGCACCAGCCGGTCGTCTTTGCCGCCCTCACGGTTGGCGTTGCGGTCTTTCTTGTAGAACCCCTGTCCCGTCTTGTCGCCCAGCCAGCCGCGCCGGACAATCTCTTCCAGCACGCCGGCGAACTTCCCCTGGGTCACGCCTTCGGGATAGTTGGCGGCCACATGCGCGAGAATGTCGATGCCGACCAGGTCGGCGAGCCGGAAGGTCGCCGTCCGCGGCCATCCGATGGCCGGGCCGGTCAGCGCGTCGACCTCCTCAATGGTCAGTCCCTGCTGCAGCATCAGGTTGGCCGCGGTAAAGCTGATGGCGACGCCGATGCGGTTGCCGATGAAATTGGGCGTGTCGTGTGCGTAGACCACCTGCTTGCCGAGGATGCGATCGGCAAATGCCGCGAACGACGCCGCCATGTGCAGATCGGTTTCCGCCGTCGGAATCACCTCGAGCAGCTTCATATAGCGCGGCGGATTGAAGAAGTGGGTGCCGAAGAAGCGCCGGCGCAGCGTTCCCAGCCCCGCGGCAATCTGGTGAATCGGCAACCCCGAAGTATTGGTGGTCAGCACCGCTGTGGGGGCAAGATGCTCGGCAACGCGCGCCAGCAGCGCGGTCTTGATGGCCAGGTTCTCGGCCACCGCCTCAATCACCCAGTCGCACTGCGCGAGTTTCCCCAGATCGTCGTCGAGATTTCCGGGCGTAATGAGCGCGGCGACTCCAGGCTCGAAAAACGCCGCCGGTTTCGCTTTGGCCAGCGTTTCCAGGGCGCCGAGCGGCAGCTTGTTGCGCGGCATGGCGTCGTCTTTCGCGGCCAGGTCGAGCAGGAGGGTGGGAATTCCGGCGTTGGCCAAATGCGCAGCAATTCGGGAGCCCATGGTTCCCGCGCCGAGCACAGCGGCGCGGCGAACCAGCATGGGTCTTGCAGCCTGGGGCAGGACAGATGAAACGGCGGGCGCAGTCGCGCTCATGGGCTCTCCTTGCGGCGGGCCGGCAAAACACGCGCCGCATCATCCGGTTCCAAAGCCGCGCACGCACTGCCGAACCGCCCTGGAAATCCCTCGCAGCATACGGAAGCCTGCGCCGCGGGGTCAAGGCACGACCGCGCCGGCCGGCCGCCGCGCACGGTGGTCAGCACTTTTTGCGCAGAAATTCAAATACGCTGTAGCCGATCGCCGCCGAAATCATGGCGATAGCAAAGTTCGTCCCGGTGAAGATATTGTGAATCGCCATCGGCAACGTCTTCCCCTGCCCGCGCGACACCGTGAACTCGCCCATCAACAGGTTCGAGTAAAAGAGGAAGATGATGAACGCGACCTCGATGACGGCTCGCAGCACCGGCCTTCCGCGACCATTCTTCCCGTCTTCGCGCATGAAGTTTCCATCGTACCAAGACGCTGCGCGCGGCGGAACCTTGGAAAACAGCGCGGCGCGGGGGTCACCGCGTCCACACCACCCGCCCCGACCGCACCACTGCTTTGACGCGAGCAAAATTGGTCAGGCTTTGCGCCGGATCGGCGTCGAGAATGGTCAGGTCGGCCAACTTGCCCGCGGTTACGGTCCCCTTGTGCGCGCTCACGCCCATCCGCGCAGCCGGGTTCGTCGTCAGCATCGCCAAAACGTCGGTGGACGTCAGTCCGCATTGAGCCAACCCCTCGAATTCGCCTTCGGTCGAGTAGTCCGTCATGTAGCCCACGTCGGTTCCGAACATCAGCGTCCCGCCCAGTTCGTGAAACTGCCTGACTTCGGCGTAAATGGGCATCATGTAGCTCTTGTCGGTGGTCACCGTCGAGGCAAACATCTTGAGCGTGGGGACCATCGCCATATTCTTTTCGACGATCGTTGCCAGCAGCGCCTTGTCCACGCCGCGCGTGTCGTCGGCGGCGTGCGCCAGCACATCCACGCCGCTGTCGATGGCCACGCGCACCCCGGCGAGGTTCGAAGGATGCGCCCAGACGAGCTTGCCATTGAGGTGCGTCGTTTCCACCGCGGCCTTGGCAATGTTCAGGGGCATGGGCAGCACACGCCCGCGCGCCACCCAGGAGCCGGTAAAGAGCTTGGTGAGGTCGGCACCTTCGTTGAGGTTGTCGCGCACGTCGATCTGCGCCTGGCCGGGCGTCCCGGGCTGGTGCATCAGCTTGCGAATCCACCACGGCAGGTCGCCCAGGTAGTAGGGAATCCCGTTGGGCGGATAGAGCGGTGGGCCGGACGTGTAGATCAGCGGCCCTTTCAACTCCATTGACTCGATGCGCCGCCGGATCGCAAGGGTGTCGGCGGGGTTCGAGCCCACGTCGATCACGGTCGTGAATCCGCGGCTCAGGAACATGTCGGCAAGCTGGGCATCGAGGGTCGCGGCCGATTTCCACTCCGCGCGCGACCACTTCGGCTCAGTGAAATGAACGTGGGCGTTCCAGAAGCCGGCCGTAACCACGCAGTGGTCGCACGGAATCCGCGTCGCGCTTACGGGAATCTCGATTCCCTTGCCGACGGAGGCAATCAGGCCATCGCGAATCAGGATCGAACCATCGTCAATTGGCGGCTGCCCCGGGGCTACGAAAATTCGCGCGTGCTCGATGGCCAGCGTACCCTGCGCCAGTTCGAGCGGCGGGTGCGCCACGCGCATCGGGTAGAACTGGACGAGCCAGACGAAGGCGCAAAAGAGAACCAGCAGAACCGCCACCGAGCCCAGAATCCGATAGACCCAACGCCGCATTGCCCACCTCACCCTCAAAACGATACGCGACCGGCGCGGATGCGGTTCGCGAGGCAGCGCAAATGACGCCAGCGGCGCCGCCGGTTTCCGGCATCGGATTGACCAGCCCCGATCCCGCCCAATAGCCTTGAAAGATGCGGAGCTGCGGTTTCGCCGCTCGCCGGTTAGGAGTTTCCATGCAAATTCGATTGCGCGCCGCAGCAATTCTGCTGGCCGCGGCCACAGGGATTGCCTGCTCGGCTCCCGGCCAAGACCTGAAGAGCTTCGAGCAGCGCATCACCACCAAAGTGCTGCCCAACGGCCTGACCATCCTCATCTGTGAGCGGCCCGACGCGCCGGTCTTCAGCTATTCCACGTTCATTGATGCCGGCGACGTGAACGACCCCTCGGGCGAGAGCGGCCTCGCGCACATGTTCGAGCACCTGGCCTTCAAGGGGACGACCGAGATCGGCACCAAGGACTGGGCGGCCGAGAAGGCCGCGCTTGAAAAAGTGGAAGAGGCCAACAATGCCTACGAGGCCGAGTACCTGAAGCCCATCGGCCGCGACCCCGCGAAGCTCGATGAGCTGCACAAGGCATTCCTCGCCGCGCAGGACGAAGCGCACAAATACGTCATCCCCAACCAGTTCACTGAGGTTGCCGAGCGCAGCGGCGCCACCGGGCTCAACGCCGAGACGGGCCTCGACGAAACCGAATACTTCTGGTCGATGCCGGAAAATCGCCTCGAGCTGTGGGCATGGCTGGAGAGCAGCCGCCTGGCCGACACGGTCCCGCGCGAGTTCTATAAAGAGCGCGACGTGGTCGTCGAGGAGCGGCGCATGCGCACCGATTCGAACCCCTTCGGACGGCTTCTGGAGCAGTTCGCCGCGACTGCTTATGTGGCCCACAACTACGGCCGCAGCGGCGTGGGCTGGCCCAGCGAGGTCAGCCAGATCACGGCCACCGAGGCCATGGCCTTCCACAAAAAGTATTACGTCGGCTCCGACATCGTGGTGTCGGTGGTGGGAGACGTGAAGGCATCCGAAGCGATGCCCATGCTGGAGAAGTACTTCAGCAAGGTTCCGGGCGGACCGAAGCCGGAAGAGATGACCACGGTCGAGCCCAAGCAGTTTGCCGAGAAGACCGTCACGATCCCCGACAACTCGCAACCCATTTACATCGAGGGATACCATCGCCCCAGCTATCGCGACCCCGACGACGCCGTCTACGACGCGATCAGCGACATCCTGTCGAACGGCCGGGTCTCCCGCCTTTATCGCAGCATGGTGCGCGACCAGCAGATTGCCGCCGAAGTCGAGGGCGTAAGCCCGTTTCCGGGCGCAAAGTATCCCGGACTCTTCGTCTTTCTTGCCGTCCCGCTGCCCGGCCACACGCCCAAGGAGATGGCCGACGCCATCCACAAGGAGATCGACAAACTGAAGAACGCAGACGTGACCGACGAGGAGCTCGCCATGTACAAGACGCGCACGCGCGCCGACCTGCTGCGCGGGCTGGCCGACAATCAAGGCCTCGCCAACCAGCTCGCCGAGTACCAGACACGCTACGGCGACTGGCGCGAGCTCTTTCTCCAACTCGACAAGGTGGACAAAGTGACCAAGGCGGACATCCGCCGCGTAGCCAACGCCGTCTTCGTGCCCACCAATCGCACCGAAGCATGGACAGAGACCAAAGCCGGCTCGGCCAACGCGCCGAAAGAAGGAGGCGTGCAATGAGTTCCACAACCTCGCGCGGGCAGCGTTCGCACAGGGAGAGCGCGGGCCTGAGCCGGAACATCACGATCTGTTCCGGCGTGGGTGCCTCCGCTCCGGCGGGAATCAGGCGCGTGCCCGCCTTCGCGCTCGCGGCCGTATTCCTCGCGCCCTTGTCCGCCCTCGCGCAACAATCCAAGCCCTGGGAGCAAATCCCCGTTCCCAAGCTCCACGAATTTCATCCTCACCAGCCCACGCGGATCCAGCTCAAAAACGGCATCGTCCTTTTCCTCCAGGAAGACCACGAGCTGCCGTTCGTCTCGGGTTCCGTCCTTATCCCCGGGGGCTCGCGCGATGAGAACCCCGCCAAGGCCGGTCTTGTCGATCTCTACGGCCAGGCGTGGCGCACCAGCGGCACCGCCAAAATGAACGGCGACCAGATGGACGACTTCCTCGAAGCCAAGGCGGCTCACATTGAGACTTCGGGCGGCGAGGAATCAACTTTCCTTGCGTGGGACTCGCTGAAAGCCGACTCCGATCAAGTGTTTGCGCTGGCTCTCGATCTGCTGCTCCATCCCAAGTTCAACGAGGACAAACTGAACCTGGCAAAGCAGCAGGAAGCGACGGGAATCGTTCGCCGCAACGATGAGGAAGGCGAGATCGCGGGGCGCGAATCGGCCAAGCTCGTCTACGGCGCCAACAGCCCGTACACGCGGCAGCCCGAGCTGGCCACCATGGGCTCGGTCACGGTTGCCGATCTCGAGGCATGGCATGACAAGACCCTCGGCGGCAAGCTGATCGTCGGCATCAGCGGTGATTTCGACCCCGCGGCGATGGAAGCGAAGCTCCGCGCTGCTTTCGAGCCGCTGCCCGCGGTGAAGCCCGCGCCGCCGCGCCACGACGCTTTCCGCGAGCCCTCGCCGAGCCTTTCGTTCATCAACAAAGACGACGTGAATCAATCGAACGTGCAGATCGTCGGCCTGGGCACCGACCGTCATAATCCCGACGTGCCTGCGCTGGCGGTCATGAACGAAGTGCTGGGCGGTCCGTTCTTCGGGCGGCTCTTCCAAAAGGTGCGCACCGAGCTGGGCCTGGCCTACGCGGTGCGCGGCGGCCTGGGCTTCGACTACGACCACCCCGCGCTGTTCAGCGTGATGGTGCTCACCAAGAGCGACTCCACCGTGGAGGCCACCAAGGCCGCCATGGGCGAGATCTCAGGCATGCTCACGCGGCCGGTGACCGAGGCCGAGCTCAACCTGGCGCGCGAGTCGATCCTCAACTCGTTTATCTTCCGCTACGACACGCGCGACAAGGTGCTGGCCGAGCGCGAGCGACTCGAGTTCTACGGTTACCCGGCAGATTATCTCGAGAGCTACGAAGCAGCCATCAAGAAGGTAACTGTGGCCGACGTGAATGCCGCGGCCAAGAAGTACATTCATCCGGACAGGCTGGCGGTGCTGGTGGTGGGCAATGAAGCGGAGATCAAGCCGCCGCTTAGCGGCCTGAACATGGGACCGGCGAAAAGCATCGATATCACCATTCCCCAGCCGAGCGGGCCTGCAGGCGCCCAGGGCGCGGCGGAGAAGAATCCGTGAGCACGCGAGCAAGCGGTGTAACCGCCGAGGGCGACGGGAAGCTGGCCATCGTGATCATGGCCGCAGGCAAGGGCACGCGGCTGAAATCGCGGCGCCCCAAGGTGCTGCACGAGATCGGGGGGCGATCGCTGCTGGCGCATGTGGTTGCCGCGGCCGGCAAAGTGGTTGCGCCGAGCGACATTGTCGCCGTCGTCGGCCACCAGGCCGAACGCGTGCGCGCGGCGCTCCTGGGCACCGGGATCCGCTTCGTGGAGCAGACCGAGCAGCGCGGCACCGGCCACGCCGTGCAGACCGCCGCGCCGGCCATCGCCGCCTATGAAAATGTCATCGTGCTTTCCGGCGATGCGCCGCTGGTGCGCGCTGAAACCATTGAGAATCTCCTGCGTTTCCACCGCGAAGAGCGCGCTGCGATGACGCTGGTGTCGACCGAACCCGAGGAGATCGTCCACTATGGCCGGGTACTCCGCAAATCTCCGCACTCCAACGAAGTGGTCGCCATCGTCGAGCAGAACATGCTCGCGCCGGAGCAGCAGGACCTGCGCGAAATCAACATGGGCATGTATGCCTTCCGCACGGCAGCGCTGCTCAAGCACATCAGCGAGCTGAGCACCAACAATCCGCAGGGCGAGCTTTACCTGACCGACCTGGCGCACGTGCTCTACGCGGCCGGCGAGCGGGTCGTTGTGTTCCGCCACGGGGATGCGGCGGAGCTGATGGGCGCCAACACGATCGCCGAGCTGGTGGCGCTCGACGCGCAGTTGCGCGACGTCACGGCGCGCCGGCTGATGGACTCCGGCGTGACCATTTTCCGGCCGGAAACGTGCGTTCTGGACGCCGAAGTCGAAGTCGGCCCCGACACCGTCCTCGAGCCGTTCGTGCAACTGCTTGGCAGCACGCGCATCGGCTCGGATTGCCGCATTCGCTCCTACACCGTAGTTGAGAACTGCACCGTGGGGGACAACACCATCCTGCGCCAGAGCTGCGTGCTGGCCGAGAGCTCGATTGGCAGCGGCGCCGACATCGGTCCCTTCGCGCGCATGCGTCCCGGTTGCGAGATCGGCGACAACGTGCACATCGGCAACTTCGTCGAGACCAAGAAATCGAAGCTCGCCCGGGGCGTGAAAGCCGGTCACCTCGCCTACATGGGCGACTCGGAAATCGGCGAGAACGTCAATGTCGGCGCCGGCGTGATCACCTGCAACTACAACGGCGTCAGGAAGAGCCTGACGCGCATCGGCGCGGGCGCCTTCATCGGCAGCGACTCGACACTGGTGGCGCCGGTGACGATCGGTGAAGGCGCCTACATCGGGGCCGGCTCCTGCATTACCAAAGACGTGCCGGCCGATTCACTGGCCGTGGCCCGCGCGCACCAGATTGTGAAAGCAGGCTGGGCCGCGGCGCGCCGCGCGCAACAGGCACCGAAAGAATAGAAGCACCTGAAACCGGTGCTACGAAAGCGATCATTGGGCATCGCCATCTTATGCCGAAGCGGCGGCTGCACCGTGCCCCGGCCGCCCGGCCCGCGGCCGCTCAACCTCCTGCCCGTCGGGCAGGAAAACCTCGAAGACGGTTCCGCCGGCGCGTCCGTGGCGCGGCGTGCGGCTGCGCAGATGCACGAGGCCACGGCTCTTCGCGATGATCTCGTGGCTCACCCACAGGCCCAGGCCGGTGCCCATCGATTCCTTGGTGGTGAAGAACGCCTCAAACACGCGCGCGCGAACCTCCGGCTCCATGCCGGTTCCGGTATCGGCAATGGCAAAGCGGATGCCGATCTGCTCCGGGCGATTCCAGTTGCGCGAGCGCCGCGCCCGCACCAGCAGCCGGCCGCCGCGCGGGGATGCGTCGATTGAATTGGCGACAAGGTTGGCGAACACCTGGCGCACCTCGCCGGCAAAGCAGAACAGGTCCATTGCCGGGTCGTAACTTGTCTCGACCTGAATGCCGAGCGATTTGAGACGGCCCTGGTACATGGCCAGCACGGAGTCGAGCAGCTCGCCCACGTTGGTGCGCGCGGGCAGCGTCGACTGCCGGTAGAAGCGCAGTGTCTGCTGCGTGATTTCGGCGATGCGCCGCGCCTCGTGTTCGGCCATGCCCACGTAGCGCAGCGCCGGGTCCTCCAGCTCGCAGTAATTGCGCAGCAGGAACAGCAGGTTGGTGATCGCTTCCAGGGGATTGTTGATCTCGTGGGCGATGGAGGCGGCCAGCCTTCCCGTCGCCGCCAGCTTTTCCGTCTTGCGCAGCGCCTCTTCGCCGCGCTTGCGTTCGCTCGCGTCCAGCACGATGACGCCCGCCCAGCGCACCTGCTGCGGCGCAGTGCGCACCGGATAGGCGCTGACCAGCCAGGTCCAGGATCGCCGGGGATCGCCGCTCTGGCCGTTGATTTCGAGGTTGCGCACCGGCTCCTCTTCGGCAAACACGCGCAGAATCGTGTCCTCCAGCTGCTGCGCCACGGGCTGCGGCAGCACCTCGGGCAGGGTGCGCCCCAGGTGACGGCCGAGCGGAACGCCGGTCATGCCGGCAAAGATCTGGTTGACGCGGACAAAGCGGCAGCGGCGGTCGAAGAAGGCCAGCCCGATGGGCGCGTTAGCCAGCATCGAGTCGAGCAGCGAGAGGGTGTCGTTCAGCCCCGCGCGCTGCTCGGCGATCGAGGCCGCCATGCGGTTGAACGCTTCGATGACGTCGCCGATCTCGTTATGTCCCATCGCCGGCAGCGGAAAATTTCCGCCTGTCCCGGGCGAGGCGACCAGCGACCGCGTCCCGCGCAGCAGCACGGCGAGGGGGCGGGAGATGGAGTGAGCCAGCAGCAGCACCAGCACCGCCGACGCCAGGATCCAGATGACGCCGAAAATCGCCGTGCTGTGCTGAATAGCGCTGAGCTGCTCGTGGTCCCACTCGCGATCGGTTTCCACCCACGCAAAGCCGCGCAGATCGGTCCCGGTGTAGATGGGCTTCACACCTTCCCAGCGGTTGTCGCCGAAGTGGAACACCTGCGGCTCGTCCCGCGAGATGCGCCGCATCTGCGCCAGTTCCGCCGGCTCCAGCGCCGCATGTTCCGGCTGTCCGTGGCTGATATAGAGCACGTTGCCGACGGGATCGCTCACCTTGGCGACCGCGACGCTGGGCGCTTCGCCCATCATTGTGACCGAGAGGCCGACCCACGCCGGGCGGTCCTGTTGCAGCGCTTCGCGGGCCTGCAGCGCGAGGGAGGTGGCCTGGTGCGCCAGCCTCTGGTGCGCGCGCTCGTACACGGTGCTGGTCTGCTCGCGTGTGAGCAGCGTGGCGAACAGCACAATCGAGAGCGCCTCCACCAACACCAAGCCGGCAAGCATCTGCAGGCGAATCGATCGTGGCCAAAAACGCATGGCGATCGCTCAGAACCTCCGCGTGCGTCGACCGCCTCAGTGTACCGGATGGACAATCCGGCTTCCGCTCCGTTGGCCCTTCGCTGCCAGCGCCGCCGCGATCTGGCGGCCGTGAAACCGGCCGTTCTCAATAAAGATCTCGTTGGTGCGCGAGCCGGCCACAATCACGCCTGCTAAATAGATGCCGGGCACGTTGCTTTGGAGCGTCTCCGCGTCGCACAGCGGCAGCCTGTCCGGCCCCTCGAAGCGCACCCCCATGCTCTCGAGGAAGGCAAAGTCGGGATGATAGCCGGTCATGGCGAAAACGAAATCGTTGGCAATCGCGAAGCGTCCGTCCGGCGTCTCCAGCGTCGCCGTGTCCGGCGCGATCTCAACTACGCGCGTGTGAAAATACGCCTTGATCTCTCCGTTCCTGATCCGGTTCTCGATATCCGGCTTGATCCAGTACTTCACATGACGGTGCATCTCAGCGCCATGATGCGCCAGCGTCACGCGCGCCCCGCTGCGCCACAGTTCCAGGGCCGCGATGGCCGCCGAATTCTTGCCGCCGATCACCAGCACATCCGTGTCGTAAAACGGATGCGGATCGACGTAATAGTGCATCACCTTGGCGAGATCCTCGCCGGGAATTTTCATGATATTCGGCAGATCGTAGTAGCCCGTGGCGATAGCCAGCGCCTTTGCCCGCAAGCGGCCGGCGCGGCCAAAGCGGTCTTCGAGAAGCACCGTGAAATCTCCTTCCGCGCCCTCCACGCGCTTCACCCGCTGGTATTGCCGGATATCGAGCCTGTAGTGCGCGGCCACCAGCCGGTAATACTGCAGCGCCTCGTTGCGCGTGGGCTTGGGATTGGGGCTGGGAAAGGGAATATCGCCGATCTCGAGCAGCTCAGGCGTGGTGAAGAACGTCATGTGCGACGGGTAATGAAACAGCGAGTTGCACAGGCAACCCTTGTCCACCAGCACCGCGCTGAAGCCGGCTTTGCCGGCCTCGATGGCGCACGCCAGCCCTGTTGGTCCCGCGCCGATCACCAGGAGGTCGAAGAGGGTGTGCTCCGCCGCATCGGTAGAGAAGTCGTCCATCGTTCTAGATTAGGGCATTCGGTGATTTTTCGGGCGCACGGGCAAGGCGCTGACGGATTTGATGAGAACAAGCCCGCCAATCCGGTCGATACCGTTGCAGGAGGTAAGATCCAGTGAGCCTCTATGTCAAGGACGAGGAAACCTGCCGATTTGCCCGCGAATTGGCGGAGTGATTGGTAGTCACGATCACAGAGGCGGTGACAATCGCTGTGCGAGAACGGCTGGAGCAGTTGCCGTCGAGCCCGGTACTTGGCCGCGCGACGACACCCGATTCGCACGTCGTTGGCCCGCCAGCTCGACCTCGGGCGACTGCTTCAGCTACGCGCCGGCGCGCGAGAAGCGCGATTCCATTCTCTGAAAGGGCGAGGATTTCATCCACACCGATCTGCGCAGCGCCCTGCCTGCGTCTTGATTCCTCGCTGACCTGTCGAACTCAGTTCTGTCCCGGAGGGGCCGCCGGTTTAGCCGGTTGGGAGCTCTGTAATTTGGCCAGCGCTTTGTTCAGCCGCTTGCGGAATCCGGCTTCGTCTGAGTTCTCTGGTCCCACCTGGGAGATATTCAGGTTCATCGCGCAGCCGCTGCCGCGCGCGGTGAGCGCAACCCTGTCCTTGTACGACGTGAGTTCGCCTATGACGACGAACGATGCCGCATGCTGGGAATCGCTGATTCCCAGAACGCTATAGTCCCTGGTGTTCCCCAGCACATCTTTCACGGCGGTCCAGAGCGCGTCGCACGAGACCGGGAAAATGTCGTGAGGTTTGGCGAATGCGGGAAGAGTGGAAAAGAGAATCACGGCAATCACAACCAGCTTCCTGTTCATGATGGGCCTCAGGATCTCCCAGTGAGTTACCGGCGTCGGTGATCCAAGACACGGCGCGAAGGCTCGCGCCAGCGTTCGGCACGTTGCAGCCGGACGCGCGACGAGGGCCGGGTCCCCATTTCTCTGCAACCGCCGCTCTTCCACGCAATCCGCAGCTCGGCGATGATCGCAGACCAACGGCTCGCCCCATGATTCAACCACAGCATTGGGACCTCAAAGCGGCTCTTGACGCGGGCTCTGTGACTGGCTTTGACTGGTTGGACTCGCGCAGCCAATGGCGGTTACCGCAAAATCTCCGGGCCCGCCCGGAGCGAGTCACGAGAATCTCTCCCGTCGCCAGCCGCTCAACTTTGCAAGGCTTGTCAGCTTCCGAGAAAGCCATCCGCTCGTCGTCCGTCATGGGAGCGCGAGGACGCAGCCGCACCGGCAGCTCAATATCTTGAATCGCCCAGCTCATCATCGTCTCCTGCGCTCGCGATTGCCGATGTCAGGCTTTGGGCTGTGCATAGTGTAACGCCGAAGAGAGTGCGGATTGCGCTATGCTTTGCGCATGCCCTTCGGCCTGAACTCCGCGATGGTGCTGATCCTGAGTGCGGCTTCGTTACTTGCGCAAGCGGACGACCCTGGCGGCCCGTGCAACGAATATCTCAAAACTCCCCTCCCTGCAGAAGCTGCAGCGATCGAAACTCCCAAGACCTGGCCGGACTGTAACTCCTACAAACTCTATTCGGGAATCGGAACCAAGGTCGACTTCGATGCCGCGCGAAAGTGCGCATGGAAAGAGCGGCTCGCAATCCAAGCCGGCCTTGAGCCCAAGTACACCGTGGCCAGCATCGTCGGCGGATCCGCAATGCTCGCGGTGCTTTACGCAAACGGCGAAGGCGTTGAGCAGAGTAAACCGCTCGCCTTGCGCTTTGCCTGCGAAGCTGAAGTTTCGCCACCCGGATTGAAGGACATCGAGGCTCTGCCCGAACAGGCCCACCTGGCGACAAAGAAGTTCAGATACTGCGATGAGGCGTACACCACTTTTGAGATGAATTACTGCGCGGCTTACGACGCTGAAATCGCAGCTCAAAAACGTCGAGATGCGATGGACAGTCTCTCACGCAATTGGCCGCCGGAGCATCTTGGCGCTTTCAAGGCGCTTGAAGATGCCGAAGAGAAGTATGTCGAAGCTCACGGCAGGGGCGAAGTCTATCAGGGAGGCACGATTCGCAACCTGCGAACCAACGGCGTGGAGGAGAGACAGCGTGACAAGTTTCTTGCCGCAGTCCAAGAATTCGAGAGCGGGCATTTGCCGAAGGGAACTGTGGGCGACTTCAAGAAGGCAGACGCGGAGCTTCATGCGATCTA
>Ga0335072_10010456_pt1 | contig 13357 bp, 11 predicted proteins | sample Lox_Sample_21_FD_206725 | JGI IMG/M metagenome (GOLD analysis project Ga0335072, IMG submission 206725) | Soil microbial communities from Loxahatchee National Wildlife Refuge, Florida, United States - Lox_Sample_2.1 | ecosystem: Environmental > Terrestrial > Soil > Wetlands | place: USA...
GTTGTGGAGGTTTACTTGACTACCCTCGCGGAGTGGGGGTAGTCAAGAAAACCGGAACGGAGCGGAGCCGGCCGCCCGGCCGCAGGCCGGGGAGGGTTTGGCCCCGCACAGGCGCGCGTTGCCCGGCCCTACGCGCGGGGCTGGGGTTTGCGCGTGCCGGGTAGGGGGCGTGCGCGCGGTCGCGTGCGGCGGCTGTCTGCTTTCTGTGGGCTGTGTAGCAGATTTCCTTTTTGGGTGGGCGGAATCGCGTCACGGGGCGCGCTAAACGACTCGTGGCGGGAATTTCTCTGGTTTCGGTGGTGGCTGCCGCGTTGGGCCCGGGCTGTGTTTTAGCGTCCGGGTTGCCGGGGATTTCGCCGTGAGCGGTGAAGTCCTGCGCGGGCGGTATGCGCGGGCGGTATCGGTAAGGGATGCTTAGGGGGATCGGGATGCGCACTGGCGAAGGGCTGGCTGTCTTGCCTGCTGGGGGCGTTCTGCGCCGTCGCCGGGCGCGGGTTACGGTGGCCTTTGCCGCGTTGTCCATGGCCGCCGCTGCGGTCGTGGCTGCTGCCTCCGTTCCCGTGCCGGGCTCGCCTGCGATGCGCGACGCTGCCTATGTCGCCGGCCACGGCACGAGGGCGCTTACTCCGGTGCTGCCTGGCGTGGTCTTTTTCATGCGGTCGACGATCACGCGCCCTGGCCCGGGCGTGCGGTACATCTGGGCGCGGGGCGGGCAGACGCGGCTTGATGTCTTCATGTCGGGCCGGCCGGTGTTTGACAGGGGATCGACTGCTACGGGCGCTACGGTGACGAATGTCCTGGTTGACTACCAGCACAGGACGTGGTCGCGCCTAACCTTCAATGACGGCGGTCAGCTCTCCGCGCCCTCAGCCGCGCCCCCGGGCAGGTTCACGTGCGACAGCGCCAACAAGGCGTTCGGGATTGTCTTTAACCCCATCGATCTGCTTGCCTCGCTGCGCGCCTGGGAGTCGTGCGGCTGGCTGAGGGCAGATGGCACCGCGACCGTCGACGGCGTCGCCGCTGTCAGGCTCGTCATCCCCTTTAGGAACAGCTCTCCCGGTACCTGGTGGGTAAGCCGGGCGACCTACCTGCCCGTCCGCGCGACGGTGGTGAACCAGCGGGGGAAGCTCCTTGTGGTGTATGACTTCCGGTGGCTGCCGCCGACTCGGGCCAACCTGGCCAAGCTGGCGCTGCCTGTTCCGCCCCGTGGCTTTACGCGTGTAGCGGCGGGCTGACTGCCTGGGCTAGGCGCGGTTGGCGTGGCGGGTGCCTGGCGTCGGGCCTGGCCTTTTCCCGGTAAGTAGGGAGGGATTCCGCTGTGCCCGGTCTTGGCACCGCGGAATCATCGCGGGGCGGTGCGCGGCCACCTGGATCGAGGGCCGCCCCGTTTTTGGGTGACGGCGCGTAGCGCTCCGTTGTCCTTGCCGGTGACGTTGACGTTGGCCCGGCGGAGCCGGGCGGGGGCGGCGGGGCGGGGGCGGCGGGCTGGCCCAGGAAATTCCGTCTGGGCCCCGCCGGTCGCGGTACCGGCGGGGCCTTGACGGCTGGCGGTCTTGGCCGCTGGCGGTGGCTAGGCGGCCTGGGCCGGGGCGGGGCCTGCGGTCCAGCGGGTGTTCATCCGGGCGGCCATCCGGTCGACGCGGCCGGGCATGCTGCGCACGTACCGGCGGAACGTCACTTCCGGGGACTGGTGGCCGAGCGTCTCCGCCAAGTCGGCGATGTTCGCGCCGCTGGCGGCTTCCTCGCTGGCGAACTGGTGCCGCAGGTTATGGGCGTGCCACCCCTCGTCTAGCCCCATCTCCCGGGCTAGCACCTGGAGGCGGGCGGCGGCGGTGGCGTAGCGCAGGTAGAGGGTGCGCGGGCCGGGGCACACCGGCCCGGGCGGGAGGGCCTGCACCATGTTCCATATGTAGTCGGGGACCGGGATGTCCCTGCCCTCGCCGGCCGGGCGGTGCTTCAGCGCGACGAGCGACGTCCCGTCGTCGGCTGCCTGCCACCGCAGCTCCCATACCCGGGAGCCGTCTTCCCGCTCGGTGAAGTCGGACGTGGCCGCCCCGAGCGCTTCCCCGATGCGGGCGCCGCAGCAGCGCATGAGCCACGCGGCAACACCTAGCCCCTTCAGGGTCCGGCGGTGGCTGCGGCCGTTCTTGTCGGTGCGGGTGACCGTGATGCCGTCTGCCAGGATGCGGGCCTGCGCGTCGGTGACGAACACCCATGGGGCGTTCGCCGCTGCCCACTGCTCGGCGGTGAGCCGGCGGGTCTTCAGCTCAAGGCCGGTGATGGCGTGCCCGGGGATGATCCGGCGCCGGACCGCGAGGTCCAGCGTGCCCCGGATCATCCGCAGCACGTTCGTGCGGTAGTCCCGTGACCGGGCAAGGCAGGCCACGTTGATGAGCTCCTCGACCTCGGCGTCCATCCGGGCCACCGTCGCGACGGGCAGGTCATCGAGCAGCCTGGCGGCGCCGGAGCCCCGGTAGTTGGACTCATAGCCCTTCAGGCTGTCGGCGCTGACGTCCAGCCGGGCGGCGTACTGCCGGCGGACGTCGCCGAACCGCGCGGCGCCTGCCCGGGGGTCGACGAACAGGGCCCCCTGGGTGACCTTCTTCGCGGAAAGTTCTGCCTGGAACACCTGCGCTTCGGTGAGGGTCCGAAACGATGCCTCGCGCTGGCGGGAGTTGACGGAGTAGCGGACCGTCCACTTGTGCGCGCACTGCTCGGCCTGTGCAGGCTCGCACGTGTGCTGGCAGGTCCCGCCGGCGCACCCCTTGTTGCTTTCCGGCCGGTGAAAAGCGCGGTCGCACTTCTTCACAATGGTCGCCTGAATTATGCCGCTCGCGTTTTGTAGGGGCTTTGTAGGCACTTTCCGGACTCCTGACTCTTGCCTGACTCCCTCAGTTTATCTGGGCCTCTGACCTGCCCATATAGCAATTATCAGGCTTATGAAGACTTTTACACATCAGGGCGTGCAAAATTCTTCACGAAAGCGAGAGGCCCTTGGCCGGGCCTGGGCGGCCGGGCATCAGGGCCCTGTCATGTCACACGGGCACCACGTCCGGCCGGGTAAGCATTCAGGTTCCTTTGCCGACGCTTGTCTTATGTAACGCTGGGTGCCTAGGCCTGGTCACGGATGCGCTGACGATGGGCTGCCTGTCGCCGGTGGCCGTGGTGGCGGGGATGATGGCTGGCTGTGACCGCTGAGCCGCCCGATGACGGTGCCCTTGGTGCGCTCGTCGAGGTGCAGGGTGTGCTCATCGAGGCCGCCTCCACGGCAGCGGTACGCTCGCCGCCATCCGTGATGCGCTCGCAGGAAGCCCCTGGATGCCCTCCCTCCCCGAATTCGGCTGGCCCTGCCCGCTAGTGCTCACGCACCGCAAGCACCAGTGACGCGGCCAGCGAGGCCCGGGATCACGGGACCATGAGGTAGTACCGGCGCGGGGGCTCCGGGCCGCCCAGCCTGTTCCTGATCACCGCCTCGATCTCGGTGCCGAGCGGAAAATCGTCTGGCCGGGGCCGTCCCCTGCGCGGCCCCGGCGATGTCGAGCCAGTCGATCGACGCCCCGATCCCCTCGTGCCCCACGATCTCCACTGCCAGCCCATACGGCCGGTGACTGCGGACCCTGACCCTCACTCGCTGCCTGGACCGCAACTCGCCGACGCCACCATCGACCTCTGCCATGAGGCAAGTCTCACGAACAGCCAGGCCCCCTGCCTACCTGCCTTCGCGCACGGCACAAAGCGCCTCACCAGAGCCCTGAAGGTTTACCCGGCCGGGTCCGGCGGGGAAGCGGGCGGCTGCGATCTTCGGGGCCGGCCAGTTGTGGCGTGAGCTGCCAGTGATTCTGCAGGGAGCGGTGTGGCTACAGCAACTGTCGTGACAATAGAGATAAATGATATCAAGAAAGCCACTCTGGTCAGTTTAAGGATCGATTGTCACATGAGTAACGAACGTTTCCGGAGGTGCCCGAGCGGCATCCTAATCCGTGCTCGCGACCTGCGGAAATGTCGCCTTCATGTATCAATTTTTATCGAATATATATTCGATTTATTTTTTTTATTAGGATTATTACCGGAACTGCGAAGGCGGGTCTGGCCGGGGCCGGCATTACGGTTTTGCGTTGCGATTGCGCCACGACTCGGCAACAACTGCTAGGCGGGCTTGCCGAGCGTCCGCGCTAAGCCTTGAATGAGGATTCATGCCATAAGTAGTTTGCGTAGCGAAGCTAGGACTTGTGTGATGAAGCACGATTCAGTCCTCGAGGTCCGCGATGTGAGTGTGCGCTTCGGTGGCTTGACGGCACTGGACGCCGTATCGCTGTCGGTAGCGCCCCGCCAAGTTGTTGGCGTCATTGGGCCGAACGGGGCGGGCAAGACGACGCTGCTGAACGTCTTGTGCGGCTTCCTCCGGCCCGATGAAGGAGAGGTACTCATTGATGGCCGCCACTACCCCAACCTGCGCCCGCACCGGCTGGCCGCGCTTGGGATCGGCAGGACCCTGCAAGGGGTAGGGCTGTTCGAGCAGCTGACCGCCATCGAGAACGTCATGATCGGCGCCAGCAACCGGGCCAGGGCCGGGTTCGTGTCGGCGTTGCTGAGCCTGCCCCGCTCCGCCCGGGATGAGCGGCGGCTGCGGGAGGAGGCAGGCCAGGCCCTCGACCGGGTCGGCGCGGCCGGCATCGCCGACGCCCGCCCGGGCGAGCTGTCTTACGGCCTGCGCAAGCGGGTCGCGCTAGCCCGGGCGCTCGCGGCCAGGCCGAAGGTGCTGCTGCTTGACGAGCCCGCCAGCGGCCTGGCCGAGGAGGAGATGGCCGAGCTCGGCAGCCTCATCCGCGAGCTGTCCGCCGACACGTCACTCATCATCGTCGAGCACCACATGGACCTGATGATGTCAGTCTGCGAGGCCCTGGTCGTCCTGGACTTCGGCCGGGTGATCTCCCGCGGGTCACCGCAGGAGATCCAGGCTGACCCGGCCGTGACGGCCGCCTACCTGGGCACGACAGGAGCGACCAGTGAGTAGCGCGGCCGACGTCCAGGGCAGCCAGGGCGCGGGCGGAGCCGAGCCCACGGCGTCTTCCTCACTTGTGGTCGAGGAACTGGTGGCGGGCTACGGCGAGGTCACGGCGCTGAACAAGGTCACGATCAACGCGCGCCCGGCAACCATCACCGCCGTGCTCGGCGCCAACGGCGCGGGCAAGACCACGTTGCTGCGGGCGGTGAGCGGCCTGGTGCGGCCGCGTGGCGGGCGGATCCTGCTCGACGGCACCGACCGGGCCGGGCGCGGCCCCGAGGCGCTGGCCAAGGCCGGCATCGCGCACGTCCCCGAGGGACAGGGCATCATCCCCGAGCTCACCGTGGAGGAGAACCTGCGGATGGGCATGATGGCCTGGCCCGGCTTGCGCCCGCGGCGGACGGAGAAGGCCGCCGCGACCGCCGACGCCTACCAGCGCTTCCCGGTGCTGGCCGACCGCCGCCGCAAGCTGGCCGGCACCCTGTCCGGCGGCGAGCGGCAGATGCTGGTCATCGCGCGCGCCCTGGTCGCGCGCCCGCGGGTGCTGCTGCTCGACGAGCCATCGCTCGGCCTCGCGCCGCGCGTCATGGCGCAGGTCATGGACACGGTGGTCCAGCTCAGCCGGGAGAACGGCATCACCGTGGTGCTCGTCGAGCAGAACGCGCGGGCCGCGCTGTCGATCGCTGACCGGGGCGTGGTGCTCAACCTCGGTCGCGTCGTGGCCGAGGCCGAGGCGCAGGCGCTCGCCAGCGACGTCGCACTACGCCATCACTATCTCGGGTTCTAGCAGAGAGAGGAGGAACCGAGTGGTCGAGTTCTTGCAGTTCACGCTCAGCGGGATCAGCTACGGCATGATCTACGCAGCGATAGCCCTGTCTCTCGTGCTTATCTGGCGAGGGACCCGGCTGCTTAACTTCGCGCAGGGCGCGATGGCGATGTTCACCACGTACATCGGCATTGAGGTCATCTACCACACGCACTCCTACTGGGCCGGATTCGCCGTCGCCCTCGCCGCCGGGCTGGTTTTCGGCGCCGCGGCCGAGCTCACCGTCATCCGGCCCACCCTGGGCAAGCCCGAGCTCAACGCCGTAATCATCACGATTGGCCTGCTCATCATCATTGAGGGGGCGGCCGGGATCCTGTACGGCGGCCAGTTCAGGTCATTCCCGGCGGCGTTCTCCGTCGTGGGCCTGAAGGTCGGCTCGACTGCCCTGGGCGTGTCCCGGTTCGACGTGTTCGTCGCGCTGGCCGTGCTGGCGGCGACCCTGCTGCTGGCGGCCGGGTTCCAGTACACCAGCGTCGGCCTGCGGATGCGGGCGGCGGCGTTCAACCCGACCGTGGCCCGGCTGTCCGGCATCCGGGTCGGGCGCGTGATCACCCTCGGCTGGGCGCTGGCGGCCCTGCTCGGCGCCCTGGCGGGCGTGCTCGTCTCGCCATCGACGTTCCTCTACCCCAACAGCATGGACACCATCTTCGTGTACGGCTTCACGGCGGCGGTGATCGGCGGCCTCGACAGCCCTCTCGGCGCGGTCGTCGGCGGGCTCGTGCTCGGCGTCCTGCTCAGCTACGCGAGCGGCTACCTGCCGCAGGGCTCTGACCTGACCGCGCTGGTGGCCCTGGGCATCCTCGTCGTCGTGCTGATGCTCCGCCCAGGCGGGCTCTTCTCCGCGGCCGGGGTGCGGCGGGTATGAAGGCGATCACCTCATCGCAGGGCCTGCGAATCCTCGGCGCCCTCGTCCTGGTCGCCGTGGTGGTCCTGCTCCTGTCCATCCGGCTGAACCAGTTCAGGGACTACCAGATCGCCGAGATCGCCACCTACGTGACGGCCGTGGCCGGGCTTACGGTCCTGACCGGTTTCAGTGGCCAGGTCTCGCTCGGGCACGGGGCGTTCATGGCCATCGGCGCCTACACCACCGCGCTGCTGCTGCTTCACCTGAACTGGCCGTTCTATCTCGTGCTTGTCATCTCCGGCGCGGTGACGGCCGCCGCCGGCGCGCTCGTGGGCGCGGCCGCGGCCCGGCTGCACGGGCCCTACCTGGCCGGCGCGACCCTGCTGCTGGGCGTCGCGCTGCCCGCGGTCGCCGACGCCTTCAACGGGGCCTTCGGCGGAGACCAGGGCCTGAACATCATCTACAACGCGCCCAGCTCCTTCGGGCCCAACTTCCCGCTGACCAGGTGGCAGGCCTGGGTCAGCACGCTCGTGGCCCTCGTGGTCCTGCTGCTGCTGGCCAACCTGGCCCGCAGCCGGGTCGGCCGCAACTGGCGCGCCGTCCGCGACAATGAGGTGGCCGCCGCACTGGCCGGCGTGAACGTCGCCTGGGCTCGCATCCTCGCCTTCATCGTGAGCGCCGCCTGCGCCGGCCTGGCCGGCTCTCTGCTGACGATCACCACCGAGCAAGCCGAGCCGGGCGCCTTCACCATCACGCTGTCGATCGCGATCCTGACCGGCGCGGTGATTGGCGGCCTCGGCAGCCTGACCGGCGCCATCTGGGGCAGCCTGGTCGTCGTCCTGGTGCCGACCTTCGCCACCGACGTGGCCACCAGCCACGGCCTGTCCACGTCCGTCGCGGCCAACATCCCGGTCGTGGCGTACGGCGCGACGCTCATTCTCGTCATGCTCCTCTTCCCGCACGGAATCCAGGGCGGACTGCGATGGCTTCTCGGCCTCGCCGGCATTTCCTCCGCCCGCACCCGGCGCCCGGCCCCCGTGCCCGAGGCGTCGGCCAGCCCGCACGAGTTCCTGCTAGTCCGTGAGGGCAACCCCCATGGATCCAACAAGAAGGAAGACACTCAATGAAGAGATCACGCCGGCTGCGCCTGCCAGCCCTCGCCCTGCTGGCGGTGGCCACGCTCGCCGCGGCCGCCTGCAGTTCCAGCGCCAGCTCAAGCCCCAGCTCAAGCGGCAACAACTCAAGCGCGGCCCTGACGGCGTCCGCCCCCGGCATCACCTCGACCACGATCACCATCGGCGGCACCACCCCGCTCACCGGGGTGGCCGCGCCCGGCTACAGCCTGATCGATCCCGCGGCGGCGGCGTACTTCTCTTACGTCAACGCGCACGGCGGGGTCTATGGCCGAAAGATCGTCTTCAAGTACCTCGACGACCAGTACAACCCGACCATGACGGCCTCGGTCACCCGCCAGCTCGTCCTGCAAGACAACGTGTACGGGACGTTCCTCAACCTCGGCACCCCGACTCACCTGGCCGTGGTGAACTTCCTGAACTCAGAGAAGATCCCCGACATCTTCGTCGCCTCCGGCTGCGAGTGCTGGGACAACCCGACGACCGAGCCTGAGACGTTCGGCTGGCAGCTCGACTACGTCCGCGAGGGCAAGATCCTCGGGCAGTACATCGCGCAGCACTACAAGGGCAAGAAGGTCGCCTACTTCTACCAGGACGACGAGTTCGGCATGGACGGCGTCAAGGGACTCGACTACGAGATCCCGGCGTCGATGGTCGTCTCCAGGCAGAGCTACGCCGACACCAACACCAACGTCGCGCCTCAGGTCGCGGCCCTGAAGGCGTCCGGCGCCCAGGTCGTCGTCTCCTTCTCCGTCCCCGCGTTCACCGCGCTGCTGAAGCTGACCAGCCTCAAGCTCGGCTTCAACCCCCAGCTGGTGGTCAGCGACGTCGGCTCCGACGCGGTCACGCTGTCGGGGCTGCTTGAGTCGTTCGCCAAGCAGGGCGGCGCTACCGTCAACGGCGACTCGCTCATCAACGGGATCGTCACCGACGGCTACCTGCCGGCGTACTCCCAGACGTCCAACAGCTGGATCCAGCTGTTCAACAAGGTCCAGGCCCAGTACGACCCGTCGGCTCCCAAGGACGACGGCAACGTCGAGTACGGCATGGCCGCGGCGTACTCGTTCGTCCAGGCGATGCTCGCCGCGGGCCGGAACCCGACCAGGGCCGACCTGATCAGCGCGCTCAACGCCGGGATCCCCCAGGGCCCGATTGTCGCGCCGTACGCCTACTCCTCGAGCGACCACCTTGGGGCCACCGGCGCCTACATGGGCACGATCGAGAACGGCGCGCTGGTGCCGCAGGGGCCGGTGCTCGTCACTGACACCACGCCGACGGGCGCGATCACCACCTACACTGGAACCCAGCCACAGGCGCCGGCTAGCGGCGTCCCCGCCGCCCCCTGACCCTGACAGGCGAAACACAGCATGACAGCCGATGAGCGGCCGCCAGCCGAGCGCTTGCTGGCGGCCGCTGAGGAGCTCTTCGGCCAGCGAAGTTACAACCGGACATCGGTCGCGGACATCTGCGCTAAGGCCGGGATGGCTACCGGCAGCTTCTACGCCCACTTCGGATCCAAGGCGGAGATCTTCGCCGCCGTGGTCCGCGGGATTAACAAGGACCTCAGAACGGCGATGAAGGCGGCCCTGGAGCAGGCTGAGGGCGGCCAGCGGGCGCGGGAACGCGAAGGCTTCCGCGTGTACTTCGAGATGATGTCAAAGCGTCCGTGGATTGACCGGATCGTGCGCGAGTCGGAATTTGTCGCCCCTGGCATCTTCCGTGAATACTACGAGCACCTGGCCCGGGGCTATGCGCGCGGCGTGCGCGCCGCTCAACTCGCCGGGGAGGTCGACGCCCGGTACGATCCCGAGGTCATCGCGTACGCCTACACCGGCATCGGCAACTTCGTGGGCATGCGCTGGGCCGACTGGACGGCGGGCGGGCAGGTACCAGAAGACGTCCTGGAGGACGTCCTGGAGTTCCTGGCCCGCGGGCTCGCCCCGCCCGCCGGGTCCAGCTCGTGACGTCAGGTTCATGACCACGTCAGCCGACACTGACCGGGCGGATGACCTTGCCGGTCGCTGTGGTCTCGAGGGCCTCGATGCTGTGGAACCGGCTCGGCCGCTTTGACCGGGACAGCCGCTGCTGGCAGAAGGCCTGCAGCGCGGACAGGTCAACGTCGGCCGGCGTCACCGTGGCCCGGATCCGCTGGCCGAGGAGCTCGTCGGGCACCCCGTCGACCAGGCAGGAGCGGACAGCCGGGAACTCCAGCAGTACCGACTCGACCTCCTCCGGGCTCACCTTCGTGCCGCCGACGTTGACGCAGTTAGCCAGCCGGCCAACGATCACCAGGCCATCCTGGGTCCGGCGGCCTATATCGCCGACGACGAAACCGTTCGCGACCGGAGCGGCGTCCACCCTGTCCGGGTACAGGTACCCGGACATCGCGCTCGGCGAGTGGACGGTGACGACACCCGACGACAGATCAGCCGGGCCCGCCGACGCGGGCGGTTCCAGGACGTCGCCGAGGGGGCGGAACCCGACCCGGACCCCCGGGAGCGGCTGGCCGAGCGAATGTGCCTCCTGCCAGGGGCCCGGCGGCCGCACGCAGATCGGGCCGGTCTCGGTCGTCCCGTACACCTCGCCGAGACGGCCACCGAGTACCGTCCCGACGAGCTCGGCCGTCCGCGGGTCCAGTGGCATGCCCGCGGTCAGGAAGCCGATGGACCGCCGGGGCGGGCTGGTGGCCGCTTCGGCCAGCATTCGCAGCATCGGCGGCACGCTGGCGACGAGGGTGACGTCATGCTCATCGAGGGCACGCAACAGCATCCGCGGCCGGTCCGTGCTGGTGATGAGCGTGGTGGCGCCGGCCAGCGGGGCCGCCAGGGCCGCCAGTCCGAAGCCGTAGGCGTGATGCAGCGGTACCGGGCAGGCCAGCACAGTGCCCGGGGCCAGGTCCAGCGCCGCGCGGTAGTTCTCCGCCTCGGTCATCAGGGCGCTGGCCAGGCGCAAGGCCACCCGGGTGCGCCCGCTCGTCCCTGAGGTCATCTGGGCGCTGGCGGCGCCACCGGGCGGTGCCTCGCCGGGCGGCCTGCGCGTGATCAGCCGCCGGCCCGCCATTTCGCTGCCAGCTCCGGGCAGCAGGGGCCAGTCGAGCGGCGCGGCCAGGTGCGTCACCGCGGTCAGCGTCTCGGCTCGCTCCCATTCCCATTCGCTCATCTGCCGCGGCAGCGGAACCACCACCGCGTCCAGGGCGAGCACCGCGAGCACGTCCGCGGTGAACGAGGCGGCCGGCCAGGCCACCGCTCCGACCCGGCAGCCCGGCCCGATCGCGCTCCGGCGGTAGGCCTCGAGGCGGGCTTGCGCGAGCTCGACCAGGGCCTGCGCCGTGGTGTTCGCCGTGTCCTCCGCGAAGAGGACGGCGCGCGGTGAGCGGACGGCCGTCTCCCGCAGCCGCTGGAGCGGCGCCAGGCCGCTGCCGCCGCTCACCGCGACCCGGGCACGGCAGCCAGCGCCTCGCGGACGACGGCGACCGCCTGGTCGAGGTCTTCGATGCTGTGCGCGGTGCTGAGGAACCAGGGCTCGATCGGGCTGGGATGAAAGTACACGCCCATTTCCTGGGCCCTGATCTGCAGCGCCCGGTGGGCGGGGAAGTCCATCGCCTGGGCGGCCGCGCGCGGGCCGCGCGACAGGTCGGCGGGCTGCCGGAGCAGTGATACGGACAGCAGCGAGCCGACCCGGCTGACCAGGGCCGGGCGCCTCATCTCGGCGAACATGGAGCGCAGCTGGTGCTCGAGGTAGCCGCCGTGGTTCTCGAGCTGCTCGTAAGCGCGGGGGGAGCACTCGATCTTCTCAAGCATCGCGATGACCGCCCGCACCGACAGGTGGTTGCCGGCATAGACCCCCATGTGCATGGCGCGGTGGTCGGCGAGCATGGCCATCGCGGTGCGGGATCCGCCAAACGCCGCGACGGGAACGCCGCCGCCCATGGCCTTGGAGAGCACGGTCAGGTCCGGCATGACCCCGTAGCGCTCTTGCGCCCCGCCGCGCCCGACCCGGAAACCGGTGATCACCTCATCGAAGATCAGCCAGGCGCCCCAGCGGTCACAAAGCGCGCGAAGTTCCTCGAGCTGCCCGGGAGCCGGCGGCACGACACAGGCGTTGCCCATGACCGGTTCGCAGATCACGGCCGCGAGCTGCCCGCCGTGGGCTTCGAACACGGCGCGCAGGGCCGCCAGGTCGTTCCAGGGCGCCTGCAGAGTGTGAGCGAGCGCCTCCGGGATCATGCCTGGCGCACCCGGCCGCGGTGCGGCGGAGTCGGGGGCTGGCTCGTGGAAGGTTGCCTTCCCGGCCCGCAGGATGGTCTCGCTCCAGCCGTGATAATGGCCCTCGAAGGTGAGGACCTGCGTCCGGCCGGTTACCGCCCTGGCCAGGCGGAGCGCGGAGGTGATCGCCTCGGTGCCCGAGTTGGCGAACCTGACCTGCTCGACCGACGGCACTAGCCGCGCGATCAGCTGGCCGGCCACCTGGTCGAGCCGGTGCGGCAGCCCGGTCATCGCCCCTTCCGTCAGCTGCTGGGCGAGCGCGGCGGCCAGATCGGGGTCCGCATAGCCGAACAGGTGCGGACCGTAACCCATGTTCAGGTCGATCAGCTCCCGGCCTTCGACGTCCCAGATCCGGTCCCCCTCGGCCCGCTGCACGACGAGCGGCTCGGGGATGGCCGCCGCGCGCATGCTGCTGCTCACCCCGCCGGCGATGACTTCCCGGATGGCGGCGAATTGCCCGGCGTTCGTCGTATGAACGGGTGCTGCCGTTTGCTGCATAACGGGTGCTGCCGTCTGTTGCATGGTGATTCCGTCCTCGCGGGGGCCAGTGATGGCGCTTGCTGTAAATCTCTAGTGGCGTTCAGGCGAACCTCTTGCTTGGCTGATGGTTACCCGATGGATTACTGATGTAACTGCTGTTGACAACGTGTTCTTTTGAGGCGGGTGGGGCATAGGTCCGGCGATCAGATTCAGCGAGAGCCAGTGCGAAAGGGACTTCAGGGTGGACGACAAGCAGATCCTGGACATCGTGCATCAGATAGCGGCAGAGATGATGGGCGCGACGGACGGCGACGCGGCTGGAGAAGGCTCAGCGGCGGACGCCGGGAGCGCGGACAACCTCATCGAACGGTACGGTTTCTCCTCGATCGACACACTTAAATACCTGCTCACCCTGGAGGAGAAGTTCGGGGTCGCCCTGGCGGACGAGGACTTCAACGAGGAGTTGCTCTTGTCGGCGACGGCGCTGGCCAGGCGCATCGCCGCGCTCCGGCAGGCGGACGGCAAGGATCTGAGCCAGAATGACGCCATCCGTCCCGGCGCGAGCAGAGGTGAATTGGCGCATAAGCGCTAACGGGCGCGAATAGCCCAGCAGAAAAGCGATAAAGCGCCGCACCACGATCGTGGTGCGGCGCTTTATCGCGTCGGTCAGTAGCCGAGGCGCGCTACTCGGACAGTTCGCGCTCGATCGCCTCGACGAGCGACGGGTCGTCGGGCGTCACGGACGGGGCGAACCGCCCGACGACTTCGCCCTCACGGGACACGAGGAACTTCTCGAAGTTCCAC